>Ga0181597_10006855_pt1 | contig 10509 bp, 5 predicted proteins | sample 041ome_5_FD_148647 | JGI IMG/M metagenome (GOLD analysis project Ga0181597, IMG submission 148647) | Coastal salt marsh microbial communities from the Groves Creek Marsh, Skidaway Island, Georgia - 041403US metaG (spades assembly) | ecosystem: Environmental > Aquatic > Marine > Intertidal zone >...
CGACGACGACGACGCTCGAACGCGACGTGCGGACACGAAAGCGATTCAGATATCGTGTTTTCGGTCATCTCCATGAGTCTCAGCACCTTTTTTGACCGATCGCGCTTCCTTTACACAACGACATGCACTGAATGACGCGCTTCGGGAATCGTATACAAAAAAATCGTGGAATTATTAATACCTTCGAGTGTCGAAAAAGTGTAAAAGGTGAATACAATGCGCGTTTGCCTACGCGTACAATGTAACAAAATCGGGATTGAAATTGTTAGAAGACATGCACATGTCGACTTCCGTGTCAAAAGTTACGGGTAGAAATCATCAAAGGCCGGGGTAACACCGCATGACGCAGAGGTAACAACGCTTGAAATACCCTAAAAATTAGGGCTTTTTTGGATGGAAGAGAACGACGACGACGGAGGTGCCACACGACGCGCGCGTATGAAACAAAGTCACAAATTATTGTTTGCACATTCATAGCCAGTTTCATGATGCTTTTCGCATTCAATCGTTTCCACATCTGCACCATCCAAAAAGTATGACAAATCTTGTTTCCCGTTCCCGTACAGCGCCGAGGCAAAACCAAAAAAATTTGTAATCGATACGAACCACTTCTTTTTCTATGTTACAAGTCACTTCTTTTCCATTTTCTAAAACCCTCTCCTTATCATTTAGTGCAACTTTCCCGCTTTCTGCAAAGCTATGCGCGCTTCAACGCGAGCTTTTGCGATTGCAGCCGCAGCCGCAGCCTTTTGCCCGGCATCAACAGTCGACGCCGAAGACAAAACGTGTTGTTCTACTGGAGCCTGGGTAGCAGCCGATGTGAACGAAATCCCATTTCTCGCAGCCAAGTGCTTCTCTGTCGCCTTACGTTGCTGTGCTGCGAGTGCTTGATAATAATCACTCGAGTCGAGCGCGTGTTTGGCACTAATCAAAGGCATTCGCACGTCTGTACCGCGCACCTGTGGAGAGCCAATGTCCAAGGCGCACCTCTGCAAGAAATCTGGGTTTGTAAACGCTGAAGAGGCGAAAATCACATCACCTGGCGTGACTTTTCGCCTACGCGCATCAAGCAAGATTTCAATCACCTTCTCTTGCGACGTATTCGCGTTTGCGCTCTCTGTGGCCACAGGCGGAAGTTCAATGCGCGCCGCGTAGCGTTCTGGTGCGCTACACAACGAATCCTTCTCCTGTACCTCTTGTGGCGGATCTTCACACAAACTGCGCAACCACGCGATGCGAACATCGTCGTCGGTAATTTCGGCATCACGTGTTTCATCTCCAGTCGGTGGACGCGAGGGCCCAGCGACGTCCTCGGCATCATCAATCTCGTGTTTTGTTACGGTCTCTCCTTGGTGTATGAAAGCTTTCGTCGGCGGCGGGCGCGACGGCCCGACGAACGCCTCATCGTCGTGGTCGTTATCTTCTGAAGACGATGCATAGGTGTTCAGTATGTCATCCATGTATCTGCGTCGTGTTGCTTTTGTCGCCGGCTGCTTGCACGCGCGCGAGTGACGCCTCCACACACCTTGACGCACGCCGACGCCGACGATGACGGTGACGACGACGGATGTGCGCGTCGTCGGTCGGATCGTAGGGCGACGACGGGTGTCGAAACGATTGGCGTTTTACGATATCGCGTGTGAATTAGCCAAGGATGAGAACGGGACGACACTTCACGGCGTATTTCCGTGTCGAAACTGCGACGACGATGCGAGCACGAGCGTTGCACAAGCGACGGCGAAGACGGATCTATCGACCATAGACCTGATCGAAGCGGTGGCGAAATCAGGCATAGGTACATTCCCCGACGATGCCGCGCTCGCGCGGGCGCAAAAGACTATGCTGAAACTCGGGAACGTCGTGGAAGTGCTAGGCTCGCTCAGCCGTCGGAAAGAGGATGACAACGCGCACGGTGAATGGAGCGTGCAAATGACGCACGCCGTGCGAGTAGTGGAATGCTGGAACACAAAGAATCCCGGGAAATGTTTCAACCGAGCCGAGCACGTACGCGCAGGAGGAGCAGCGGCGCCGAGCATGGTAACGCCATCGCCGTGTAAATTTTTCATAAATAATGGCGTCTGCGCGAAAGGGGACGCGTGCGCGTACGCGCACGACCGTCAAGCCCGAGCAGACTGGATTGTTACACGCAAGGCAAATAGGAGACAAATCGCGATATCGACATATGGTGATCCTCATGGCGAAACCGTGGCGAGCAAATCCATGCGGGCGCAAATATTCGCTGAATTTCTGTGCTTGACTTTTGGTGAAGACGTCCTCCGTCGAGGCGACGGTGTACTCGATGTGGCGGGTGGACGCGGCGATGTTTCGTTTGAGTTGCACACCAAACGCAATATCAAATCTACTCTTGTAGAGCCGCGAGAGCGTAAACTGAACAAGTCGCAACACAAGTATTTGAAAAAGTTCAAGGTTTCGAGGGGGGAGACTCCCCCGCTGTGCGAACAAGTTCGCCAGGAATTTACACCAGAAAATTTCAACGCATTTGCCGAGTGTTCGGTTGTGATTGGTATGCACCCTGATGAGGCTACCGAAGCTATCGTGAATTTTGCGATGGAATACAACAAACCTTTTGCCATCGTACCGTGTTGTGTATTTCCCGAACTGTTTCCGCATCGTAGAGATGCCAAGGGCGACTTAGTCAAGGAACGGTTACAGCTCGTCGAGTACTTGGTGCTTAAAACGCGCGCGCGCGTCGCGCATCTCGACATGGAAGGCGCGAATCAGGTGGTGTACTCCTTGGGCGATGCCCATAGTCATAGTCATAGCGAAATACTGTAAGTCATCGTCTTAGTCTGACTTGCTTTCGTATCCGCGCGCATATCGCATTCTGTTTTGTCGTGATAGTGTACCGGTACTTTTTCTTTTTCATTGGTACAACATACTCGTGGAAATGTCTAAAAGTGCAAAAGAGTGTCACAGTAGTAGAGGAGCGTGTGAACCGAAACTCTTGAATCGCAATTTGACGATAGCTTGTTCAGGATCGAAGCGGTAGCGATTAATGCGTTTTTGAGCCTTTTCTCTCGCTTTCTCGCGCTCGGCGCGTAGTCTTGCGCGCTCTTTGCGATGAGCCGCGCGTGCTTCGAGCTTCAATCGTTTTTCTTCGATGGCTTCTTCCAGCTCTTCTGCAGTCATTCTCGTCGTTTCTTTCTTTTTCTCAGCCGGATTTCCTTCTTTATCTTTCTCCTTATTCGGCATTGGGCGTTTGAAGCGCGTGGGCGTCGGCTCTGGAACCACCGCTTTCTTTTCTTTGGCGGCTTCAGCGACTGGGTTTTTGGACCCCATTGACTTTGACGCCATGCTATGCATTGCGCTGTATGCACGTGAAAACATGCCTGGCGCATCGTCGGAATCAGATTCCACTTCCTTTGCCTTGGCTTGATTGTCTTCCAGAAATCCCAAAAATATCAGGATTCGCTCAATCAGCGTATACTCGACAAACTCGCGCGCGTCCTCCTCGGAAAGCTCAGATTCGCTTTCTTCGTCTTCGTCTTCGTCTTCATCGTCATCGTCTTCTGTATCAATGTCGTCCAAATCTTCCGCATACTTGTTAGAGCTGATTAGAACGGCGTTCTCTTTCACATTCACAGCAGTTGCTTTTTTCGGTTTTGCCTCCACCACTGTCGTTTCTTTGGTCAATGTCGGCTCCCGTTTCAATAGGTCAACAATCTCACCAACACCAGCAGTATGTGAGCGCTTGAGTACTTCCGGGGTATGCCCTTTTGGTTTCGGCACGGTGCTCGCTCTCTCCAGAACGCTATGAATATTTTTGGAGTCGTCGGGCTTCTCTGCGTCGGCAAGCGGTTCGTCGCGCCCCTTGAATGTCGCCTGTTGTCCAACTTGAATTTTTGACGACTTTTGGCGTCTGAATAAAGCGAGTTTTTTCAAAGAAGCTAAAACTGATAAGGCTGGCTTTTCTTGACCAGTTTCAATGGCCTCGTTTGCGAATGATCTACCCAATTCTTTGCTCATCTTTGAGGGCATGAGCTCAGTTTCTGAATCAGTCGAATTAACGCCGTCGCCTTCCTCGTCGATTTCGGCGCCAAAGTCATTCTCGGTGTCTTCATCTTCTGATGGCTCCAACTCATTGAAAACTGTCAAATACTTTGTCCGATAAATATACTTGTTCGATGCAACTTGCAGAACTTTTCCTGGAAGAGCGTTATCCGTGGGTATCTCTGGAGCAATAAAACCTTCGAGAATGAGTTTCGTCCAATCGGCACTCGATGCCACCAAAGCTGCAGCTTCTTCTTCTTCTTCTTTTTTCTTTGCTTCGCGCTCATCTTCAGATTCTGTGTTCTCTTTTTTACTCTTCAGTTTTGCGAGTTCCTTTTGCTTCGCTTGCTCTCGTGCGTCAATACTCGAGTCAATGGACTCTAGAATGCGCGCGTACCACGCTGGCTTGTTTGCGTCTTTTTTCGCGTCGTCATCGCCATTCATATTTATATTTAAATCTGAAGCCCCAATGTGGACTGATGAACTTCGTCCTTTATCTTTGTCACGCAATTGTTTTGGAATTTCTCTCGCGCTCGCGCGACTGCCGTACGCACCAACCGGACGAACTTTGTCTGCGCCGCTGAATAAAGTATAACCTTGCTTGTGCCCAAACTGTTCCAAATACGATGGTGCGCCACGCGCGGTTTTAGTGTGCTCGAGAAAAGCAAACATGAGCTCTTTACGCTTCATCGCGCGCACGTGCTTCCGATAAATTTGTTCAGTGATTCTAATAGTATCTCCTAATACTGCACCATTTACGCCATCCAAATCAAGTCCAGTTTCTGCACACGACTCAAAGCTGAACAGCTGAATAAAGCCGACGATACCAGTTCCAGAACTCACAAGTTTGCACCCTTGTTGACTTTGCGACGCCATTTTGAGCAAATTTTGTACTTGCAGTTGAGAATACAGAAAAGGATCTTCATCAATACTGAATTCATCGCTGAAACGTGCAATCTTTGCAACGCGATACGCCGTTTTCATCGCGTCGTTTGTGACAATCATGTAGTGTGTCCTGGTTTCAAATAATTGAAAGCCATTCGCCTCGCGCAGTTCCTTGATTCTTCTTTTAGATCGTTCGATGTGAGGATTGGGAATGACCAACGGCGGCCCACCAGGTTGACGAATCGTGCGCGATACATTCGCTAAATCCCAGTCTGAATCATCCGTGTCGCCACCGTAACGCATGTACGAGTCGGGATTGGACATTGAAGAAAACTGACCACGAAAAACATCCAACTTTTTCTTTTTCTCCGACTCTTGTAACTCTCGCTCTTGCTCCTGAATAAATATTTCACGCAAGCGCCGCGTCGCCTCTTCTACGTGCGCTTCGCTGTGTGAAGTACCAAACCGTCCCATTTTTGCAGGCGCGAAAGGAAAATGGACTTGACAGTACGATGCGTACTGCACTCGATCTTTAGGTCCTAACGTCGTCGTTGGCAGCCCATTACACGTGCACACAGGAAACTGCGATAAACCGTTAGTTTTCGTAAAAAGCGACGTTCTCAGACGCATGTCTGCGGCATCCGCGGCGTCGTCGCTGGCGTCTGAAGCAATCGACGCTCTGTCTACTTGGTCTTCTAACTTCTTAGCTGCGGCTTCTAAAAGTGCTTGCGAGGCGTTGTGCTTAGCCCTAAGTTCCTCAGTGCGTGACTTTCGCGCCGCTAGTTCGCCTTTGATGCAGCGATATCGAGTCTTTGACTTGGGCGACATCGGAGGCGTCAGACTTCGACCCTCATCGCCGTGTTTACCTCCTGGCACAAGGCCAAACTCTTCGTCACTATCTGTTGGGGTGAAGTACTCTATGTCGTCATCTGCAACGTGCCGAATGTGGTCCTGCCGTGTCAACATCCCTCGTAGTGATAGACCCGGTGGTTGCTTCGTTTTCCCTTTCTCTTCATCTTCTTCGTTCCACTCCGCGGTATCTTTTCCGTTTTCTTGCTCAGACGAGCTCGAGCCGCTTGAACTTGACGATGACGAGCTCGTCGATCTACTACTACTACTACTACTACTACTACTTCTGGAAGATGACGACGATGACGATGATGTTGATGAAGATCGTGACGATGGCGTGGCCTTCACGTCGTCTGGCGCATCCAACTTATATCTCGGTTTATATGAATTTAACGCCGCGGCGAAACCAGAAGTCGCATTCTCGTCATCTTCAACCTCGTGTTCGTCATCCTCACCGCTTTCACCTTGTCTTTTCCAAGCCGCGATGGCTAACTCCTCCTCAACTTTCACCTCATCGTCTCTTTTCACATGAAACGCACGCGATGGTTGTTGCGTCACGCCACCAACGTCCGCACCATCATGCGTGCTCGCCTCCTCGCCAACACCTTTGTCTTGGTTTAGGTCGCCCACGTCCGTCGCGGGAATGGCGTTATCGCCGTCGATGACGACGTCACGTCTATCATCTATCACCTTGACGTCGGCGTTGCCAGGTTCCACCGAAGTTGCCATCCTCCTCGCCGCGGACTGCCGTCGTTCGTTTCTGGCTGGATTGTCGCCCCTCGAACACCACTGCGACAGGGCAGCGCGCGAGATATGTCAATGGCGGGTGCACGTGGGCGAACACATCGTGCACGCGCGAGAGACGCCACACCTAGACTCGCGGCGTGAGGAGGTAGACCGCTGCGCATATCGTCAAATACCTGTCGCGCATCTTACCGATGATGCGCGGCGGCAACGACGGTGGCGACGACGACGACGACGGCGACGACGGCGACGATGCTCGAGCCAAGTCGTTACGTTTCAAACTCGAACTGACTTCTGCTCGAGCACTGCGCGCGCTCGAAGAGAAGGATGCTACGATTGTCAACTTACGCGCGGCGTTAGCAAAGTATGAGAATGGGTCACACCTGTCTTCTGAGCGTGAGAATGACCCGCGTGGTGGCGGATGGTCGTCCAAAGCGTGGTCACAGGCAACAAGCGACAAGGAGAATCACGCCGTCGCAGTCGACTCTGAACGCAGCAGCAGACAACACAAAGCGCTCGAAAAGAGTCTGGAAGAGGAACGAGCACGAGTGATTGACTTGCGTCGACAGCTACGTGAGGCAAATCTTCACGCGAGTAAATTACAAGAGTCGCATGAAGCAGCGAGAAGGTTTGCGTTGGAGAACGAACATCACGCCGAGCGCTTGGGCGACGCCGTTAGACGTGTCTCAAGCGCGCGAGAAAATTTCTTGGAGCTGCGCGAATCTGCAACCATTGCTCTCCAACGTAATTTGTCTGCGCAAGTCTCCAAACTCACTGCGCAGTCGCACCGCTTTCAAGAAGAGTGTGAGCACTGGAAATCGAAGGTGCTTGCTTTAGAGGAGGCTTTAGAAATTACAAAACATCACGTCGATGCTCTCGACGCGGATGATGATACCGCAGAAAGCTCTTCGGTACAGAATGAATTGAAGCGATTAAGGGTTAAACTCATAGAAACCCAGCTCGCGTTACAAGAGGCGTTAGATGATCGCGCATCAAAACAACTTGATGGCGGCACTGAGGCAAAGGCGCTGTCACGCGCGGGTGATTTTGACGCCGTCATTCGAGCAATTAACGCACAACAAGAAGACATTCGAATCGTCACTACGATAGAATCGAGGCTGAAGTCGCTGCAGCTTGAGGTGAAGGAACTCAGAACGACGAACCGTGCGCAGGTCAATGATCTTGAGCGGTTAGAAAATTCACTACGCGAGCAGCTTACATTGAATCGAGCCACTCTGGACGCTTCTGAAATTGCCGCCGACGTGACTTCTAGAGAAAAGGCACGTTTGCAGAGTTTGCTCCGAGATCGCGAAGACGACATTCTGATTCTTCGCGACACCGTCGCCGCCCTCGAAAGCGACAGAGCGCCAAGGGATGAAGAATGGCGGCAGCGTGAGATTGGCAAGACGCGCGAAAAATGCTATGCGCTCGAAAGTGAAAACACCCGGCTCCAAAGTCAATGTGAAATTCTCACCGGTGAAGCTCTGCGATTGCGTCATGACCTGAGCGTTGAAACAGGACGTGCAGAAATGTTCGAAAATATTAGTAATGCGTCAAAAGTTCGCGAAGAAATCTTAACTTCACAACTGGATATTAAAAGTGAAGAGTGCTGCTCTTATATGGAAGCTGAGTTAGCGTTACTCTATCGATTGGAAGAAGTAGAACATTCGCGCGCAGCGATCGAAGTCAAATTAGCGGCATGCGAAAAGTCACTCCTTTTACAAGCCAAGCGTTTTGATGACACTACGTCTCAAAAACTGGACGTCTTGAAACAGTCTATCATACAGAGCGTAAGCAATTCGTCGGCGCACGTTGATAGATCAGCGAGTTTCTGTCACAGTATTCGCTCGTGTTTGCAAACTAGCGACGGCGCCAATGAACAAGTCATAGAAGCGGTGTTAGCGGCGCAGCGCACAATCGTTCGTCTTGAATGTGATGCGTTGAGCTACGAATCTGCATTTTCTTTAGCCATGAGGTACATCAGCAAGACGGAGCACCGTGCGAGCTCCATGAAAACTGCGTTTGATCACGTGTGTGCGATTCTGGCACTGTCTCAGACCTCACATGCGTCACTCAAGTCAATAGCATTAGCATCACTTGAAGCGAGGTTGACAGCGACGAGAGCTAGAAATACCAAACTGGTTGAACTATTATTGCGGGGCGAGTCACAGAGCTCTGGCGCACTCGATGCGCGCGACGTTGACGACGAATTATTTGAACGGGATGAGGAAATTCGAGCCGCGCGGGCGCGCATAGAAGAACTCGAAGTCATGTCCAGTGAACTCATCGGCGCTCGAGAAGCGGCGGCGAACGCGATGCAATCGATGTCAGTCGCTCGCGACAAGGCTAAAAAGGAATTTCTCGATGAACAGGATCGCGCGCGTGAACTTGGCGACACGATTTCACTCTTGAAATCGGAAATCATTGGATTGAAAGAACAATCTGAGATAGAACGTAATGACGTCAAAGCGTTACGCCACGCACTCGTGGTGAGCGAAGCAGAGGCAAACGCACGATTCGAAATTGCAGAAGACAACGTTTTCAATTTACAGCAACGCTACGATGATGTCGTTGAACAACTTGGTGTTGAACGCGAGCAATTACGAATGATGAGTGAAAAGCTTGTTGTTCATGGCGAAGAAGAATCGATGGAAATCAGGCATCAAGAAACGGCATTCGAGGATGCGCGTGTCGCAGCCGTCGTCGCCGCCGCTGCGCGTCAAGATGCTGAAGCAAGTAAACTTGAGATTGAGAGACTGCAAAAAGAACTCGCGCACCGAGAAGATCACCCATTCGTTCAAAGTGAGCTAGAAAAATTGAGTGCGAGCATAGAGAACAGTTTTTCAGCGCATGCTTTGAAGTTGGACGAAATTGCACAGATGTATGACGTCAACGCGTGTACTGCACAAGCTTTTACAGATGTGGTGACGGCGCGACTGTTGAATCTTGAAGCTGAAATTGCCGAGCAAAGGAAGCGTGAAGAAGAGTGGCTTTCGAGTTCTGTACCTAGTGCAGATGAGAAGAAAGCGCACGTCGAGCGGTGTCAGCGATATCGCGATATAATGCGCAGAATGCAAGACGAGCACGTCGCCGAGCGCGATCGGCTCCTTATGAGAATCAAGGAAGCGGAATTCAAGATTGCAGAGCTTTCAAAAGTTTACGAGAATAGTAGGCTTGGGTTGACACATGTGTCACCACCTGCGCCTGTACCGCAAGAGCACTCCGAAAAGCATGAAATTCAAGGCGAAGAACCATCTCACGGCGGCAATCTGCGTGAACTAGAAGACGCCAAGGCTCAACTGGTTGCGGAAAAAGCGCGCAGACGTCGGGAAATCGCTCGTCATGAAGACGAGGTAGAAAAACTTAGAGAATCCGTCGCGGCGTACGCCATTCCCGCTTTGGCTCTTGCGGATGCAGTGCGCCTGCTATCTGTGCTCTTTGTACGAGTCAGTGCAGCCGCCATAGCGCATGAGACGCATTCACCATCATCAGAGTCGTTTACGCAAAATACGCACTCGCGGAACACCACAACTGACGTGGCAAATATCGTCGGCCTGTCAGTCGATGATTTAAACGCAGTGTTTGAAGTAGAGAATGTGCAGCGTGACGAACGAGGATCATCCAGTGTTGAAGACGTAATAACGGCTTTGAGCATGAAACTTTCGCCATCGAATGTGCATGCGGCGATTGCTTGGTGCGAGCAGCGAGTCGACAGCTTGAGTGCGACACTCAAGTCTGCAGAAATGTGGCGTGGCGACGCGCTCGAAGCTATCGTCGCGCTAGTTCAGAGTCAATCGACTTTCACGGAATCGATTTTACGCCGGCACGAGGCGGTGGCTCGATGGCTAGAAGAGCTCGATTCATTATAGCTGGTAATATGTATTTTTTTACAAAAAAAGCAAAAGGAGCTACGTTTTTCCTACCGGTACCCTACTGCCCCGTCTTTATCATTCAATGCAACTTTCCCGCTTTCTGCAAAGCTATGCGCGCTTCGACGCGAGCTTTTGCTATTGAGTTCCA
>Ga0181597_10006859_pt1 | contig 10504 bp, 12 predicted proteins | sample 041ome_5_FD_148647 | JGI IMG/M metagenome (GOLD analysis project Ga0181597, IMG submission 148647) | Coastal salt marsh microbial communities from the Groves Creek Marsh, Skidaway Island, Georgia - 041403US metaG (spades assembly) | ecosystem: Environmental > Aquatic > Marine > Intertidal zone...
CAAAGTAATCAGAATAGGCTTGGGCACAATGAAGTGCTTGGTCTTTAGTTAGCTTCATACTTTAAAATCATCAAATGATTTATTGAATTTGTTTTCTCGGTCACCAAATGTGTTGATTGGTTTGTCATCGTCACCAGCATCAGCGAGACCAATCTGAGCAGATGATTCAGCATCATACAATCTCATTTTACCTCTATCAATACCAACAACAAAGCGTTTGTAATAGTTTGGGTCATTGTAGCGGTTCTTCAACTGCTTAATCATAATCTGACCAAGGTTGTCAAGTTCTTCATTTGATATCAAGGCAAACATAAAGTCAGCGGTTGCTGGAAGACCAAATGATTCTGAGGTATCTTCAAGACCTGGATCCGAATTGGTAAAACCAGACCTTGTTGTTTGTGTTGCTGATACAATTGGAACATTCGCCTCAACTGCCAGGCCTCTTAACTCTTCAGCAATAGACTTGATATATGAATAAGTATTTACATTTGAACCAGGTCTTACCCTTGCTGATGTGCATATGTTTAGATAGTCAATAAAGATAATATCAGGTTTAAATTTTTTCTTTAATGCAAGTTCATTAATCAAAGACCTGAAATGTAAAGCAGAAGCCGCCGCAGTTGGATATTCTTTGATGATTAATTTGCCATGGGTTTTACTTCTAAGCATTTCAAACTTACGATTATAATCTTTCTTACTCATTGTGTGAAGTTCTGTCATAGACACATCAAGTAGATTAGCATCAATTCTTTCAGCAATCTTTTCTTCCGCCATTTCTAATGTGATATACAAAACATTATGACCTTGTGATAAACAACCAGCAGCCATATGACACATAAACAAAGATTTACCAACACCGGTACCAGCAAGAGCAATGTTCAAAGTTTTAACTGGCAAACCGCCTTTGGTAATTTTGTTGAATAAGTCCAAATCAAAACGAATTTTGGACTCTACTTTGTGATATGAATCAAATCGTGTATCCGAATCTTCCGTATAATCATGGCCAACATGACTATCAAATGAAACACCAAGAGCGTCAGACAATAATTTTGGTATCTCACCTTTTGTTTTGCCTTGTTGTTTGTTATCTAGGATTGATACAGAATCCATGATGGCGTTATAGATGGCTTTATCTTGGCAAAACTTTTCAGTTTCACCAATCAACCAGTTTGTGTCGGTTGGTTCATCTTTAGCTAGATGGATTTCTTTAAGTAATTCAATTGAATCACCAACTTGTGTTTCTGATAAATCTTTTTTCTCTGTAAAATTAATTACAAGAGCTTCGTGTGTTGGTGGATTTTTGAACTTCTGAATGAAGTCAAAGATTTCTTGGAAAACTATCTTTTCAGTGTTGTCCGCAAAGTAATCTTGTTTTATGAATGGTAAAACCTTTCGTGTAAATTCTTCATTGTAAATTAGATTCTTTAAAATTGTTGATTCTAGTCTGTTCATCTTGTTGTTGTGCCATTATAATATCAGATAAAATTTCACCCATAATGGTATGAAATTCTTCATCTTTTGTCAAGTCATCTATATCATGTTTACCTGAATTTAATATAGTATAACCAAATTGTAGTCGAGCGCCTTCACCTTCCTCGACCACCCTCGCTTTGTGATAATGGTAGAGCACACCCTTATACTCTTCCATTAAAAGACCAATGGCTGTGACTGGTGCATCTTCAAAATCATAGCCATCTGGATTAACAAATGTCCAATCGACATTTTCTTTGTAAACGCTTTTACTCGTTGATGTATTCGTCATCTTCTTCAACAGCAGGCTGAGATAATACTGGATTCTCTCCCATAATGTTAGAGTAGGCAATTTCATATTTCTTCTTCACATAATCTTGGAATTCTGGATTATCTAATAGTGGTTGCATAAACTCTTTTGTTTGAGTATCAGCAAATCGTTTCTTCTCACCAACTTCACCGGTCTTTTTATCTACCATCGCATACCAACCTGGACTTGGTTTGTGAACGAAACCACCCTCTAAGGCAATATCAACAATACCGGAGTATTTTTGTATGCCACCTTCCCACGCCACTGCGATAGGAATTTTAGATTTTTCTCTCACATATCTGGACTTTTCAACATTGATAATAAAGTTATAACCTGATATTTCTTTACCATCTTTTTCTTGTTGACGACCAAGAATGTAGATGTTGTCAGCAGAATAGTATGAACCAGTTCCACCACCAACAATGTCTTTAGGGAACATTCCAATTTCTTTGTAAGTGTGGTTAACTACAACCATTGGAATATCTTTGAGTGATAAATGAGGTGTTATCATTCTGAATAAAGACTTCACTTGTTTGGCACGAGACATATCTGCCACTGATTTACCGTCAAGTGCATCTTCAACTTCTTTCTTAGATGCCAGATTACCAATTGAATCAATGACAATTATAATTTTATCACCACGGTCAATTTGTTCTAACTGAGCCATTACATCAAATTTAAGTTCTTCGATATTGGTTAATGGTGTATGTAAAACTCTTTCCATGTCGATACCAAAGGTTTCAAAGTATTTTACAGGTGTGCCAAACTCTGAATCATAAAAGAGTAACACAGCGTCTTTATACTTGTCCATGTATGATTTAGCCATCAATAAACTAAACGCTGTCTTAAAGTGTTTAGATGGACCTGCCCACATTGTTAAACCTGGTGTTAGACCACCATCTAGTCGACCAGAAAGTGCCACATTGACCATTGGTATTTCGGTAGGGACACTGTCTTTTTCTGTAAAGAATTTTGATTTAGATAAGATAGCACTATCTTTAATCGTTGAATTCTTTTTAATTTTTTCAAGTATGCTCATTTATAACGACCTCATAATTTCATTGTAGTAATTTGGGATTTAGAAACCACTTTACTATTTTTATCTAGTTTATATGGTACATCATTTTGGTACATGATGTCAAGTGGTTCTTGGTTGTTTGCCTGTTTGTAAGACTGGTTTGCCGCTACCAGTAACAATACAGCCAAAGGATCAAAAACAAAAATAATAATAAGTATAACAAGTCTGACCGCCTTATCGATTATATCTCTGTCTGAATATCCATAAACAAGTTCGGCAACATATTTGATTGGACCAATTTCTGCTGATAACTTGTTTTCTTCGGATAATAATGGAAGTTTCTCGTTGACAATGTCTTCGAGTTCTTTTTGGGTTTGTAATATTTGGTTATTTGTTGACCGTGCAATCTTTTCAGGATCATCACCAGCCTTTTTGAGTAAATATTGGAGTTTATTGTTTAGTATTTGTTCTTTTTGGTCAAGTGTTTGTATTTTAACTTGGTTAGAACCAACCATTAAGTTTGTATCAATATGTGCCTTTGATAAGAAACCAAAAATGCCCATTGATGTAATTAACATCAGAAATACAATCGCCACTAAAAAATAAGTCTTCATCAATATTTGTGTTTCTTTCCAATTATTATATAGCCAAGATGCAGTCACTAATTTAGCAACTTCTAATACTGAACCCATAATAACAATTGGCCAAAAAGAGCCAGGAAATATTTGTGCTAAACCAATAACAGAATAAAATGCAGCTATCGATGATAGTGCAATCGCTGTAATAAAAGGAATTAAATAGTTTGTCATGGATTTGATTTATGGTGAGGCACATCAAACACAAAGGTTATTCGTGTGCATCCACCTACATTTTTTGTTCCGTGAGATAGTTTATTATTAAACCATAATAATGTGCCAGGTTCAACTCGATAGGTTTCACCACCTACTGTATAATCATATGTGCCTTGTATTGATAAATGATATCTATCTTTAGTCAAATAGTAAGTGCCTTCATCAATGTGTTGACCAACTTCAGCGTCTTTTTCGATTGATATAAAACCACATCGACAATGGTTATGAAAGTTTCTTTTTAAGAATCGAACAATCTCTGTATGTTTTTCATACGCTGGTGTTTTGATATTTATTTCAGAATTGCCTACAAAGTCTTCAGCTTTTTCAACACCACCAACAATCAATTGTAATACACCGGCAGGAAGATACATATAACCACGGTCAAGTAGTGATTCTTTACCTTCAAGTTTTTTTTGAGCTTCCCAATCTTCTGGATATTGCTCAAGTTGTTTCATTATTTTTGAAACATTGATACCTGTTTTTATGACACGAATATTATCCAAAAAAGTCCTCTAACGAATTAACTTTTTCAACACTCCAACCAATACAGTCGAGTATGATTTTTAATGGATCAACAAATGATTTTTCAAACTGTAATTCATAATCAATACATTCTTCAATATTAAATTCTTTTGGCATTGTATAAGCAAAAGAAATAACATCGGTCTGAAATATGTTTGGTTGTTTTAGATAGATAAACTTAATCTTTTCACCGTTATTAATCTTTTGAAATCTTTTATTCAGTTTCATTTGATCAACCATATGATTAAACACTAACGCACCTCTTACATGAATTGGTGTTCCTTTTGACCAAATCGTTTTAGAGTTAGCATATTCTTTTAGACCATTCATTGACCTTGGGAAAGAAATGTCTTCAACAGGCATTTTTTTGAATTCTTCTTTGAACACAAGTATGTAATCCTGTATTTCACTTTCTTTACCAGATAGAATAATATTTAGTGCTTCTTTAATTTTTCTACGGCAGGCGGCAGGGGTTGAAGATTTAATTGCTTCAAGACCTTGAATCTTCATCTGTGGTTCGGTGAATTGAACGCCTTCTGAATTATAAACATTGAGAATGTATCGTTTCTTTGCTGTCCAAATTGCTTTGTCAGCCAATACTTCTCGTTTCATTACCATCTTTTGTGAATACGCATTAACATATTGTGCAAGTTCCGAATAACTTCTATCAATAAATGGTTGTAATTTATCTTCACAGAATCTATCCATGATCTCGATGGCTTTTTGACTATTGATATCTTTGCCTTCGTATACTTTAGATATAAACGGTTCAAGGTTAAGATACACCGAATCCGTATCTGATGCCAAGACATAATCAACTCCTTGTGTTTGTAATATTTTATTTAAGTATTCGTTCAATTTCTTTTCAATCCAACGAATCGATAATTGACCAGCCATTGTGATGCCTTCTGCTTGTCTTACATCAAAGAATCTGAAGTATTCAGAACCAAGAGCACCATATGCCGAATTTAAACATTCTTTTTTAGTCAACTGTAAGTTTGCATAACGAGAAGCAAGAGCGGCATAATCAGATTTTTCTTCTGGTGTTTTAGCGTTTTCATAGTTTTGTTTTGCTTCTAACATTTTTGTTTTATAGACGGTTCGGTCATTATACATTCTTTCAAGCAACTCTGGTAAAAAACCTTGTCTATCTTTTCTGAAGAATTGTCCATTAGGCGTGACAGCTACATTTTTAACTTTTGATAAATCAATTTCATTTCTTAATAGTTTATCAATGTTTACTCCTTTGCTGATGACTTCACGCATCTCTTGTGAATACTGTTCAGGTTCAACAATCGTATCTGGTGAAATGTTATATTGCATCATCAAATGAGGATAAAGTGAATTCAAATCAAACGATGCAACCCAATTAAACATTCCAATTTGTGGGTCTTTTACATATGCGCCTTCATAAGCTGAACTTTTTCGATTACCAGTTCTTGGTGGAATAGCAATCTTCTTGTGATACAAATAACCGTGTGTGATGGCGTCCCACATTCTCACTTGAGTGAAGATATCATCGTAGTTTACTTTTGCATCATAAGCAATCGTAAGTGCCATTTCTAATAAACGACCTTTTTTATTTAACTTCTCAACAAGTTCAACATCTCGTATGTTATACTCAATAAACAATTGATAATTCTTTTTGTATAAATCAAACAAACCATCATAGTCATCATATGCTATTTTTTGACCAACACCTTCAGCTTGAGCAATTGTATCTAATCGATAATTTTCTTGTGATCTATTTGGAGAAAATCTTCTAAACAATCTCATGTAGTCAAGTGTTGCTACCCCTGCAATATTTCCAGTTACCATGGATTTGCCAAAATAAGTATCTTCTCTAATTGACACTAGATTCCATGGTGAAAGTTTTCTCATTACATCTTGACCAGCAACTTTTTCAAAACGATTGATGATATAAGGAATATCAAAACCATAAACATTCCAACCAGTGATTGCATCTGGATAGTTTTTTTGCCAGAGAAACATAAATGCCTTAATCAAACTATATTCATCAGGACATTTTGTATAACTTACATCGTCACGGTGTTTTTGATAATCACCTGTGCCAAAAACATAATATGTTGGTTGATTTGAAAATTTGATTGTAATCGCTGTGATGGGTTCTGATGCTGTTTTAGGTTCAGGAAAACCATTTTCAGAACCAACCTCAATATCAATATTAGCGATACAAAGGTCTGAATAATTCCAATCTATAATTTCTTCTGGATTGTTTTGTGAGATAAAAGGATATTCAAATCTATCGTTGCCGTAGATTTTGAAGTTATTGACATCTTTATACTTTTTTATAAAGTCACGAGCTTCACGAATAGAACCAAACTTCATAGGTTCTACTGGCTCGTTATGTATTGATTTCCATTCAGATTTCTTATTTGATGGAACAAACAGTGTTGGAGAGTAATTTATTTTTTCTCTATGTCTTACTCCGTTTTTAACACCTCGGTAATATATGTTGTTTCCATAAACAAGAACATTAGTAAAGTAATTTCGCATTAAGTCGCTTTTCTAATTGCTTGTAGTTCTTCTGGTGTAGCCATTTGAATGCCTGAACCAAATATCTTACTGTATTGATTCACAACATCTTTAATTGGTGTGGTGATACACAAAACATTATCCATATCAAATTCAATGCCCGTATTAAACTCTTCACTAAATTCTAAAAACGGTGCAAAACCCATCATCGATTGACCGTCTTTGCCCATTTGTGAATATATCTGAACAGGTTTTTTGATTTTAACTTTGTTTTCTTTTGTGCAATCAACTTGACCAATGATTGACTGATTTGTTTTAAATGTAATTATTAAAGTATCCATATGTGTCCATTATAATATAATTAATCTTTATTTGAGGTAATGTTTGATGATAAAACAATTTTAATAGATTGGTTTTCTTTTAGTTCTTGTTTATTGAAGTATTTCTAAAATGTCTTGAATCATTTTTTGTTTATTTCATATTGTGCCGTTCTTTGCCTTAATTCTGTTGAACTAAATCGGTGAGAACGACCATTGAATACTATATCAATGTTTCTTTCTACACAAATATTTTTACCCGTAAATTCTTTGTCTCTATATTCTTCACCAATAATACGAACATTAAGAGGCAGGAACATAAGTAAATCTTCTAAATCTTTTTCCGTTTCATAGACAATAATCTCATCAACATATTTAACGGCAGATAATTGAACATAGCGTTCAACAACAGATTGGACTGGTTTGTTTTTTGATTCGGGTCTATCAAGTGCTGGATTCGTTTGTAATCCACATATCAGATAATCACAATATTGTCTTGCTTCTTCAAGCATCAAAATATGGCCTGCATGAAGTAAGTCAAATGTAGAGCAGGTAAATCCAACTCCGTTTTTTGGTCTTGTCATCATATAGTAAACTCCAAAAAATAAAGGGAACCGAAGTTCCCTCTATTACTTTTTTCTAAACAGAAAATGATTACTTGTTCATTACGTACATAGTAACTTCAAAGCCAAAACGCATTTCTGTTGCAGCTGGTTTAGTCCACATAGTGTTTCTCCTTAGATTAGATTTTTTCTAATCAGGTCAGCAGAGAGTATTTCTACAAAGTCTGCCTTGAGATTCATCAAATAACATAATTTATTTGACACTGCTATATTATACCAAAACGCTGCTAAAAGCAATAGAGAAAATCATTAATTATCTCTAGTTAAGCATTAATTCCTTCACTGTAAACAGTTTTACCATTTACACGAGCAGCTGTTAAACATTTTTTACGATTACTGCCATCTTTTTTGTAACTTACATGAACCCAACCAGAACTTGGTTCACCAGGTACATAAAATTCTAATATTACTTGGTCAAATTCCAAATTGTCTCGGATCCATTCTGCTAAAGTAGCATTTGCCACGCCAGGTACTTCAATGTCAGCTGCTTCTCCTAAACAATGTTGGCTAGTGGCGACACCACGAACGGCTTCATTTAATTTTGGTGAGCGATAACCTGAATTTAATACTGTTGGACCAAAATGGTCTCTAACTTTTTGAACAACATTTTCAAATAATGCTTTAGCATTTTCTAAATGTTCGCCTTCTGGAGTGTTGTCTATTCCTAGTTTTGTAGCTGTATCCGATTTAATAAATTCGGCCATTGTAAAATTTTTTGATATGTTCATAATCTTTTTCCTATAAAAAGATGGGAGTAGTTATACCCCCACCTTTCATTTAGTTTCTTTCAAAAGCTCTTGCTTGTGTAGTTTAAGTTCTTTACCGATTTCAATTTTACGAGGTTTCTTATTCTCTGGAATTACATTTTCTAATCCAATTCTTAAGATACCATCTTTATATTCGGCACCACGAACTTCTACGGTGTCAGCAATTTTCAATGTCTTTGTGAAAGCTCTGAGACCAATGCCTTTGTGTAGATATGTGATATCTGCCAAATCAGCATTTTTCTCATCTTTGTTGCCCTTTACAATTAAATGTCCGTCATCAACAGTAATGTCAATTTCATCTTTTGAATAACCAGCAACCGCTAGTTCAACGACATAATGATAGTCATCAACTTTAACGATATTGTGTGGTGGAAAAGAGTGATTTGTTTTTTCTGTTGTAGCTTCTAACATTCTCTCAACTTCATTAAATAAATTTTCAAACCCAAGTGTTGAGTGATATAAAGGTGTAAATGAAAAGCGATTTGCTAATGTCATGTTGTATTCTCCTTATTAAGCAAGATTAAAAAAGCGAGACCCTAGTTAGGCATCTCGATTATATTTATAACATATTTGGTCTAAAAATGAGGCATTTAATGTTGTTCGCCTGGTTTTTTTCCAATATTATATTTTGCAATTAAATCCCAATCGTCTTTTTCTTTGAACGATATGATTTTAATTTGATGTAAAGGCGCTAAATTGTCCTCAAGTAATTTTGGGTTCATAATTTTAATCAGACCCCATTCTTCTAACAATTTAGCTATTGCGTTTCTTCTTTGAATGTCATTCTCGGATATATTTGATGGTTTACCGTCAAGAGCAAACAGTTCTTTAAAATGAACGATATAATACTTGCCTTGCTTATGTAAAATGTGGCAAGACTGATAAAGAACTTTTTCTTTGCGTGAAGAGACCCCAATTCGGGTTAAAGTCTCTCTCACTTTTAGAAAGTCATCTTGGTGTTTGAGTGTGACTTCTATAAAACTGTTTAAATCTACCATTTTATTTTTTCTTTCCTAAACCGCCAGTGTTAGCCATTTGTTTTAATTCTTCTATCTGTTGTTGTGTGAGTATAAACAGGACTTCTTTGGCTTTTTGGTCGGAGATATGATACACTTGCTTTATACATTCTATATCGTCACTCTTTACAGTCTTAACCCACTTAGTAAATGGTCTTTTATTTTTTCTTACTATATTTAGTAAAAAATCATTTTGTAACTTGTTATCCAAATGATGGTGTTGATTCATTTCATTAGCATAAAAGATACAGTCACGGTGATAAGACAACGAACGGTTTGTAAGAAACGGCTTGTATTCTTTTTCAGTTAGTTCATCAACAATAAGTTGTTTGTTACCTGAAAGAATCTCTTTTACATAATCAAAGGGGCTACTCATTACTTGAACTCACAATTTGCCATGAGTTCGATCAAACAAGCCACTAGATTAATTTCACCATCAGCAACAAAAGCATTTTTGTATTGATAGTCAGCAATAATTAAAACAGCTTGTGGTATTGATTTTGGTTTCATCGTTTCATACAAGGCATCATATAGTTGCCTAAAGAAAGTATTTGAATCAATGTCATTAGCACCAACCCATTTACGAATAGCACCAAAGTCTTTTGCTTTGATATGTTTAATAATATCATCAAGTTTAGCATCACCAATCTGAGCAAGAATGCCAGTATCAATTTTACCAAATTGAGAGTATCTTTGTAGTTCATTGATTACTCTTCTGAAATCTGGAAAATGTTTTGTAATCAGATTAGCAATTACAGGTTTTTCAAACTCAACCTTTTCAGTATTCAAAACATATTCAATTCTTTGCATGAATTGTTTTGCCATATCAGCCTTTTCATTTGACTTCAATGAAAATTCTACAACGGCACAACGACTGTGTAATGGTTCAATAATACGATTCTTATAATTACAAGTAAAAATAAAAGAACAATTACCAGCAAATTCTTCAATCGCATTACGAAGAGCGGGTTGAGTTGAGTTTGGATTTAGATAGTCAGCCTCATCAATGATAATTACTTTTCTGCCACCAGCGAGTGACATTGATGAAGCATAATTTTTAATTTTGGTTCGAAAGGTATCAATACCACTTTCATCTGAACCATTAATAACTAGA
>Ga0181597_10006871_pt1 | contig 10493 bp, 6 predicted proteins | sample 041ome_5_FD_148647 | JGI IMG/M metagenome (GOLD analysis project Ga0181597, IMG submission 148647) | Coastal salt marsh microbial communities from the Groves Creek Marsh, Skidaway Island, Georgia - 041403US metaG (spades assembly) | ecosystem: Environmental > Aquatic > Marine > Intertidal zone >...
TTCAACAGAAAACACAGGGACGTTTAAACTCTTCGCTACGGTTATGAGATGCCAGAAATGGAAGAAATGGCCCAAGCACTCTTGTATCCCTCTAATACCTGTTGTACCGGCAAAGATGTGGTGATCTCGTTGTTTCACGATGGCGTCGAACACATATTTTGCGTAATTTCGAAGTCTGAGAAGATCTGCGCCCGCGGGAAGCATTCGTACATTTTCAGGTGTAGTAGATATCAACGATCGCCAAAAAGCAAAATAATTTTGCCCCCCTCCCCCTCTACGCCTCGACGCGGGAAACGTATGTTCTGGTTTACGAAAAACGACGAACAAAGGATGCCCCCTTTCGTGCAAAGTCTTCAAATGCCATCCGTTCAAGTGTATATCTTTTGTAAATTTCCAACGTCCTAGATTTGCTTCGTGGAACACGTTTTCCAAATCAGAGGACGAGCACGTGTTCCACATTTGGACTGCTTTTTGCCTGTAGAGAGATGGGATACATTTAGCGTACAACTCCGCTCGACGTTTACTCGTTTGGCACGCTGGATTTATGAGTTCCATTGGACATCCTTCTGATATGCCTACTTCAAACGTCTCGTTTAACGCTTTTCGAATCGCGCCAGAAACTAACGTTGAGCTTTGTTCGGGACCGGTGAGCATAATCAGAGGACGCCACTTCCCTCTACTGGTGGATTCATTGCTATTGTTGTTGTTGTTAAACATCCGCTGCCGTCTTCCGGGCATCAAATCATCGTTTATATGGAGGCGCGAGAAACGCAACGCCAGCGAATCATTATTCTCTTCTGGAAGTCCAAAAAAACTTTGGAAGCGCTTCGTCTCGCTCGTCTCGTTGTACCAACCGAGCGATATGTTAAGCAATTTAGAAGTTGGGATACATTCTCTCACCGATTGCTCGTACTCGTCCAAATGTGCCGACCAAATCGACGACATCAGCGACGTTAGATTATTCTTCTTAATAACTTTATCGTCGGGGTTCTCTCCGCAAATTTTCGAGTGTTCGTCACAAAACGTTTGAAAATACGAACCCCACGAGCGTTCTCGCAACGCCTTATTATTCGCATTCAGACAGTGTATCGGCGCGTCCCATTTACAATGCATGCGAAGCACGGAATCAAAATGCTCCATCCTATCGCGGTGTACGTAAAGAAATCGCGCCTCCTCGGGGTACTTCGCGAGCAATCGGCACGGCATCCCCGGCATAAAAAATGGCACGTCCGTGAAAAATTGCAAGCGTTTTCTCTCGACGGCTTCATCGAGAGCGCTTTCAAATCGAGTCGTATTCGTATTCGTATTCGTAACGAACGCCTCTTCACGAACGAACGATTCCACATCTTGCACATTCCACATCCCGAACATGTTGTGTGCGCATCGCTGGTGCAGGTATTGATTAAAAAACGCGCACATGCTTCTCGTACTCGTTCGTCCTGGTGAAATCATAAACGTCACGAATCTTGGTTTTCGTTGGTGTTCTCCTCCTCTCTCTTTTGGAGGCCAGCGCGCTTTGTTGCTCAACAAATTCTCGTCCTCATTACTGGCGAACGCCGTTTTCGCGAGTGCGAGTGCGACGACGAGAAAGAACTTTTTCAGCGATGGCATCAAAAACGTCCTCGTCATCTGATGCTAAACCTTCTTTCGAGCAAAAACGTTACGGGAAACACAAGCGATGAATCGATCCGTTTTAAAACGCGCTCTCGAAGAATCGCACGCTCGAAGCGACGCAACGCGCATCATAAAAGTGTCCAAAACGGGAGCGTTTGTTCACCATCTTCCGCGCTCGGTGCGTTCTTTCGCGAGTCTTCGCTCTAAACATCTTTAAAGTTTCGGAATAAACGCGTGCGCATAATGGAGCTTTCGAGGCACCTCTCAGAAGGAAAATCTTCAGAATTTTACACACAAACACGTACACATATAATTGAGCTCGAAAAGCATCGAATACCTCGCATCAAACGCTTTCGAGAGGACGCAGAACACAATCCCTTCATCGCGCTCTCTTTTTGTGATTGAATACGCCTCGGTATTCTTCGCTCGATATCAGGAGAGATCTCAATCGTTCTAGGGGGGAAAAAATTCAAAATTGAGATCTCTTCCTTCGTAAAGAACAACATAAGCGATACGAACGAGAGAGAGCCTTTAAATCATCATCTCGCGCGATAACAACAACAGAAGAAGTGTTTCTTTGTGGTGCTCTTTTTGCGGTTGAACAATCCTCTCGTTATTCGCTTGATATCGGGAGAGATCAGTCGAAAAGAATTCAAAATTGGACAATTAAGTCTCTCGGATTATTGAGATCTCTCGAGACTGGGAGAGAGATGCGCGGCGGCGATAAAGGACAGGATAAGATGCAACTGATCGACGAACGCGGCGAATTCGATGAACACGCGTGCGAATCTTTCTTACACGATGCCGCAAACGCGCACGAGTGGAATAAAAAGTACACGGTGATGAGCATCATGGGACCGCAGTCGAGCGGGAAGAGCACTTTGATGAACCACGCGTTCGGGACGAGCTTTCGAGAGATGGACGAGTTGTCCGGGTACGTTTCTCTTTCTCTTTATCACTCTGTTTGTTTTGACTTTCTTTTGAACGCGGTTTTGCGGATGATCGTGATGATTTTATGCTGACTACTCTTAATACTATACTCTTCTTCTATTCAACAGACGCCGACAGACGACGAAAGGCGTGTGGATGGCAATCGCGGAACAATCGGATGATAACAATAATAATACGATCGTGCTCGACCTGGAAGGTTCCGACGGTCGCGAGCGAGGCGAAGACGACCAGACGTTTGAGAAGCAAACCGCGCTGTTCGCTTTGGCGGCCTCGGACGTTCTCTTAGTCAACGTGTGGTGCAACGACATCGGGAGAGAACACGCGAGCGGGAAACCTTTGCTGAAGACGATTTTACAAGTCAATTTGAAGTTGTTTTGTTCGAATAACAAAACGACGACGAAGAAAACGAAACTCGTGTTTGTCATTCGCGATCGGTCGAAAACGCCGATTGAATTACTCGAGAAAGCGTTGAAAGAGGACGTCGAGCAAGTGTGGCAATCCATCAAGAAACCAGAGCATTTCGCAAACTCGGACGTGAGCGAGTTTTTCGACGTCGGATACTTCAGTTTGCCGCATTACTTGCACGAGAACGAGGTGTTCGTGAAAGAATGCAAAGGTTTACGCGCGGCGTTGATTTCTTCCACGGATGATGAGTCGACGCACGAGAGCAAAGTTCCGTCGACGGCGTTGCCGACTTCCATGAGAGAAATTTGGAAAGCGGTGCAGGAAAATCGCGATTTAGATTTACCGGCTCACGCGATTATGGTTGCCACGGTTCGATGCGAGGAAATCGCGACGATGTGCGCTGACGCGGTGGAAGCTTCGGACGCGATCGGGATGCTTTGCGAACGCGCGAATACCCCTAACGCCAGCGAATGCACCACGCTAGGGAAAGAAATCGAAGCCATTGCGAAAACTGGTTTCGACGTCTACGACGCCGAGACGGCGTTTTTCGATAAGAATGTTCGAGATATGAAACGGAGAGAATTAGCGGGGAAGTTAACGACGGTGTTTAAACCAACCTTGGAGGCGCACTTCACGAACGTATCGAAGAAGTTGTTGACCAAAGTCAGAAGAGAGTTGGACGCCGGTTTCGAGAGCGGTTTTGAAAAGAAGTCTACGAAGAAATTCTCGCAAATGGCTTTGTCGTTACGAGAAGACTCGATTAACGAATGGAACGAACACGTCGCAAACTCGACGCCGACGGAAAACATCGACGGGTGGAACTTTGAAATCGTCAAAGATTTGACCAGATTATTTCACAAAGATCTCGAGGAAACCGTCGATCACGAGAAGACCGAGAAGAGCGCTTTGATGGCGAGAAACGTAGAGAGAACGTTTTCGAGACAGGTTTCGACGTCTATTTTAGGCGCGGTGGATGAGTTTAGCCGAGAGATTTGCGTCGACGACGATTCAGACGACAAGTCCGAAGACGCCGAAGCAGCTTTGAAGAGGCGACAAAGAAGAGAGGAGAAAAAATACTCGCTGTGGCCAGCCGCGAGACTGGCCTATCGCGCCTCGGAGAAGAAATGGATCGAGACTTTAGAAAACGCGCTGTTGAATTTCGATTTACCTAAAGACGCGTTCGATTCGAGGAAAAACGAAGCGGAAAATGCCATCAAAATCGCATCAAACGGCGCGTGTTTCGAAGCCGGCGATAAAGCGAGCGAGTTCATGCGCCAATCCTTCAGCGCGTATTTCAACAAGACGAAGGAAGGGATACCGAGAGTTTGGACGTCCTCGGACGACGTCGGTAGGATTGCTCGATTGGCTCGATTGAACGCGGTGAACGTCTTGGCGAATATTTGCATCAACCGCATTGGAGCAGACATGCCTCGATTGAAAGCGGTGGCGATGACGCAGTTTCAAACCGACGAGGCGAAACAGTTTTCAAAGGAAGAGCGAATGAAGATTGCAAAGGTGGAAAAGACGTTGCGAACGTTAGTGCCTGGTGTTATGAACAAGACAGGAGAAGAAGGAGAAAAACAAGAAGAAGAGTATCCACTCTCCGGCGGATTGAAGACGAAGAACCCTGAGGAAGAAATGATAGCCCAACCTCCTTTCCCGTCCGAATGGTCTCTGAAACTGTGCGACACCAAAGCTTCCGACGTCATTTTGTCGCCATCGGAGTGTCGTCAGCACTACCGACGATTCGAATCGGAAACGACGCACTTTGTCGCGCAAGCGTTGCACGCGCAACAAAACGCCAAAAAAGACGGCTTGTTCGGTGGCGCCCCGGTGTGGATGATTTTCGCCTTGTTCGTTTTAGGATGGAACGAGATTGTCTATTTCCTGACGCACCCGTTTCGATTGATGTTTTTCGTCTTTCTAGGTTTGTACGCGAGAGCGATTTTACGGCAAATCAACGCGAAAGAGGCGTTTAAACTCGGCGTGGTCCCGGGATGCGCGTTTTTAGTCGCCAAAGGCGTCCCAGCCGCCATATCAATCTTCCAAAAGTTGATCGAGCAACAGTCGCCTGAAGCGTTGACGGAAGGTCTCGATTTTAGCAAAGTCTTATTAGGAGCAGGAGGCGGAGGAGGAGAAACATCCGCAAACGACGAAGAAGAGGAAGAAGTCAAAAGAACTGAAGAACCCATGGACATCGACTCTCCCGCAAAAAAAGTCGTCGTGAGTCCTTTCGCGAGCGTTCGAAGACGCGCGAATCATCAACATCATCAGCAAAGCGCCGACGCTCGCTAGACTGACGACGGGTAAACGAAAAAGAAGAAGAAGAACCGAAAAGAAAGATAATATAAGAGCAAAGCGGTGAAAAGCACAGACAAAAAACGCACATTTGATGTGGTAGAGAAAAGATTGTAATCCCAAAGCGTACGCGGTATCGTCACACGTTAGTAGTAATAGTATTCCATATACGAGTTTTGGTAGAGTCTTTGGTGTGGTAGAAAATGAGCTAATGACACGAGAACTACTCTTATTACTCCTCGGGAGAAGGCGGTTCGATCACGAAACTCTTCGCCCACGCGAACGACTTATCACCTGATGTTGTTTAAAAAGAGAGAGAGAGAGAAAGAATGAGAGAGACTCAACGCGAGAGAACGAACAAAACATATACTAAAGAGAGAGAAAGAGATCCAATCCCCCCAAGAACAAAAGCGGACACATTTCGCGCGTAACAACACGTATTCAAACAACGATAATATCACGTACCAATCATCCAAAACGCGGTAAAAACCCCTACTCCGCCCCATTGCGCGAGCTTCATCGCAGATGCAGTCGTCGGGACGATATCCACGTTCGTGGAGGACCAGTGCGCGCGAGGGATGAACGTTTTTAATATTTCTCTCATTTTTTGTTGTGTTGGAGAAAGAGGAGAAAAATGTGGAGTGTTTTAGGATACCGCGCTCTCTCTAAATGTGTTATTACAACATGAAGTTATTCTTCTGATTCTGATTCTATCACGCGTAACTCCCCGTGCTCGTATCGCCAACCATCTGGTAAAGGGCAGTCGTTGTCGAGGAGCTATTGTAAACAGTCGGGATGTTTGTTCTCGTGCGCTCTTTGTACGGCCCAATAGTTCCAAGGCGCTTTGGCGGTTTCGTGCAAGTACTTCAAACAGTCGAAGTGGCCGTTCTCGGCCGCACGCTCACACGCCAAATTGTAATATTCATCATATTTACGCTCAACAAGATATTCGAGTATGTGGAGATGACCCTTTTGAGCCACCCAATCGGCAGTCCAAGAAGCCCAAGGCGCTTTGACTTCTTCGCGTAAGTATTTGAGGCACTCGAGATGACCGTTTCCGGCAGCTCTTGCACACGCATGCGCATCAATAGGACACTCATTTGCAACGCAATACTTTACCATTTCTAGATTACCTTGTCTTGCGGCCGCACAAATCGTCCATTCATCCCAATCACAATTTTTCTCCTCTCGCGCCCACTTGAGCAACTCGAGTTTATTCGTGTCAGCAACTCGATTGCAGAAATCTCTTTCGGTCCACCATCTCGGCCACAACGATTTATGCTCCCAAGCAAAGTCCAAAGTCGATATCGAGGACATCTCTCTCACTTTAAACCTCTTCTTCAAATCTCTTGCACGAGTTGATCTCTTAATCAACTTTCTCGTCTCCGTATTCACTTCGTACAAGAATTTCACATCCGTTTGATTCAACCTCGGGAGAATGTGTTTAAAACAAATATCGTCCCACTTCACGATCACCTCCCACAAAGAAAAGAAGATTTCGGAGGGACGGAGACAAGAAGAATCGTCTCCTTCTCTCTTTCGCGTTTCCGGTGTCCTCGCAAAAGCGCTCATCGTTCTTTTCGACGATCCTTCATTAGTATTGCCTTTTGGATACATTTTTATAAGGGAAAAACTGCAGAATTTTGCACGCGTTTACACTCGCAACAATACGCACCGAGACACGAAGTCACATACACTAAAACGAGAGCATCATCGTTCTCTCTTTATATCCCTGCCTTTTGTGCCAAAGAAAGCTTTCTGTTTGAGTGCTTTCGTTTCGATCGCACGTGTGTATAAAGTAAACGTCGACTCAGGTCGTTTCGTTCAATCTCACATCCGTTGTAGTAAAGCAAACGGCAGAGATGAGCAGCGGAGCGACGCCAATAACGAGTCCTCTTGGCACGAAAAAGCCGAGGCAAAGGATGACGAATCAAACGATAAACGCGTCCTCCATCCAACACCAACGAGAAGAAGCACACGACGACGACGATGAGATGAAGAAGAAAGAAAGAGATTGGGATTCCGAAGGGATCAAATCCTCTTCTTTTAAAGGAACATCGCCATCGAATGGATCATCGAGATGGTGGTTCGTGCGTCAAATGATGGTTGGATTGAAGTCCTTACTCGACGTACGAGGAATACAAACAGAGAGACACGGGTTAAACTCCTACCAGGAGAACTTTAAAACGGTTTTGTTTGGGACGAAGTTGAACGCGTTACTCCTGTTCGCTCCCTTAGGGATACTATGCCACACGTTCAATTTCGGCGACGGGCCGGCGTTTGCGTTCGCGTTATTGGCCCTGTGTCCTCTCGCGGAACGGTTAGGGTACGTCACCGAGGAAATGGCCAAGCACACGTCGCAAACGATTGGCGGATTATTGAACGCGACGTTCGGGAACGCGACGGAGATGATTGTTTCCGTCTTCGCGCTGAGAGACGGGTTGTTGAGAGTGGTGCAGTTATCTCTGGTCGGGTCGATCTTTTCGAACATGCTTCTCGTGTTGGGGTGCGCGTTCTTCGCCGGCGGGGTGAAGTGGCCGGAGCAAAGATTCAATAAGAACGGCGCGATGACGAATTCGTCTTTGTTGTGTTTAGCGGTCATGGGGGTGACGTTGCCGAACGCGTTGCACGCGACGCACACGGAGTTACACGGAACCGCGTCCGAGTTGGCTTTGAGTAGGTTTTCGGCGACGCTGTTGTTGATCATGTACGTCGTGTTTTTATACTTTCAGTTGGTCTCGCACACCGATTTTTTCGAGGACGAACCCGCTTCTACGGAAAACAACGGCGAGACGAAAGACGATAGTTTTATTAGCAATACTAGTAAGAAGAAGAAGAAGGACGACGACAAAAACGATCACAACGAAATAGAAGAAGAAAAAGACGACGACGATTCAGACGACGACGACGACGAAGATCCGGAACTCGGTTTCACCGAGGCCATTTACTACATGGCTGCAATCACCCTCTTCATCTCCATTCTCTCCGACGTTATAGTCGGCACCATCGAAGGTGCCGCCCGGTCCTGGAACTGCCCGGTGGCGTTCATCTCCGTCGTCATGTTACCGATTGTCGGCAACGCCGCCGAACACGCCTCGGCGGTCATGTTCGCTTTACGCAACAAAATGGACATCTCCATCGGCGTCGCCATCGGCTCGAGCACCCAAATCGCCATGTTCGTCTTCCCGTTTTGCGTCTGCGTCGCGTGGGCGATGGACAAACCTCTCGATTTGAACATGAAAGTCTTCGAAACCGTCTCGTTGGTTTTATGCGTCGTCACCGTGACGTTTTGCATACGAGACGGGAAAGGAAACTGGTTGAAAGGTTTGACCTTGATTTTAGCGTACGCGATTTTAGCGGCGTCGTTTTTCTTCCACGCCGAACCTCCGGCGGAAGGGTTAGCCGGGACCAGCCGGTTTCGCATCGATGGATGATTAATGATAACAACGACTATAAAGGTTAATATTATAACTATATTACTATTAAAATTACTACTATTATCAGTGTACCCGTTTTGCGTTAAATACTCCAAAAACACTCCAAAATTCTCCATTCTGAACACCAATTTGGGGGCAAAAACCACACTTGAAAGGAAAAGCTTTTCATCATCACACAGAGACACAGAGAGAGAGAAAAGAGCTGCTCGAGACGAAATCGTATTTATTACACGCGCACATATATATTCAAAGTGTTCTTTGCGCCTCAGCGTTGGTTGTGTGCGCATCATCATCTCTTAAACTCATAAAGAGTTCGATATTTTAATCGGAGGACAGACGAACACATCTCACCATGTGTGCGAATACTACTGGACAAAGAAGAGGGCAAAGAACAACATCGAGAACTGTTTTTAACGTCGTAAACTTCGTGGCTTTAGCGGGTTTTAGTTTTGCTGCGTTACAAAGTGGTGGTGGTACGACTCTCGTCGTTTCCGCGGCGAGATTGGCACCGTCGAATGTGGGCGATGATTTGCCCGCGGGAAGAGGAAAAGGATACGAAGGCGAATACGAAGAAGAAGGTTTAACGTCCGTCATCGGCGTCGATGATGAAGCTTTGACGATATTAAGAAGAAGCAGATCATTGCTCACTCATAAAACACACTGGCACGGCCAATCGTTTTCCGTGAAAGACCACGTCGGCGACCGCATTAACCGATGGAAAGGCGGCAGCGCCGCCGAGCAGGCCGGCATCGCCAAACGCCACGCTCGCGAGAACCCGAACGGACACGTCGCGCATAAAGAATCCGCGAACCCATTACACAGCACCCCACAAGTGTCCGAAAAGAAAACCAGGCCGAAAATGCATCGACGAAACGCGATCGTTGGACACGAGCAGGTTTCCGGAGAGAACGACGGCACCGAGCGAAAACGAAAACGCAGAAACGCCATCACCGAACACGCAATGTCGGACGAAGACAAAGACGCGCTCGAAAAATTGAGAGCAGAACACGAGGAAGAAGAAGACGACGACGACGACGACGACGGCGACGGACCCGGGGGGTGCTGCGGCAAGTAGTCGTCGTCGTTTTTTTTATGTGTCGCTCTCGTTTCCGCTTATTTGTCGTTGTTGTTTGTATAATACTACTCTTTTACTAAATCTTAAGTAAGAACTCCAGAGACAAAGTACGAGTAAGAGTGAGGCACTTAAGAGTACCCGCGAAGCACTTAAACCCTAAACTTATACGTGCTTCGTTCTTACTCTTAAGTGCTCACTCCTTAGTACGAGTAAGAATGAGGCACTTAAGAGTACCCACGAAGCACTTAAACCCTAAACTTATAAGTGCTTTGGTCTTACTCTCAAGTGCTCACTCCTTACTCCTGACTCAAAACCATTTCCTCGTTAAAATTCTTCATTAAAACCATCTTCTCTTATACGTGTGTTTGTTCGCTTCGTTCTCGAGATACGACGAGAAAGAAAGAGCGCGTTACTAAAGAGAGGAAACGCGAAAGCCTCACATTCTCTCTCTTTTCTTTGAGGAGGACGATATCTTTGAGAAAAAGAGCGAGACTTTGCACTTAAGCAGAGAAAAGAGACCGAAGATGGGCGCGAAAAGTCCTCCGACGCATCGCGCGATGAAGAGGACGAAAACGCGCGCTCCTTCGACTCGCGCTCTCAAAGAGGGGAAGAAAAAGACAAAAAATGCGTTAGTGTTTGCAAAACTGGAAGGGTTTCGATGGTGGCCCGCGGTCGTGCTCGGGAACGTGGAGAAAGGTGTGCGCGAAATGGAC
>Ga0181597_10006881_pt1 | contig 10479 bp, 10 predicted proteins | sample 041ome_5_FD_148647 | JGI IMG/M metagenome (GOLD analysis project Ga0181597, IMG submission 148647) | Coastal salt marsh microbial communities from the Groves Creek Marsh, Skidaway Island, Georgia - 041403US metaG (spades assembly) | ecosystem: Environmental > Aquatic > Marine > Intertidal zone...
CTGAGATTAATTCTTGAAAGCTTAAGCTCAATGAATATCCAGAAGATGGATAGTGATGACATAGCTGAGCGCATCCGCCCTAAGTTGGTGCCGCTATTAATTCAAAAACTTCTGAAATTCAAGGATACTATTCCGTTAATCACGTTTTCTCCTGAACTTGAACAAATGATTTTGACCACTGTACGGCAAAATCCTGACGAAAAAATGCTTCTTATTGAGGGAACACTTGCTAAAAAAATACTTTCGAACCTTAATGAGGCATCGGAACAGTTCAATAGCGAAGGCAAGCCTGTATTTCTTATTGTTGCGCCGCAAATTCGTAAGCATGTGGCAAGGTTTGTGAGATCTCAGTTGCCGTCAATAAATGTCTTGAGCTTCTTAGAATTGCCTGAGGACCGGAGTGTAGAAATAGCGTTCACAGTTGGAGGTTTAGATGCAATTGAGTAAAGGAAATGTTATTATGTTGGAGTGTTTCTTATGCCAGAGTTGAAAATTACTGCTGCTGATACGTCGCTAGCAATGGACGAAGTGGAAAGGAAGCTTGGGCCTGATGCACTTATTTTGTCCACAACACGTCGCGATGGGATGATAGAGATATTGGCTACAAATGAGCCAGAGCAAATAGATGCTGCGAACTTAAAAGCAAAAGAAAAGGCGATGGCGCGTCGGGAAAGTTCGTTATTATCTGAAGAGCAAATACATGCTGCGAAATTAAAAGCAAAAGAAAAGGCGACGGCGCGTCGGGAAAGTACGTTATTATCTGAACTGCCCGCGAGTAATACTGCTGAAAAATTCTCTGAACTCGTTGATGCCGAAGTATCTAAATATGAGAATAAATCAGATAACCAACAGCCAATTGTTTCTATTGATCCAAACCGGTCAACACTTAGTAATCACAGGTCTGAAAAATCAGATCTTGCTATTGCGTTCGAACAAAAGCTTAGTGAACTACAGTTTTTGGTGGACGGAACGATCGCTCTTGATAAGAAAAGAGGCACATCATTATCAATTAATGCAAGAATGAAAATGCTTGGCTTCAGTACTAGAACTACAACTAACCTGATAGACAAAAACGAGCCAAATCTTGAATTACATGACTTGATGCGTCAATTCACCAGGCAAATTGTCCAAGGGAAAAGTAAAGATTTTGATGCAAGCCAAATTATTTTGGTTTGTGGTTCTGAGCGATCTGGAAAAACTTTATTATCTAAAAAACTCTCTAAATTTCTGCCAACGCATACAGCTGCACAGAATAGTACGCTTATTTTACAAAATAATAGGGTCATTTCCGACCCTCTTTCAGGTGACTTGAATTCTTTGTTTAAATCTAATTCCGATGCAAACGTAACTTCACTGTTTAGGAAAAGGCAAGATATTGTCTTAGATGGTAGCAGGTTAATAGTGGATTATGAGGGTCCGATGGATGTTTTGAATTCAGTTATAATGAGGTTAGAATCTCTGGAACATAAGCCCAAGGTGAGCGTGATATATGCACTTGAAGTAGGAAAAAGTTATAATGCAGTACGACAAGCTTTAGAAATTCCGCAAATACCTAACCTGAGTGTAGCGCTCACAAAAATGGATTTGCTTGAAGTTTCAATTTCTGAACTGTCGGCGCTCTATGATTTAGGAAGAAAAATTCAATTTTTCTCTGGTTTGAAGATTTTGGAGGATGGCCTTGATTTTGCGAAAATTTCTGTTGTCGAGGATTTTTTGCTGAACATTGTCGAACAGGAAGGTTTATAATCCAATGGTGAAGTCATTAGCCTTTGTCAGTGGTAAAGGAGGGGTGGGTAAGACCTGTCTTGCCGTAAATTCTGCTATAAATTTGGCTCTCATGGGATTGAGGGTGGCGGTTTTGGATACCGACTTTGGATTATCGAATGCCAATATTTTGATGGGTGTGAAGGCGGATAATACTATTTCTGACTTTTTATCAGGCAGTCACTCATTGGATGACATCATTTGTAATTCCCATAGTGGCGTGAAACTTATTCCAGGCGGTTCTGGTACACTTGAGACATTAAACCTTGATACAGAGCAGCGTTGGAAAATTATTAAATCTCTTGACACGCTGGAGAATGATCTTGATTTCTTGATTGTGGATACGCCTGCTGGCGCTTCAAATTCTAGTATTGAATTTGCTGCAGCTGTAGATCAGGTCGTGCTAACCGTGGTTGGTGAGCCCACTAGTTTTATGGATGCATATGCCTTTTTGAAAGCGTTACACATAGAGAAAGGTGTGAGCCGTTTTTCAATAATTATTAATATGGCAAAAAATGAAACATCTGCATTCAGAGATTTTAAAAGTTTTGAGAAAATAGTACTTAAGTTTTTTCCGGTGCAATTAGCATTCGCAGGTTGGATGCCTGGATCAAACGACGTTGTGCAGTCGATTATTGCGCGCAAACCTTTCATACTTGATAAGAAGACCAAAAAACAAGTTGGAACATGCTTAGATGTAATTACAAATAATCTTAATAAGGTCCCAAAACAAAAGAAGTCTGGCATTCATTTTTTTAGTTCAGAAACTGGATATTAAAAATGTCAAACCCGTATAATACCAAAGTTCCAATTGACCGCCTGATTGAAAAAAATACTGGGCTAGTCAAAAAATACGCCTATTTTTATGCTGGGCGGGTTCAAAAGGCTGCTGAAGTTGAGGATCTTTTGCAAGTGGGAATGATGGGTCTAATTGAGGCTGCTCACAAGTACGAGAATAGAGAAGGCGTTGCTTTCGAAAGCTACGCTCGGATGCGTATTAAAGGTTCGATAGTGGATTATCTTCGTAAGATATCTAACCTTTGCCGAACAACGGTCAAGCAAAAGCAAAATACTGATAAAGCGAAACGCATATTGGAACTAAAACTTGGCCGTATTCCTGATGCAGCCGAAGTTGCTAAAGAACTAAAAATTACATCCGTTGAGTTGTCACGGTGGGAGCAAAATTTTGCAGCAAACCAGAACCAGAGTATTGACGAGGTAACAGAATTATACGGTGATTTTATTTTTTCTGTGGAGCCAAATGTTGAGGATAAAATATTCAATGGCGAACTTAAGAAATATTTACGACAAGCGATTGGACAGTTAACTAAACAACAGATTTTAGTTATCGAGCTTTATTATGTGAAAGAGTTAAATGTCTATGAAATTGCGGAAATCTTGTCTGTCAGTACCGGCCGAGTTTCTCAGATTAAATCGGCGGCTATAGCCGCACTGCGTGAAAAAATAGAATTGGAACTAATTTGATGACGGTTGTTCCCCTAACGTCAGTTTTTGAAGAATTGCAATTAACTGTCGCAAGCGCAGAAGTCGTGTTGTCGAGTCTGAAAAACGGTGTGGAGATAATGCTCTCATGTGAAATATCTTCATTACCGACACATAACTGTAATATGGTTTTTAAGAAGTCGGATTCAAATGACGCCATGATTGGACAAATGTGTTTTCGCTCTCTTCGACCTTTGGTTACGGCAGAAATATTTATAAATCATAAAAATTTCGAAACATTAGAAAAAATATGCAGTGGTGGGGAACCCGTCAGGCCGATTTCTTTATACTTGAAAATTGCAAAGATTGGAGAAATTAAGAACGGAGAGATTATAATCGGAAACGAAGACTTTACTGTAGATATTTTTGACATTTCCTGGCGGCGTCCACTATTTTAGTCACATTTTGAAGCTTTTAAATGCACATTTGTAGATTAATTTTTCTCCACTGCGAGTTTCGATCGCAGTTTTTTCCCCTAAGTTTATTATAAATTTTGATTGCTGGTGCTCAAAGTGTAAATTCTCGCCCTCTAAATTTTTAGTTTTAAGTGTCGTAATTTCTTCATCAGGTTTTTCAAAATTCACGAACATATCGCTCTTTAACTTTTTATAAGTAATCTGGAAACTAATCTGCCCGTTTGCGCAGCTTATCAAATTACTTTCGAAGCGCGTATTTTGCATCATAAAAATAAAGATATAAGCCAGCCCAACTACCGTCAATAATATGAAGGTGACGTCTTTGCGCATTATTCAAAATACTTTGCTTTTTTATCTGAAACTAATTTATCAGCATCATCTTTGCTAACCGAAACTACCATGTCTTTTATTAATTTTACACCGTTATGAGTTGTTGTTTTGGTTATTGTTACCTGAATATCGCCATCGCCATCGCCATCGCCATCGCCATCGCCATCGTCATCGTCATCGTCATCAAAAAGACCAGTTATACCACCTGAATCTTCGGCTTCGAAGTCTGAAAAAATATTTGTATTTTCTAATTCATTTAGTGAATACACGAATGGTTCGTGCATCATTGCGTAAACCTTGTTTCGAATAATCCAGCTTTTAGCAGATAATAGTGTCAGCCGCTTGGCACGATCTTTTTCCGTAGCTAGAGAATTTTTGATTTCATCTAGAGCTTGGTCAAAGGAGTAGTCTCCAAATTCAATTAAAATTTTATTGCGTGCCTTTAGCATTACCGCTGAGAGTGATTTATCGTTGTTCTCATTCATCTCAAATCTCCACTGATTAGTTGGCACACTCCTTGCAACATCCACACCAAACGTAACATTGCAAGTGATGATCGTAAAATGAAGTCGATAGCAAATCATATACAGACGCATGCGGACGCATTAAATCTGCGATCCAAACGAAATGAAATTTTGGCATCCAATATTGTGAACTCTGCGACACCGAACTTTAAGGCTAGGGATATTGACTTCAATCAGGCGCTGCAGGCTCGAATGGATGTCGGACCTGTAAAGGTTTCTAATGAACGTCATTTTAAATTTTATACTGGTAGTGGTGATGAGGCGGCTCAATTTCGACAATCAATAAACCCGTCTGTTGATGGCAACACTGTAGAGCTCCACGTTGAGCAGATGCAGTTTTCTGAAAATGTAATGCGATACCAAACCTCTTTGGAATTTTTAAACCGAAAATTCAGTGGCTTAATGTCGGCCATTAAAGGAGAATAGCTTGTCGGATATTAAAAACATTTTCGATATCGCCGGTAGGGGTATGTCTGCCCAGATGGTGCGTCTTAACACAGTTGCGAGTAATTTAGCCAACGCAAGAACTGTCGCGTCTTCTGATGCCGAAGCCTACAAAGCCATAAAGGCAGTGTTTAAATCAGTTTATGCAGATGATGTTCAAAAGACTGGTGTGTCTTCCGTTGACGTTGATGAAATTATTACAGTCGATCGGCCCGCTGAGAAGTCATATCAGCCTGGGCATCCAAAGGCCGACAAAGATGGGTTCATATATACTGCAGCGGTGAACGTAGATGAAGAATTAGTAGAGATGCTAGAGGCGTCTCGGCAATACGAAAACAACGTAGAAATGGTCACAACGTTGCGTGGCTTGATGATGCGTACAATTAGTATGGGTAAGTGAGGTTAGAAACATTATGTCGTCAATTGATCCGTCTGCAGCACAAACTGCGCTTTTCGAAAAATTGGGAATATCTAAAAACACAGATGCTCAAAAAGCGAACTCCGATAGCTTAGGGCAGTCGGATTTTTTAAAGCTGATGACCACTCAGTTGCAAAATCAGGATCCGTTTGCTCCAATGGATAATGGGGATTTTATTGCTCAAATGGCGCAATTCTCCACAGTGACGGGCATTGAGGAAGTTAATTCGTCATTGAAAACTCTTGTGGAAAAGTTTGATCAGGGCCGTATTGCAACTGCTACAAACCTGTTAGGTCACTCCGTCTTGGTTCCAGGGAATATATCAAGGCCCGATGAGAATGGTGAAGTGCATGGTGTACTAGATCTACCTCAGGCGACAAGCATAGCTAGGGTCGTGATAAGTGACGCTGATAGTGGAGAAGAACTTAATGTCATGGACTTAGGTCCACAGGCTGCGGGTTTGGTTGGCTTTTCTTGGAAGGATATTCCTGAAGAAATCCAAAACTCTAATCGCCGCATTCAAATTAACGCCACCATAAACTTCGGTGAAGGTCCGCAGGAATTGAACCCATCTGTTTATGCACGAGTGTTGTCCGCTTCTATAGGGTCTGGGAATTCTGAAAGTGTTCTTATCGATGTTGAAGACTTCGGTGAAATGGACGTCAGCAACGCCGTCAACTTTAGATAAGTTAACTACCAAGGAGCATCTGGTTCCAAAAATAATTAGTTGGTTAGTTTTGGCATGTATATTGCATGACTTATCCAACAAGAATTGAACTAAGTTTCTGCAAGGAGTGACTTGATGTCGTTTTATACCGCACTTACCGGCCTCAAAGGCGCACAGACCGATATTTCCACAACCTCAAACAATATCGCTAACGTTGGCTCAAATGGCTTTAAAAAAAGCCGGGCAGAATTTGGTGATATTTATGGGTCTACTCCCCTGCAGGCTAAGTCAGTTGGTGTTGGTACACTAACAAAGTCTATTACCCAACAATTTTCGCAAGGTAATATAGCTACGTCTTCCAATTCATTGGACATGGCAATTTCGGGGCAAGGATTTTTTGCATTGCAAGCTGGCGGTAACGCGCAGCAAACTGTCTACACAAGAAATGGTGCATTCAACGTCGATGACAATGGCTTCATAGTCGACAGTAACGGGCAATTTTTGTTGGGTTATCCAGTGGATGACGATGGTGCTGTGTCTGACAAAACGTTGTCCGGGTCAAATAAGCTACAATTGAAGTCTGAGTATGGTGAGCCGAAGCAAACTACCACGATGTCAATGGGCGTAAATCTTTCGTCTGACTCTCCAGTATTGCCTGCGGATAATATTTTTGATCCAGACGATCCTGAAACATACACAGCCAACTCATCGGTGACTATTTTTGATCGTTCAGGGAATCCTCAATCCGCTACTGTATTTTATTTGAAAACGCAAAGTTCTACAGATGCGGATCCAACGTTTAAGTATGATACTAAATTAATGGTGGATGGCCTGGAGATAACTCCTAGACTTACACGTGCTGTTGATCCGCAAGGGGCCGCTTTATATATTGATAAATTTGGGCAACAAACTAACCTCCCGCAGGATCCCGCCTACATTTTAGAGGGTAAGGGGTTTCCTCTTTATAAGGCTGATGCCCTTGGAGCTGCCACTGAATCAACGCCTGCGACCCTTAAGTCGAATGGGATTGAAACATTCTTGGGTGATGGCCGAACTGTCACGATTGTAACTGATCCACTTCAATTTAAGGCCACTCGTGAATATCAAACTCTTAACGGTACAGCTAATCCAACTGGATCAACTTTTTGGGGCAAAGATTTTCTTTTAGTTGACGTAGATGCAAGCGGTCCAGTCTCAATTGACATCCCTCCTGGGACATATAACGGCACTCAATTGGCTGCGGCGGTTGAAGTGGCTACTAAAAATGCGTTTGGAGACGATAAAAAAATTCAGCTAACTGACGATGTCGATAATAAATTTAGTATTGATTTGAAGGTTACGACTGGTGACGGCTTGTCTACAGGGCTCGCAACGCCGATTGTAGTAGACTTGCATGAGGCATCTATAGTCAACACCGCAGCGGAAGCTAAGGCTGGCATGACTCAATCAAATTTTTTAAGCCACGCACAGGTTCGGATAAATGATGAATTGAATGCGTATATTCATGAAGTTGGCGGGGCGGGCGCCGCTGGCGTAAATGCAGCAAATGTTGCAGCCCTTAAAGCTGATGGTAGATTGTTCAAAAAACTCGTATCTGGTACAATTCCTAATACCGCAATCCCTGCTGCCGGTGTTCCTGTGGCAAGAATTACAGGTAATGATATTGCAACTGTAACTCACAAAACCAATGATGCTCTTGGCAATGTAGTGACTACTTCAAGGTATTTAGCTTACTCGAATGATGCGACAGGAGCTGCTGCTAATATACCTACCGTAAAAGCATATGATAACAATGTCGCAGCAAGACTGGCAGGTGGATTTGGTGTTCACGCCGCTGGCACACCACATGCTGGAAAACCATATTTTGAGGTTCCGACGACTGGGTTCACACTTACGCCTGAAACGGTTCGGTTTATGCAATTTCCTGCTGGTGGTAAAACTACAAGTGCGATGACAGCCATGTTTGGTGACAAAGATATTGCAGTCACAGAAGTGACAACAACTGGGGCGTCTGCTAGCCATTACAGAGTAACATTAGATTATGCTATGAATGGTGCGACCTTCCCGGCCATTAACGCAGCTACCGAGCGTCCAATCCAAGTTTTAGCAAAACCGTCAGATCACATTGTCGCATATTTTGAGGATACTGAGGGCCTAGTGGATGGTGTAAATGAAGCTTTTTATACCAACAAAATTGTTGTTCAAGAAATCGGCGCATCGGCTAAAAGAACAGCGGCCCAAACCACAACAACAAATGCTGGTGGAGCTGCGCTGGCTTTTACCGGGACACTAGCGTCTGGCGAAGCGTTGTCTACTTTGGGACTCAATACAAGTACGTTGAGCACTAATTGGGTTGATGATCGAAATCCTGCAATAAAAATAAATTATGATGATAAAGAACAACGGTTAACATTTGATGCTGATAACGCGCAGTTGGGACTGGGCACTGGCATTGGGATGAATAACTTTACTGTTTATAGTCAGGTTCTTTCAGCAGGTACGAACGGTATAGGTATTCAGGCTTACGGCAATAATAAAGACATTAGCCTTGCGGGCGACGATAAAGCGATTGGCAACTCATTTATAAATGATGGTCCTGCTGTGCAGGCTCAAAACCAGCGCTTCGGCATGGATGTTTATTTTGATACCGTCAATAATGCATTTGAATTTAAGAGTGGGTCTACTGGTGAGGCGCTAGCAGCCAACAGCGTGCAAGGTGTTTCTGCGAACCAATCTAAGTCTGACATTAGCATTGGGCGCTATAAATTAACCATCTTGGGGGAAAAAGACCCCACTGATGCAGCAGCATACACGGCGCACAAGATTGGTGCGGGTACAAACCAGGTCCTTGGCTTTCCACGTGAGGGTGAGGTTGGCTATACTGCTGCTACTGGTATCAGATCTACTCCAGCGGTTGCGACGGGAGCTGAGGCACTTATTGACATGCAAAATGCCTTCACACTTACGACTGTAGGCGACGAGAATAGATTTAATGTTGTTGTCAATGGAGTAAGTGCGTTCATTGAACTGCCAGAGAAAAACTATACTGGCATAACGATGGCTACCGCTTTGGAAGCAAGGATTAATCAAATGCAGCATCCGATTACGGGGCAGCCAGTCGGTGGTGTGGATGTTAGCTACAATGCTGCGAACAATAATTTTGTGTTCACAACAGGTACAATGGGTGACACATCGACTTTTAAAATTGATGGCGCTCTGCGATTTGGTTTGCAAGATATTCCATTGGGAATAGGAAACACCACTGAAATAAAGACACCGACGCAAGCTACAGATAATTTGGGGCGTCCATTGTTTGTGTCACCTACCGGTGAGATCACTACGCGCACAGATGACTTTGCTGATAACATCGTTGAAGATTTTTATCCTTTATATTTGGATGATGGAGAGCTTACCTTTAACAAGGCTGGAGAATTAATTAGTCCAATAACTAAAGTAAGTTATGACGGATTACCAAACGCTAGCATCACGGTTGATTTTTCTGAAGCCACTCAATTTGCACAACCATTTTCTGCGCAAAACGTTAGCCAAGATGGAGCTGCGTCTGGTCGGTTAACGAATCTGGAAATTGATAACTATGGAAATGTTCTGGCAGGATACTCGAATGGTGAAAATGTAAGCTTGGGTAAAATAATCATCGCTAACTTTAGTAACAATAGTGGGCTCAAGCAAATTGGTAATTCTACGTTTACGTCGACGGCTGCGAGTGGTGATCCAGAACTAGGTGAAGCTGCTGAGGATGGGTTTGGAAATATTCTTTCGGGTTCTCTGGAGCGTTCCAATGTGGACATTACGGAAGAACTGGTAAACTTAATAACCGCCCAACGGAATTACCAAGCTGCGGCAAAGGCAATGGAAACTACAACTAGCATGACGCAGACTATTATTAACATTAGGCTATAATTAAAGGTTCTACGCTATGGATAGAATGGTTCAAACGGCATTAAGCTCAATTACGGGTCTAAAAGATCTTAAATTTGATTTGGCCAATAACTTGGCAAATGCTAATGTGCCAGGCTTTCGTCGAGATTTACCTAACGAGGGTAACGCTGGGTTTTTGTCGTCTTTGAACCAAGCCACAGCGAGAATATTCCCGCTGGAAACGGGAGATCGAATTTTCTCTAGTGAGGTAGGACAACTTCAAAATACTGGTGTAGAAACTGATGTTGCCTTGTTGAATGGTGCGTATTTATTCATCCAACCACCGGATGGCGAAGTTGCACTATCTCGACGTGGTGACTTTGGTGTTGATACTGAAAATCGTCTCGTCGATGGTGTTGGTAACCTTGTATTGTCTGATGGCCTGCAGCCCATAGTCTTGCCTCCGTTTACGGCTATGAAGTTCAGTGATAACGGCGAGGTATTAGTACATCAGCCTGGAGCTTTGCCGGGTGA
>Ga0181597_10006883_pt1 | contig 10477 bp, 6 predicted proteins | sample 041ome_5_FD_148647 | JGI IMG/M metagenome (GOLD analysis project Ga0181597, IMG submission 148647) | Coastal salt marsh microbial communities from the Groves Creek Marsh, Skidaway Island, Georgia - 041403US metaG (spades assembly) | ecosystem: Environmental > Aquatic > Marine > Intertidal zone >...
AAGATTGCTTAGTAAGAGATTGAGATTTTTAATGCGAGAATATGTGATATACTTTAAAACGTAGATGTTTTGTTGCTATCTTCTTCCGTACGCGCGTCGCGGAGATGTTAGAAGACACCGTTTGTCTCTCTCCATTACGTGAGAAATTGGAAAGAAATTCGTAACAACTTTTACTCGCGACGACGACGCCCCCCTCGTCTGTTTTATTCCACAACGAGAGTACGCGTAAAACGAATAATCAAAAAATGACCACTCAAAGTGGCATAATTAAACCCATCGAAAGCGACGGAAGCGTCATCTTGTGCGGCGATTTAGACGACGCCGCCGTCGATGGTTTGATAAACAGAAGTCACGACAAAATTAAATCGTGGTTGTACCTCAACCCGCACGACTTTGCGTTCAATCCTTCGGCGAAAGTCACGAGCGCTTCGATCCCGTTCAAAGTGATACCGATCGGCGGGACGAATTTGAACGATTCTTTGAAAGAGGAGTTGTTGAAGTACATGCGGGAAGAGTTTGAACGACCCGCGGTGATTCAGTGTTCGACCGCGACGAGAGCTGGAATTCCGTATTTGTTGCACTTGGCGGAGAAGTACTCTTTGTCGTTCGATACGGCGATGCGGGTGGCGAAAGACATGGAGCTGAGCCTGCTAACGAGAGCGAATTTCGTGGAGTTTATAAAAAAAAGCATCGAGAAGAAGAAACCCGGTGCGGAGGACGTGATCTTTCGACAGTTGTTTGAGAAAGAGAGCTCGACGTACACGTACCTTCTCGGGTGCGCGGAGACGAGAGAGTGTTTACTCATCGACCCGGTTTTAGAGACGGTGGAGAGAGATTTGCGAGTGATTGACGATTTGGGGTTGACGTTGAAGCTCTGTGTGAATACGCACTGTCACGCGGACCACATCACCGGGTCTGGAGAAATCAAGAAAGTCAGAAAGGAGGTGAAGAGCGTGATTAGTAAAAGAGCCGGCGCGAGGGCGGACGTGCTCATCGACGAAGGCGACGTGATTGAAGTCGGGACGTCGGTCAAGTTGAAGTGTTTGGCCACTCCAGGGCACACGGACGGGTGCATGAGCTTTGTTTTAGGGGATAACACGGACGTGTTCACCGGAGATGCCTTGTTAATTCGCGGGTGCGGGAGGACGGATTTTCAAGGCGGGTCCTCCGAGACGTTGTTCGACGGCGTCACCGGGAAGTTGTTCGGCGGTTTGCCGGATGCTTGCAAAGTATGGCCGGCGCACGATTATAAGGGGAGAATGATGTCTACGATTGGGGAAGAGAAACTGTTGAACCCGAGGTTAGGCTCTGGGAAGACGAAGGAGGAGTTTGTGCAAATTATGAAGGACTTAAATTTACCGTATCCGAAGAAAATAGACGCCTCTTTGCCGAGAAACTTGAAGTGCGGCGCCGAAGAGTGAATGTTAGCGACCAGTCGCTTGTAATGATCAAATATATACACACATACACTATTTTATTACAAAGTACTCTACAGAATCTCAAAATCAAGCGGCTCGAAATCGTTTCTCGCGTCGTAACACTCGAAACGACACTCCGAACCGAACGAAGAGACTAAACTATCCAGCTGAACAAACACAAAGGGACGGCGAACGCCTTCAATCGCGTCGTTCGCGTCTATGCGCCGACGCATTTCGTTTCTAAACGCTGGAGTGTCTTCAAAGTTGACATCTAAGCCAGCCGAAGACGCGTCGACGCATCCAACGACGGCATTGTCGTCGTTGTCGTCGTCGTCGTCGTCGTCATCGTCTGTGTAACCTTGCACGCGATCTATGTAAACATCAACCGTCGTCCCTTTCTTCTTCTCGCTCTTCGCGACGATGCGCCCGTACAGTTTCCTAAACCGCCTTCCACCAAACGCGCGCTCGATGTTCCCATCTCGCGATTCTATTCTCTTAAACGACCTCATCGCGTGACGAGAGAACAAGTCGTCTCCGCGCACTACTTTCACGGTCGAGACGCGAGGCGACGCGCCGCGTTGGTCGTCCTCGCTTCGTTTCTTCTCAGCCGTTCGCTTCGCCGCCGCCGCCGCCGCTGCCTCCTTCACCTGCTCCAGCATCAATCGTTCCAACGTTGCCGCGTCCTTCGCAAACTGTGCTTCCGTCGCCCACAAAGAAGAGAACGTCGACGTTCCTGGCGGCGGCTTTTCTTCTTCAACTACCGCTACTTCTTCGTCTTCGTCTTCGTCTTCTTCGTCTTCTCTTTTCCTTTGGAGAAGCAACAGAATCTGCGCATCGTCCAGCGCCGGCAAACGTCTCGCGCTATTTTCCTCCGTGTTCAAACTTCGCATGAACTGTTCGTCGTACGCGAAAGTAGTTCGTTCTCTCTTCTTCGCGCTTCTTCTCGATTCGTCGTTGGCACCTTCATCGCGTCGTTCAAAGTCGCTCTGAGCCTTCGCACAGTCGTCGGCGTCGTCGGCGGTCAGAAATGGAAACGCGTTCGATGTGTCGTGAAAGCCATCGGAAAGGAAGGGATAACAATAACGCGAGGATTTCGGGAACGAAGAAGACGCGCGAAGCGTCATCTCGTCGCTCGAAGGACGGTCAGAAGAAGCGAAGCTTTAGCGCGCATATCGTTTGTGTTCGTTTTATGTGTCTTGTGCGCGCGCGTGTTTTTATTCTGAAGTTTTGTCACTACATCAACAACAACTGTAAACTGAATTTTCGAGACACGTCTCCTCGCGCTCTCTCTCCGCCAACACTCTCTCGTTCGGAACGATCCATTTCACGCCGATATCGTTCGCCAACGCGCTGTCCACGCACAAGGTTCGTTTCAAGTTCATGTAAGCGCCTTGACATCCAGTTCCGTGCGTGAACGGGCTCCTCGTAAACTCTCCGTGATGTCCTCCTCCTCCTCCTCCTCGTTGCGGCAAGTACCAAACCTTTCGTCTCGGCGCGAGTAACTCGTAAGTCGTTCGCGCGGAAAGGATCAAATACCAGTGCGTGAAGAATAACGCGCCGACGAATACGGTGAAGATGAAGAACAAGAGCGTCGCGAAGCAGCTCCATCCGTTGTTGGCGACGAGTTCGGCGATACTCGCCGGTTTCCGATGGCTTCCGACGACGTTCACTTCTCCGCCACCACTACTACTATTACTACTGCTATAATACTCGAACGTCCGCGAACACGCCAACAACCCCCACGCGACGACGATAAACTGCGTCGTCAAAAACACCAAAAACTTCCCGTGATTCTTCTCCCCGACGCAGTTGCTAATCCAGTGACAGTGGTGATCGAACTTCCGGACGCATCGATTACACGCGAAGCAATGTTTCGCTCTGATTGGTTGGAACACCGGCGGATGGCAGTGCACGCATTCTCTGATGCTCGCGGTTTCCTCGTCGCCGTTTCCTCCCTCTGACGATGAAAAACCCATCGTCGTCATCTCGCGCTGATGATGATGGTCCTCCTTGTCCGCAAACATCAATCCACTTTTTCTATTCCCGCTATTACTAAACGCTCCCAACGGCGGCGTCACGAAACCCGGACTGCTGAAAGAAACCACGAAATACGCCAGCGCGTTCATCACGATCGCGAATAAGAAGAGCGCTCGTTCAAACGCGGACGGGAACGGCACGCGCGTCGTTTCGTTCCCGAGCGCGAGCAACAGATGGAGCAAAGTTAAGTGCAACGCGGACCAGATGATGCGCGCTTTCGTGATGAGTGATTGATTGGACGACGATGAGGACGACAACTGCTGATGCTGATGCTGTTTCTTCGTCGCGAACAGCCACTCGGGCCCTTCGGAGCACCTCAAGAAGAAGTCTCGGAAGGACATTATACGGTTACGTGCGTGCTTTATCTGGCGAAAGTTGTTGAAAAAGAGAAAGAAGTTGTTGAAAAAGAGAAAGCGCATACATACACCAATACCATATTACCATTTACAATAAAATTTTCTATCATTTTACACGCGCCTGAGCGGCGTCCGAGTCCAGGTTGGTCCGCCTCGCGTGACGCTCGGCGTCATCAACGTTTGACCATTCGTCGGCGTCTTGATCCAGGCGTCAATCGAAGGAGAAGCCGCCGGGTCCGAATGAAATCCGCCGTTGGAATTTCTCGCCGACGAAGTTTTGTTGTTGGTGACTTCATTCAATTTCTTCTCCGCGAGTTCCGCGCGACGCATCGTTAGTTCTTGAACTTCGACCATTTTCCACGCGTGTTCTTTAGCTTTTTCGAGTTCGGAGGACATGGCCTGTAACTCGCGTTCGCAAATGTTCAAGCGCTGTTCGCTCAGTTCACTCCGAGATTTCGCTTCTCGTTCTTTCGCTTTTAACGCGTCCAGGATGCTTTCGGCGGCAGAAACGCGCTTGGAAGCGTCGAGAGCGGAATCCCTGTGTTTTTTGCATACCGTTTCGATGGAGACGTTTCGTTCGTTGGCTTCATGTAAGAGCGCGGAGAGACGTTCGCATTCTTTTCGCATGGACGATTGGTCGGATTCTTTGCTCGCATTTTCGGTCTCTAATCGAGCGATGGTCGCTTTCGTAATTTTCAGTTCGTCGAGAAGCTTTGCGTTTTTTAACTGCTCATCCACGAGCTTTGCATTTATCGCTTTTATGTTTCGTTCGAGCTGTTCGCGATGGGCTTCGGCGCGCGTCGCCCGTTCGCGCCACGAGTGGGCAATTTCTTGACCATACGCTTTCACGTTACGAAAGGCATCTCGTAGCTCGTCGTTGTTGCTAGTATTATTATTATTGTTCAATGTGTTGGAAGGCGACGAAGGTGAACGGTGGGCGGCGCGTGCACTCGACATCGGCGTATCTGGAAACGCAATCGGCCGCATGGACGTAGACGCGCCTCCCCTATTCGCGCTCGCGTGGAATGAATCGTCCCACGGCGGTCGCTCCCCAGTTACATTGGCATACGCGTGCGGTGTCGACGTCGTCGCTAACGTTAACGATGGCGTCGAGGACGTCGAAGCCGCCATTGGACTCCCATCAGTACTAAAACCACCATTTTTACGCATCATCCTTCTCCCTCTCAACTCCCCTTCCAAGCGCGCGCACTTCTTCTTCGTCTCTTTCAACGCGTTTTCCACGTCCTCTTGGGATTTACGTCTCTCCAATAAAGCCTCTTTTAGCCTCCCAACGTCGTCTTCTAAGACTTTAATTTTCTCCTCTTTTTCTTTCGATTCCATCTCCCTCGAATCCATTCGCTTTCGCAGTCTCTCCGCCTCCGCTCGCGCCTCGCGCTCGCTTTCCTTCGCTCGTCTCATCTCGCCTTCATACCCGCCGCGTTCAACTTCCATCGACGCCATCGCTTTCTCCGTCTCTTCCATCTTCTCTTCGAATTTTTTCTTAACCTCTTCCAACTTTTCTCGCATCAAGCGCGTTTCTGATTCTTTCGCCTCTCGCCACGTCTTTTCGCGAGACCGTTCCTCCTCCAACGTCTTTTTCGCCGCATTCGACGCGCTTTTTACCCTTTCGATTTCCTCTGAAAGCAAAACCGAGCGATTCGTTTCCTCCTCGCATTTCCTCTCCAACTCTTCCACTTTCGTTTGCATGGCTTCCATCGCGTCCGATTGCGTCTGGAGTAAGTTTATCGTCGCCTCGTACTTGAGCTCGTCGACCGAAGAAGAAGACGCAGGTTTCTCGTTCTCTTTCAAACGACGACACCGAGCATCGTCATCGTTAGCGGTATTCGTCACCGCTCGCAGCGGAGAGAAATTCATCAAATCCGCGTACTTCTCCTGGAACAGTACTTTTCGTCTCCCCATGACCGAACGACGTCGACTAATTATTAATCTCTCTGTCAATCTCGATGGTGGATAGATGGATGAATGTATATCGCAACAAAGCGTTTTGTGCTGGGGAAAATGTTCAAAAATAGCTGTCCTAGGTAAATTCAAAATTATTTAGGGTGTTGAACCCTAATTCTTAAAATATCTCTCTCACACGTTTCAAACGAGAAAGAAAAGTGCCTTTAAACAACACTCAAGAGCGCGCGCGCGAAAGAGAGAGCAGTCATCAAATGCTTTCGGCTGAATTCCACGCGCAAGTCCGGGAAAACGCGAGCGACCACCCGGGCCCTCGATGTGGGCACACGCTCACCGCGTTACAATGGGACGGCGTGCACCGATTGGTCGCGTTTGGAGGCGCCACGGCGTTGGAAAATGCTGCGACGACAACGGACAAAATCAACAACAACAACAACAATAATAACAACAACGGTGGAAATGGTGGTGGTGGCGTTCGGCTGGCCGGCGCGACGAACGACGTGCACGTGTTCGACGTCAAGTCCGGGACGTGGCAAAAGTTGTACCCGAGCGGGGACCCGCCCAGTCCGAGAGCCGCGCACGCGAGTGCCAACGTCGGGGGCATGTTGGTTGTCCACGGAGGCATAGGTCCGAGCGGTTTGAGCGGGCCGGATTTACACGTCCTCGATCTGGCGAATTATCACGCCGGTGGTAGTAATAACAACGAAAATTCCTCGAAACCCGTGAAGGAGTTGAAATGGCAGAGAGTGGTCGTGTCCGGGGAAGGACCGGTGCCGAGGTACGCGCACTCGCTGGCGTTCGTCGCCGGGCGATATTTGGTGTGCTGTTGCGGAAACGACGGGTCGAAGTGTTTGGACGACGGTTGGGTTTTGGATACGGCGGCGAAACCTTACGCGTGGAAGCGTCTTGAGGCGATGGGTGATGTGCCGAGTCCGAGGATGTACGCGAGCGCGTGCGCTAGGAGCGATGGGTTGTTGCTACTCACCGGAGGGAGGAACGCGAAAGGCGAAGCGGTGGCGGACGCGAGGGGATTGGCGAGGCACAGAGACGGCACGTGGGAGTGGGCAGCCGCGCCCGGCCAAGCGCCTTGCGCGAGATATCAGCACGCGAGTGCGTTCGTAGAGGCGAGGTTACACGTGATCGGCGGGACAAATGGGGGTGGGACGACCGTTCCGGAGGATTGCGCGGTGGCGGCGTTGGATACCAGCGCGAGCGGAAGAGCCGGGTGGCGAAAGATTACAAGCGGCAGTGGAGAAGAATTCCACGCTTTAAAGGACGCGAAGAGATGCAGACACGCTACGGCTGCGGTTGGTCCGCTGCTTATTACCTACGGTGGTTTACGAGGTGGCGAATTGTTAGGCGATGTCATCGTCGCGGAGGAACCGCCGGAGCTTTCCGGGAAGTGCCGAGAGAGCGACACGGACTCCATCGGTGGCGTTAGCAGTCCAGGGAGCCCAGGGAGTTCGAACGGTAGCGGTACGAGCACTCGAGCGAGGGAGTTGCGATTGCACATCGACCATCGAAGTCCGAGTTGGGCGAGATGGCTCGCGGATGTAAAATTGACTCGAGAAGTTGCCGGTCCAAATGCGAGCCCTTTTGCGCTGAACAACAATCTACCGTCCCACCACATGATGAACGGATCGGACGGAGAAGACGAAGAAGAATACATGCGAAATAGAGAGGGCGTCTTGCGAGTCGGTGGTCGAACGTTATCGAGCGAAGATTTGAGAAATTTAGCCGCGAAAGAGAACGCGAAAGATGTCGTCACGGCGTTTGGGTCTCCCGCGGAAGTCGCAGGAGGGTTTCAAAACCGCGCGAATCGTGAAAGAGACAACGACGGCAACACGGATTCACCGGGTTCACCAGATCAAGTGATGAACGAAACCGCACAGCTTCGATTAGCGACGAATGCGACAGCGGAAGCCGCAGCTGCTATGGAGTTGGTCTCTCAGAGAAGATTACAATCGCTCGCTGCGGACGGTGCGGACCAAGACTCTCCGACGGATTCGCGAGACTCCAAAGGAAGTCTTAGAACGCCGCAAAATAGACGCACGACCCCGGGTTCAAATCCAAGATTAAGAGATTCGAGCGTTCGATTGCACCACCGTGCAGTTGTAGTTGCAGCGATGGGGGATAGCGGTGGACCTTTTTCTGGTTCAGGCAACGGAGGATCGGGAGGATACAACAGTAGCTTTGGTAATAATGCGAGCAGTGGAATGGACTCTGCCGGTGGATCCAATTCTAAACGGTTGGGGAGTTTAGTCAGACAATTAAGCATAGATCAGTTTGAAAACGAAGCTAGACGGATAGGTACGCCAGATTTCGGCGCGAACTCACCGGGCTATGCCAATGGCGGCACGCCGCAACGGTTCGCCCGGGAACAACGCGCCTCGAATTTAGGCCACGTGCCGGCTCACAAAACCGTCTTGTCGGCGTTGTTAAACCCAACCTCGTGGGAGGCGCCACCGAACAGGGCGTTTTTTATGAACGCGGCGCAAATCGACGAACTTTGCGACGCCGCCGAGGCTGTTTTCAAAAAAGAAAACACGGTGTTGCGCATCAATGCGCCGGTGAAAATTTTTGGCGATTTGCACGGTCAATTTTACGATCTGATGCGTTTATTTGCCGAATATGGAAGTCCATCTACGGCGGGCGATATCGCGTACATAGATTACTTATTCCTTGGCGATTACGTCGATCGAGGAGCGCACTCGTTAGAAACCATCGCGCTATTGTTGGCGTTGAAAATAGAACACCCAGAAAACGTGCACTTGCTGAGAGGGAACCACGAAGAGGCGGATATCAACGCGTTGTTTGGATTCCGCATCGAGTGCGTGGAACGGTTAGGGGAGCGCCTCGGCGAACACGCCTGGCGCAGATTCAACTCGCTTTTTGAGTGGCTCCCGTTAGCGGCGGTCATCGAAGATAAGGTATGTTGCATGCACGGTGGCATCGGTCGATCGATTGAAACCATCGAACAAATCGACCAGCTCGAACGCCCGTGCTCTATGGAGTCCGGTGGATTAGAACTCATGGATTTGCTCTGGTCTGATCCGACTGAAAACGATTCCGTGGAAGGCTTGCGACCGAACGCGAGAGGCCCTGGTTTAGTAACGTTTGGCCCGGATCGCGTCAAACAATTTTGCGAAAACAACGGTTTACAAATGATTGTTCGAGCGCACGAGTGCGTCATGGACGGCTTTGAGCGGTTCGCGCAAGGCCAACTGTTGACGTTATTTTCCGCGACGAACTACTGCGGAACCGCGAATAATGCGGGTGCGATTTTAGTGTTAGGACGCGATTTGACGCTCTACCCGAAGCTCATTCACCCGTTACCGCCGGAAGCGATGGATTCGGCTTCGCCCGGAGAGTTTGACCACGCGTTGTGGATGCAAGAAATCAATCGCGAACGTCCGCCGACGCCGCCGAGGAAAAATAGCTTTTTCGGCAACTCGTGATTTAGGCGGAGAGAGAGAGAGAGAAAGATGCCGTTGTTGCGATAGTCTAAACACCGCGCGTATCGCTTTTTTTGCTACTACAAACTACAAAACTTTTCTCCTTCGCTACTATTGCTATGCCGTTACTCTATAAACTCTCTTATTATCATTATTACACTATTATTCTACCGCCGTCTCGCCGCGAACGGCGCGGCGCTCTCCGACGACTTACCGTACAGCAACGTCGCCATCTCGCGATACTCCAACTGCACGCGTTCCCGAATCTCTCTCTCGCTGTATTGATTAAAATCAATCCGCAACGTCTCCACTGACTTGTGCCCTAAATCTTCGAGGAAAACTAAGGTGGCCTCGCCACAATCGTTCATGGTGAATACCATCACGTTCGAGCTCTCCCGCGCTTTACACGCGCGCAAATGTTCTCGCAAAGCGAGCAGAAAACTTTCAAAATCTATCGTAATGTTTTGTTTCTCCTTCATGCGCTCGAACGCGCTCTCGTCGATTTCGCAGTAATACCGAAAAAACGGATTCGTCGGGATGGATAAATCAATCGCGATCGCTTTACCAAATTCACCATTCTTCTTCTCCTTCTTCTTCTTCTTCTTCTTCTCGTCGTCGTCGTCGTCGTCGTCGTCGTCGTCGTCCAACGTAACAATCCGTCGTCGTCGAAAGTTTCTCGATTCCAATTCGTCCTCCTCTTCTCTCGTCGACATCCCGCGCATTCCGCGCACGGTAAACGTGAGCACACACGCGACTCTCGACCCTAAATCGTATATTCTTCGTTGTTTCGAAGAAGTACCACTCTTCGTCGTCGTCGTCGTCGTCGTCGTCGTCGCGTTTTCTTCTCCCTCTTCTTCGACCAACGAGACGACGCCTCTGAGTTCGATCGGGACCGCGATTGGATCGTGCGGGAAGTTTCCGAAGCTGTTGGTCGTGGTGGTGTTATTTTTGCGCGTCGTCAAAGTCGTCGTCGTCGTCGTCGCGAACATTTTTTTTAGTGGCGAAGAAAGAACACGCTATATATATGTGTGTACTATGTATATATGTACTATATATATGTACTACGTACACACACTTATGAAGAACACGCTCCTTTTTAAATCACACGTGCACACATCCGTAAACACATCGTGATGCAAAAAATACGAACCCTCCTGCTAGTACCAAAAAAAAACAAAACCCCTACAACAACTGCGTTGAGCTTGCCTCCGGTGGGACCTCGCCATCTCTGGGCGACGACGCTATCGTCGCGCGAAATCGATTCATAAATAACAGCGTGTGGGTATGGATT
>Ga0181597_10006889_pt1 | contig 10472 bp, 10 predicted proteins | sample 041ome_5_FD_148647 | JGI IMG/M metagenome (GOLD analysis project Ga0181597, IMG submission 148647) | Coastal salt marsh microbial communities from the Groves Creek Marsh, Skidaway Island, Georgia - 041403US metaG (spades assembly) | ecosystem: Environmental > Aquatic > Marine > Intertidal zone...
CAACCAGGCACAGGACGCCGCCGAACTGATCGTGGTCGATTACGAATCGCTCCCGGCGGTCGGATCCACCCGCGAAGCGGTCAAGGACGGCGCGGCGCAGGTCTGGGACGAAAACAAGGGAAACCTCTGGTTCGAAATGGACCGCGGCGATCCGGCAGCCACCGACACGGCCTTTGCCAAGGCCGCCCATGTGATCAAGGCCGACCTGCACAATAACCGGATATCCGCCAACGCGATGGAGCCGCGCGCCGCGCTTTCCGAATACCGCGCATCACAGCAAAACTGGACAATCTATATGTCGAGCCAGGGCACCCATCAGCACCGGGCCACCTATGCCGAGATTTTCGGCAAGCCGGCGACGGCTTTCCGCGTGGTTGCCCCCGATGTCGGAGGTGGGTTCGGCATGAAGGGCGGCGTGTTCCCCGAGGACGCGATGTGCGCCTGGGCCGCTATGCGCCTGCGCCGGCCGGTCAAATGGACGGCAACCCGGTCGGAATCGCTGGTCAGCGACACCCATGGCCGCGACGCCGAATGCCTGAGCGAGATGGCGCTGGATGCAAACGGCAAGATACTCGCCATCCGCGTGATGGCCGATTACGGCCTCGGTGCCTATCTGTCCGCCTCCGCACCGGTACCCGCCTGCATCGGCTCGATGGTGTATCCGAACGTATACGAATACGAGGCGATGCATATCCATATCCGCGTCGTGTTCAGCCACACCACCTGGACCGGTCCCTATCGTGGCGCAGGGCGTCCCGAAGCGGTTTACGTGGTCGAACGCCTGCTCGATATCGCGGCGGATGAAATGGGCATCGACCCGGTGGAGATCCGCAAGCGCAATTACATCGCCAAGGAAAAGATGCCGTTCACCACGCTGGTGCCGACGGTCTACGATTCGGGCGATTTTACCGGCATTACCGAACATGCGGCAGAAGTCGCCGATATTCCCGGCTTTGTCGCCCGCAAGGCGGACAGCAAATCGCGCGGCAAGCTGCGCGGCATCGGTGTGTGCTCGTTCATCGATTTCGCCTCGCCGTTCAACGACCGGATGGAAATCCGCTTTGACGAGACCGGATCGGTCTCCGTCGTTGCCGGCACCCATAGCCACGGCCAGGGGCATCAGACGGCCTATGCACAGATGATCCATTCATGGCTCGGCGTCCCGTTCGAGAAAATCCGCCTGGTCCAGGGCGATACCGACACCGTCACGTATGGTCGCGGTACCTATGGTTCGCGCTCGATGACGATTGGCGGCTCGGCGCTGAAGAACGCCGCCGACAAAATCATCGAAAAGGCGAAGAAGATCGCCGCCCATGTGCTGGAAGCGGCCGAAGAAGATATCGAGTTCAGCGAAGGCAACCTGACGGTCGCCGGCACCGATAAATCGATCCATATCTGCGACATGGTGCCGATGTCCTACATGCCGATGGGCTGGCCGGGCCACCTTGGTCTGGGACTGGAAGCCGAAGGCACGTGGACACCGGAAACCGGGCCCAACTGGCCGAACGGCACGCATTTCTCGGAGGTTGAGATCGACCCCGATACCGGGTTCGTCGACCTGGTCCGCCATATTGCGGTGAACGATTCGGGCGAGGTCATCAATCCTCTGCTGCTGGGCGGCCAGGTGCATGGCGGCGTCGCACAGGGCATCGGCCAGGCACTGATGGAAGACGTAACCTATGACAGTGACGGCCAGATTCTCGCGGGCTCGTTCATGGATTACTGCATGCCGCGCGCCGACGACCTGCCGATGATCGAAACCGCCGACTTCGTCGAGGCCTGCCAGACCAACCCGCTGGGCGTAAAAGGCGGCGGCGAATCCGGGACGGTAGGGTCAACCGCCGCGGTGGTGAACGCCATTATCGATGCGCTGGCAGAATACGGCGTGAAGGATATCGACATGCCCGCAACACCGATGAAGGTGTGGCAGGCGATGCACGGCGGCAAAGCCGCCTGAGGTAAACTCGGCAAAGCCGCATCAGACAGCAAGGTTAAGGAAAACAAGAAGAATGGACGAACGGAAAAGACAACTGCGCGACATCATCGCCGCCAAATCGCTCACACGGGGCGGCGACTTCAAACTCGCATCGGGGGTCACCAGCGCCTATTACTTCAATATGAAGCCGAGCGTGATGGACCCCGACGGCGCGCGCCTGACGGGTGAGCTGATTCTCGAAGCGGTCGCCGGTATCGAGTTCGACTGCGTCGGTGGTATGGCGCTGGGCGCTGTCCCGATCGTCACTTCCGTTGCGCAGGCATCGGCGGGCTCCGCACGCCCGCTGCCGGGTTTCATGGTCCGCAAAGAGGTCAAGGAACGCGGCACCGAAAAACAGGTCGAGGGCAATCTGGTCCCGGGCGGAAACGTTCTGATTGTCGAGGACGTAACCACCACCGGCGGCTCCGCCATGCAGGCGGTCGAAGCGGTCAAGCGGGAGGGCGACGGAAAGGTATCGGTCGTCGTCACGGTCGTGGACCGGCTTGAAGGCGCGGAAGAGACGTTTGCCAAGGAAGGCATCCGCCTGATCTCTATCCTGACCCGCGAAGATTTCGAAGACTGAATAAAGAAGACGGACCGACCCCGTGCCTTTCACGAACAGATACCAGGCCCGCGCCGAATGGGCGGATTGCGATCCGCTAGGCCAGATGTTCTATCCGAACTATTTCCGCTGGTTCGATATCGGCACGCACAAGCTGCTGGATGCGGGCGGCGAGCCCTATGACAAGCTGGTGGAGGCCCGCAACATCGCCGGCCTGCCGCTGGTCGATGCACAGGCATCTTTCCGGGGCCGCTGCCGCTGGACTGACGATGTGGAAATCGAAAGCTTCATTTCACGCTTCGGCGGCAAAAGCTTTACCGTCACCCACAATATCTGGAACGCGGGCGAAATAGCGGTCGAAGGCACCGAGATCCGCATTTGGGGTCTGTTCGACCCCGACGACAACACCAAGCTGAAGGCCGGTGTTATTCCGGAAGATTTCAAGAAGATGTTTGGGTAGAGCGGCTACGAACAAGATTGAAAAAACGCCGGCGTGAATTTCACGCCGGCGTTCTTGTTTCTCCGCTCCACTACCGGAGCGTCGGCGACAATCCCTACATATTATCCCGGAACAGGCCGAGCTTTTCGTGCACGGGCTGGTCGGTGAAGCTGAACAGAAAGGCATCGTCATCGGCTTCGTGGCAGTGCTTGTACCAGGCGGGGACGACGAAGGTGTCCTTGGCCTTCCATTCGATGGTCTCGTCGCCGATATGGGTACGACCGCTGCCTTCGACGCAGTGATAGACCCAGGCCGCCGTGGTCTGATAATCGTCGCCGGCGAAGCCCTTTGGCAATTTCTGCATGTAGGTGGCGATGGTCGGCATCACCGGGCCGCCGGTATGCGGGTTGATGTATTCGAGCTTGTATCCGTGGCGCGAATCCATGTCCTGCGCCTTGGAAACGGTGTCGATCGTTTCGCGGATTTCCACGTAGGGGTAGTGGAAGACCGGCGAGTTTTCCGATGTAACCTTTTCGCCAAACGGCCGCATGTTGCTGCCGTAACGCGCCATGTTGTCGCCCGTGGGGCGCCCCGTGGGGAATTCGGCGTCGGGATAGGGCTCGGCGAAGACCGGACCAAGGTCGCGGACCAGCGGGATATCCAGCCCGTCGAGCCAGACCACCGGCACGTCGCCATCATGGCCGTGATCGTGCCACACCCAGGACGGGGTGAGGATCAGATCTCCGACTTCCATATATGCCTTTTCGCCGTTCAGCGCGGTGTAGGCGCCGGACCCTTCAACGATGAAGCGGAGCGCGCAGGGCGAATGGCGGTGCGCCGGGGCGACCTCGCCCGGCATGATGAGCTGCAGACCGGCATACAGCGCTTCCGAAATCCGCGACTTTCCTTCAAGTGTCGGATTTTCAAGCACCATCACGCGGCGTTCGGCTTCTTCCGCCGAAATGACATTGGCTGATTCAAGGATATATGGCCGGCAGGCGTCGTAATCCCATTTATGGGGCGTCGCCTCGGTCACGGGTTCAGTCGCCAGCAGCGTGTGCAGCACTTCCCATAGCGGTGTCATGTGCTGTTCGGCCATGCGCCCGTAGAAATCGGCGCGCGTATTGGTCATTGCGGGTTTTTCGTGAAGAGCCCTGCTCATCGTGTGTCCTCCTGATCCGTTTGCCGTCTGATCCGGCGCTATTGTCCTGCCGGTGGTTACCGGCGGTGTTGTCCTGCCGACAGTTGCCAGCGCTGTTTCGGGCAATGTTATCACTTTTGCCCGCTTTGCATCTGCTTGAATATAATCGTCCGTGTACGGATTAATCAAGCGAAATTCGCATTCCCATGGTGGCGGCGCGGGGCCAACCTGCCGGTGCTGCGCGAACGGGCCGAAATGGCGGCAACCGAGGCCCGGTTGAACGAGTTCATCCCGATCATCAAGCCCGATATCCTGCACGCCCATTCACCGGTGCTGAACGCGCTGCCTGCCATCCGAGACGGAAGGCGCCACGGCATTCCGGTGAATTACGAAGTCCGCGCTCTGGGAAGATGCCGCCGCCAGCCACGGATCTATCCCGGGTCACCCTGGGAGAACGGATACAACGAACGATTTAACGGAACTCTGCGCCGCGAGGTGCTCAATGCCGAATGGTTCAACACGACAAAGCAGGCTCAGATCGTCATCGATCAGTGGCTCAGACAGTACAATCACATCCGCCCACACCAGGCCCTCAACATGCGACCGCCAGTGCCGGAAACTCTAGTCAGGAATGGCTCAGAACTTGGGGGCTAGACACCCGGATATTTCCGCTCCGGTTTACAATACTCGCCAAAATCGATCGACTTCTGGCGCTTCCATTCCCTGGCGGCGCCCGGTTTTTCGCGGGACGCGTGGTTTTTGCCGGGACACTGAAATAGGACACGTTTTCAATTTGGGTGGATGTGAGATAGATAGACACTTGCGATTTGCAAAACTGCCAATACTGCCTCACATCCAATCCGCTTCCGGACAAATTCTATGAGCCCTACATTCCATCTGATTGCCGCTGCACGTCCCAATTTCATGAAGATTGCGCCGGTATATCATGCGATGAACGCCGCAGATTGGTGTGAGCCGGTGATTGTACATACCGGCCAACACTACGACGCGAATATGTCGGACAGCTTTTTCGAAGATCTTGGACTGCCGACGCCCGACTACAATCTAGAAGTCGGCAGCGGCAGCCACGCGGAACAGACGGGTGCGGTAATGGTCGCCTATGAAAAAATAATCATGGAGACACCGCCCGACGCGACCATCGTTGTCGGCGATGTCAATTCGACGATTGCCTGTACTCTGGCGGCAAAAAAACTTTGCCTCAAGGTCGCCCATCTCGAAGCCGGCCTACGCAGCAAGGACTGGGATATGCCGGAGGAAATCAACCGCATCGTCACGGATTCGATTTCAGACGTTTTGTGGACCCCATCACCGGATGGCGACCAGAACCTTTTGAAAGAAGGTGTCGCGCCCGAGCGGATTACCCGGGTCGGCAACGTGATGCTGGATTCCTACGAACTGATGCGTCCGCGAATCGAAGCCGAAAGCCCGAGAGAACATTTTGGCCTCGATGCAAAAGGCTATGGCATCGTCACCCTACACAGGCCGAGTAACGTCGACCGCAAGGAAACACTGGCACCACTGGTAAAGGCCTTGAAGTCGGCCGCGGCGCGGATACCAATAGTGTGTCCATTACACCCGCGCACCCGGAAGAGCCTCGAAACCCATGGCCTGCTTGACGATTTTTTGTCAGCGGAGGGTGTTCATGTCAGCGAACCGATCAATTACATACGGTTCATGGGCCTTGTCCGTGAAGCGGCTTTGGTCATAACCGATTCAGGCGGAATTCAGGAAGAAACGACCTATCTGAATATTCCGTGCATTACCCTGCGGGAGAACACCGAACGCCCGATCACGATTACCGAGGGTACCAACAAGCTGGCAAGAATTCCCGATCTACCGGACTACGTGGGAGATATCCTGAATGGCCGATGGCCGGCGGGACGCAAGCCAGAACTATGGGATGGGAAAACGGCAGACCGCATCATATCAGACCTGGCCAGACGATTCGGGTGAAGACCGAACCTGTCGTCGATCAGCAGGGCTCTTCTCCGCAATCGGTCACAAGACCCGGTGTGGAAGCGGAGACCCATGGCGGCGCATCGGGCTATCTGATCAAGCGAAAATAGGTCGGTCCTCCCCTAGGACAAACCGTTATATTCCTTGAACCATTCGACGAATTTGGGAACACCGATATCGATGGATGTCATAGGCTCGAACCCGAGATCACGACGGATTGCCTCAATATCGGCGAAACTTTCCTTCACATCCCCCATCTGCATGGGCTTCATGATGGTTTCGGCCTTTTTGCCGAGACAGTCTTCCAGAACGCTGATCATGCGCATCAACGGTTCGGATTGATGATTTCCAATATTATAGACACGGTGCGCCGGTCCCGGATCGGTGCTCGGCGCGTTGTCGTGAGCCGCGACGACCCCGGTAACGATGTCGTCCACGTATGTGAAATCACGTTTCATATCACCATGATTGAACACTTCGATCGGACGGCCATTCGTGATCGCATCGGCGAAAATATAGAGAGCCATATCGGGACGACCCCATGGGCCATACACGGTGAAAAACCGGAGCCCGGTCTGCGGCAGACCATAAAGATGGGCGTAGGAATAGCTCATATGCTCGTTCGCGCGCTTGGTCGCCGCATAAAGCGAGACCGGCGAATCAACCCTGTCTTCGATGGCAAAGGGTAGTTTGGTATTGCCGCCATAGACCGAGCTTGAACTGGCATAGACCAGATGATGGAAATTCGGCTGATGCCGGCATAGCTCCAGGATCGTCATGTGTGCGACCAGATTGGCATCGACATAATCGAACGGGTGTTCGATTGAATGACGCACACCGGCCTGGGCGGCGAGATGGATGGTACGCGTCACACCCTCGATCGCCCGACGGGTGTCGTCATAGGCCGCCCTGTCGGAAAGATCGAGCTTATGGAAGGTAAAACCCTTGTAAGCCTTGAGACGCTCTAGGCGAGCATTCTTAAGCGCCACGTCGTAATAATCGTTGACGATATCTATCCCGACAACCTCGTCGCCCCGATCAAGCAGCCTTGTTGCTGTATGATAGCCAATAAAACCGGCAGCACCGGTGACAAGCGTTTTCATGAATTGTGTATCCAAATATAGGAAGATATCGGCTCTTGAACTTGCTTTGTTTTTAACACATTCCTTCCTAAAACGTATACTGTAAGTCAAAAAATCAAAGTTCCAAGACAGCTTATTTTTCAGGAGATTAGCATGCGGTTTTCTGCGTGCAGCCAGTTCAAAACCTCAGCCACATGCATGATACTGTGCTTAATTTCAGGCGCTCTCAATGCAGCGACCGCCCAACGCCGGAAAACCGATTCATACAGTAAAGTGCCGGTTGCCATAAAGCCGATCTAAAATCCTCACACCAAAAGCTATTTTGAACTCCGGGTCGACCTGCCAAAACCGCCACAGTGGCGGAATGCCGTCCGCGATGCGCGCACCAAAACCTTCGAGGGCGTGCGTGGCCGTCTTGCGATCGTTGACGATCTCAAAACCCACAGTTTTCTCAGGGCGAATTTTACACTGAATGAACAGGCATGGATCGGATTGAGGTTTTTCTGCGGCGTCCGGAAACTCGTCTGGGCCGACAGTGAAATCCACGACCGGAAGGCCTTCAAAGCCTGGGCACATCAGTGGCACCGGACCAATATTACATGCCGCTCGCAGCCAATAAGTTATATGCCCGTTGCATATACAGCCACCAACAAGGGATTTAGATAGCAGGCTTTCAGGCCCGAAAAGTATTTCATCAGCTACTTTGTGGAATACCCCACAGGGTCTGAAGACCCTGAAGCTGACCGCAAAGATGCGAAGAAAAAGCAGTCTGAAGCCGCCGCGCCCAAGTCCAAAGAAACGCTCCCGAGCGTTTAGACCCCGGCCGCGAAGACTGACCCATCGGCCGCAACGATCGAGACAAAGCTCACCAAAGAATAGTCGTTATGTGAGCTCTGCCTGACGCCTGGCAAAGGTCGGCATCACTTTTTCGCCGAACAGCTTCAGTGATTTTTCCGCATCTTCATACGACATGTCGTTGAAATTCACCTGCAACGATGCATCGTCAAAGCCACCGATTGCGGTGTCGTATGCACGTATCTGTTCGCTGAGTTCTTCGGGCGTGCCGACCCAGGCGGAGCCTTTTTCGACCTGGGTCTCAAAAGTCTCAAGGGCGAGCGCCTCGATCATCTTGCCATACCCTTTGTAATTATCCGATACCGCCCCGTTGACCCAGTCCCGGGCCGAATCGACGAGCGATTTCAGATACCGGGTCAGCGGCCCCCGAGCGATACGCGCCGCTTCGTCAGTGTCTTCGTGACAATACATATGAAAAGCCAGCATGACCCGGCCGTTACCGGCATGACCGGCAGATTGCCATGCTTCGCGATAAATCCCGATCAGCTCCGCCATCTCTGAACTGCCGATCGGAATGGCCATAATGTAATTTCCGACCCGGCCGGCTTTTTCAAACGATTCCGGAGTCGCAAATGCCGCAGTCCAGAAGTTCGGCCGGGGTTTCTGCGTTGGACGGGGTAGCGATGTGACATTCCTGAACTGGTGAAATTCACCGTCATCCGAGACGTTCTCCCCAGTCAGCAGCATATCGATCTGCTTCATCCCCTCGTCGAACCGGGCGACACTCTCATCGAGGCTGATCCCGAAATGTTCATATTCATGCGGCAGGAAGGCGCGCGCGAAGCCGATCTCCGCCCGGCCGCCCGAGATCGCATCCAGCATGCCTATTTCACCGGCAAGCTTCAGGGGATTGTTGAACACAGGCAGGACCGCGCCGGCAATGACCCGCGCCTTCCGGGTGCGTTGTGACAGGGCAGAGAGAAAAACAATCGGGTTGGGGCTATAGCCGCCATAGGGATGGAAATAATGTTCCACAGTCCGGACATGCGTGAACCCGTATTCGTCGGCATAATCGGTCAGGCGCAGACATTCATCGAAATACTGCGCGCCCGATTTCTGATCCGGCCCCACACATGGAAAATACTGCAATCCGAATTCCATAACGCTCTCCCCTTTTTCTGTCCAGTATATGGGCCCGGATCTTTTATACCTGACCAGCGGATGCTATCCGATTGCCCTAAAACACACACGCCCCGCTTATTCCGTGTACAGATTATAGCTGGTGCCATAAAATCTGCCCTTCACTCAATCGATGACACGAGATCCTGCTTGGCTGATGAACTTACCGAAAAGATGCTGGCATTTGAACAACGCCGGGTTGTCGGCCATCTGCTGAGGTTATGCCATCAACGTGCCGTCGATCTTTTTGTCGAGGAAGTTGGCGGCGACGGCCCCAATCCGCGGCAATTCTCCGTGCTGATTAACGTCTTCCAGAATCCGGGGATGAGCCAGACCGCCCTCGTCGAGGCGAGCGGAATCGACCGCAGCACGCTGACGGAAGTCCTGAAACGGATGATCGATCGGGGTATGATATCCAAACGCCGCGCTGCGGAAGACCAACGGACAAACGCACTTTTCCTCACCGATGAGGGCCGCGCCACGCTTGACGCTGCTTTCGAGGATGCTGAACGGGTACAGGAACGCATCCTGCGCCCGGTCGCCGAAGCAGACCGGAACGATGCCATCGCGCTTCTGACAGCCCTGTCCGGTTATCAGAACCCGCCGGGTGACACAAAATGACCGCGCCAGGGTTTTTGAATGCGTTTATTATTTTATAGTTCCGTACTCCTGATCCTGTACGGGTCGCTTTACCCATTCGATTTTTCGCTCAACGCGCTGACCGATACAGGCATTGAACGGTTTCTCTATACAATGGTCCCTGTTTTCCAGCCGGGGCGACGAATTGGGCAATATTGCGCTTTTTAGCCCATATGGATTCCTGGGAATTCTCTCCCTCGGGAGTCGGCGAAACCTGACCCCGGCGATAATTGCGCTGATCATCTTCGGTTTTATCCTCGCGGCCTGGCTGCAGGTCCTCCAACTGATGCTACCTTCCCGGGATGCGGCGATTGGAGATGTCTTCTGGAATATTGCCGGAATTGCTACCGGAATCGCGATGGCTCTTCCCCGGCGTGTCCGCGAGGCGGTTCTGCATCGATCCGTCGGCCAGTCGCAACTGATTGCTGTCCTGTTTCTGGGTTGCTGACTCATCGCCGAACTTGCACCATTTGTTCCGTCGCTCGATCTCCAATCGTTTAAAGACAGCATCAAGCCGCTTTGGCAGTCATCTTCGTTTTCCATGCTGGCCCTGCTGCGAGACTCGGTTGCCTGGATCGTGATTGCATATATCGCTATTCGGTCATTCTCTCCGCGCACTGCGTGGCCGCTTGTGGTGCTGGCCATGTGCGGCACGCTCCTCGCCAAAATCGTGATCGTCAATA
>Ga0181597_10006896_pt1 | contig 10462 bp, 7 predicted proteins | sample 041ome_5_FD_148647 | JGI IMG/M metagenome (GOLD analysis project Ga0181597, IMG submission 148647) | Coastal salt marsh microbial communities from the Groves Creek Marsh, Skidaway Island, Georgia - 041403US metaG (spades assembly) | ecosystem: Environmental > Aquatic > Marine > Intertidal zone >...
CTTGGGATATGAATCAATTTCTTCTCAAGGAAGGACAGGCGAAAAACCAAAGGCAAGTTGCATGATTGTAAATGACTTCGTAATCAAGTTCGCTAATGTCAATGGTTCTGGCTCCGCCAGTGCTAACGCACTGTTCGCGAAAGCAATATTCAGAATGGGGGTTCCAGTCGCTCCTAAAAATATTTTTCCATCAAATATTCAGGGGTTGCCCACTTGGTTTGAGTGCCGTGTAAATGGGAACGGATACCTAGGTAGAAGGGATGGCATTGATATCATGGTGGCCATGAATCCTCAGAGTTGGGACGAGGATATTAAGGCAATTTTACCTGGTGGATATTTACTCTATGACAGTACTTTTATCCGAGAAATCGAGCGCGATGATATTAAAACGATCGGAATTCCTCTAACACAGCTCTGCAACGAAAGGTTTACTATCCCAAGGGAGCGGCAACTTTTTAAAAACGTTGCTTATGTAGGCGCATTAACTGGCCTTTTAGACATGGATTTTGATGTTATTAAGGGAATGATATCTGAGCAATTTCGGGGAAAAGATAAGCTAATAGCGCCGAATATAGACGCGCTTGAAATAGGTAGAAATTATGCTCTAAAATATTTTGATTGCCCCTTAGATGTTCGTGTTGAAAGCTCTGATGCGGTAGGTGATCAGATCCTTATAGATGGAAATGCAGCGGCGGGACTTGGCTGTGTTTTTGCGGGGGCAACTGTGGCTGCGTGGTATCCTATAACGCCCTCTACATCTGTTGCGGAGGCTTTTGAAAGCTACTGCCATAAACTTAGAATTGATGAAGAAACAGGTAAAAAGAAATTCGCAATCGTACAAGCGGAAGATGAGTTGGCGGCTATTGGGATGGTGATTGGTGCGAATTGGAACGGCGCTCGTGCATTCACCGCCACAAGTGGTCCAGGTATTTCATTAATGAGTGAATTCCTTGGTTTAGCTTATTTTGCAGAGGTACCTGCTGTGCTGTTCAATATTCAACGGGGCGGGCCATCAACAGGCATGCCGACAAGAACCCAACAGTCAGATATAACTGCGTGCGCTTATGCTAGTCATGGCGATACAAAACATATTTTAATATTCCCTTCTAATCCCACGGAATGTTTTGACTTTGCAATAGAGGCATTCGACCTTGCTGAGAGATTACAAACTCCCGTGATAATAATGAGTGATCTTGATCTTGGTATGAATGAATGGACGACAAAGCCATTTAAGATCGATGAAGCTAGAGGTTTTGATAGAGGGAAAGTATTAAATGCGGAGCAGCTTGATGAGGTAGAACGCTTTGGTCGTTACCTGGATGTTGATGGTGATGGGATACCATACCGCACGTACCCGGGGACTCATCCTGAAAAAGGTGCTTTTTTTACTCGTGGAACATCGCATAATGAGTATGCAGGTTATACCGAAGACGGTAGTGTTAATGTCCGCGTTATGGAACGCTTGGTTCATAAATTCAATACTGCTAAAGAACTGGTCCCTGGACCTGTGTTTGGTCAGCATAGGCAAGATTCTACCATAGGTTTGCTATATTTTGGTACGACGGCAATTTCGATTCCGGAAGCCATGGAGATGCTAAATGGCCGAGATATAAAAATTGATACCATGCGTATTAGAGCTTTCCCTTTTTCAAAAGAGGTTGAAGATTTTATTGACAGCCACGAGAAGGTATTTTTGGTAGAGCAAAATAGAGACGCACAACTAAGAGGTTTATTAGTCAATGAATGTGAGATAGATCCCGCCAAAATAGTGCCGGTACTTAATTATGATGGTTCTCCTATTACGGCAAAATGTATCGTCGACTTAATAACGGAAGCTCTAGCGGGGAATGTTAAGCAAGTTGAATCTAATACAGTTGCTGCGGAATGAATATGGAAATTTTTTATTGGATAAACACTTATGAGTTATATTGCTAAGCCAAAATTTCATCATCCAAATTTACCCCGTAATGGCTTAGGGCTGACTCGTCGGGATTATGAGGGGGCGATGTCTACGTTATGCGCTGGTTGTGGTCACGACTCAGTCAGCGCTGCTATCGTAGAGGCTTGTTTTGAATTGAATTTACCTGCTCATAAATTGGCTAAGATGTCTGGAATTGGTTGTTCGTCGAAAACACCTACTTATTTCTTATCTAAAAGCCATGGTTTCAACTCAGTACATGGTCGAATGCCCTCGGTAGCAACTGGTGCAAATTTAGCAAATAATGAGTTGAAATATATCGGTGTCTCGGGCGATGGAGACACAGCGTCCATAGGATTTGGTCAATTTGCTCATGCAGTACGACGGCAAGTTGATATGCTTTATATTGTCGAAAATAATGGAACATATGGGTTAACCAAAGGCCAATTTTCAGCAACCAATGACCGAGTGTCTCTTGGAAGAAAAGGTCAGAAAAATGCATTTGATTCCATTGATTTAGCAGCTATGGCTATACAACTCGGAGCCAGTTTCGTTGGTCGAGGCTTTTCTGGAGACAAAGAGCAGTTGGTTCCAATGATAAAGGCGGCACTTTCGCATAAAGGTTTTGCGTTCATAGATGTTATATCTCCTTGTGTAACGTTTAATAATCACAACGGTTCTACCAAAAGTTTTGAATTTTTTAGGGATAATGAGCGATCAATAACAGCCACTGATTACATTGCTCCAAGAGAATCTATAACCGCTGAGTATGAGGAAGGATCAGTAATTGATGTGACCCTGCACGACACTAGTAAAGTGCGTTTGCGAAAACTTGACGCTAACTATGATCCATCTGATTCGGCAGCAGCTCTACAGCATATAATGAAGCACGAGGAATTAGGTGAGGTCGCCACTGGGTTGTTGTACCTCAATGTTGAAGATACTGAGTTGAAAGAAAAAATGGATATGGTTAACGTGCCGTTGAATTCGCTTGGGGTTGCGGAACTCCGACCAGACAGCAATAAGCTGGAAAGTATCAATAAGAGCTTACGGTGAAAATATTGGAAGTATTAACTTAAATTCTCAGCTATTTGCTTTGCTGCTTTCTCTAGTTTGGCGCCAAATTTCTCTCTTTGTTTCATCCATTTCCATGCTTCTCGAGATGCGTTCATTTCGAGAGCAGCTATTGGTAAGCCATTTTTATCCAGTATCGCAGAACCGATGGAAATTATACCCAAATCAGTCTCTCCATCGATTATTGAAAAACCTTTTGTATACGCTGTTTCAATCTCCTTTAGTATTAACTTTGGGTCTGTTTTGGTTTTTTTAGTGTAGGTATTTTTATGCGAAGAAAATACTAGCGCTACGGCATTCATGGCTGGCAGGTGGGATAAAACGGAACGACCTGCTGAACTGTATATCAAATCAAAAGGAGTCCCTGGTGTTATAATTTTTGAGCAAGAATTTTTACTCGGGCTTTGCATTATGTTAATGAGATTTGTATTGTTAAAGGCCAGCAAAAAAAAACTCTCTTCGACACTTGAACTTATATCTCTAATTATTTCAAAAGAGGCTTTTTTAATTCTTCCAAGTCGATTGTATGTAAAACCAAGACTTAGTGTTTTTATCCCAGGTGTATATTTTTTTGTCTGTTGGTTTTTTTCGATATAGCCAAGTTTTTCCAATGTATATAAGAGCCTCTGGGTCCCACTTATTCCATATCCTGTAAGTTTGGATATCTCACTTAAGCTGAGTTCATTTTCAACGCTTTCAAATAATTCAATTATAGCAAAGCCTTTTTCAATAGACTTAATAAAAAGAGGATCCTCAAAACCAGAGGCCATTTTTACAACTACCTTAAATAAAATATTTAAAAAAATTGTTGAAGGTGTTTAAAACAAGACAATAATATGGAAAGTACTATCACCGTTGCAACTCAAAAGAAATGAGGATAGCCCTACTTTAGATAGAAATACTTAGGAATAAACTTCAATCGAGAAATAATCATGCGATCATCGTCAGGGACATTTCCTTTTAGAGATATTAATGGAACGGTTTGGCTTGCATATACAGACTGGGGTATATCGACGCGTGAAAATTTATTACTTTGTGTGCACGGTCATACCAGGCACGGTAGGGATTTCACGAAACTTGGGGAATATTTTTCGAAAGACTGGCACACTATTAGTTTTGATTTAGCAGGACACGGGAAAAGTGGTTGGCTTTCAAATAAGGAAGACTATTCCCTGGAGAGCTCTGTGCGTCATATCGATGGCCTCATGGATTATAGAGGAATCTCGAAAGTCGATTGGCTTGGTACATTTACAGGGGGCATTTTGGGAATGATTTTTGCTGCCCGAGACGATAGCCCCATACGGCGTCTAATACTAAATGACGTTGGGCCTGTTTTAACGTTTGGATCAATAAAGCTTTTACTAGACCGTTTTAAATCAAATGCCGTATTTAGAGACTTAGAGGATGCCAATATATATTTCAGAAGAGCATATTCAGGTTGTGGTATTGGCGATGATGTTGACTGGTCGGATTTCATTGTTCGAAGTATCAATAGAGAAGTCGACGGGACCTACAGTCTGCATTATGACCCCGCAATTATAAATGAGTTGGAAACCATTTGGAGTGATCTTGACGTTTGGGATGTTTACGAAAAAATACAATGCCCTGTGCTTGTATTGCGAGGTAAGGGGTCAGGTGTTCTGAGCAGAGAAGTAGCAGATAGGATGGCGCGGGTAGGACCGAAAGCGAAAATAATTGAACTCGAAGATTGTGGACATGCTCCGGTACTCGTTGATTCAAAATATTTGAGCATAGTTTCCGAGTGGTTGAGTGAAACCAATCACCTAATAGAAGATGAGGACCTTCCTCCACAAGATAAAGAGCTGGGTAAAGATCAAGTTGACTAACCCCTCAAGTTTAAAGTCGAGTGAGAGATATCCAAACTACCAAGAGAGGTTTCCTTGGTTTGGTGCCGACTTGCAGACCTTGAGAAGTTTCTTAATACCAAAACTAAAAATCTCGAATTGTAAATCATCAGATAAACTTACGTTCCAAATGACGGATGGATCGGGTGATCAACTAACTGGTACGCTAAGTTTTCCTTGCTGCACGATAGCCCAATTACCATTAATTGTTTTAATCCATGGACTTGGTGGTTGTGAAGATAGTGCGTATATGTTGCAAACGTCAGATTACTTCCTTGGACGTGGTTACAGTATTTTAAGACTCAATCTAAGAGGAGTTAAATCGGCGCAAGCGCCCTCTCGACATTACTACCATGCTGGACGTGATCAAGACTTGCAGAGCGTCTTTAAAGAGCTAAATGCAATGCAATTTATACCTAATGGAGTAATAATTATAGGGTTCTCACTGGGTGGAAATATACTCTTAAAGTTGCTCGGGGGATCTGGAGCTGAGTATCCCATCAGGGCGGCTTTGTCTGTCTCCGCGCCGATAGATTTAGCAATGACCTCTGAACGAGTTTTGCAGCCCCGAAATTACTTATACCACAAGTGGCTGTTACACCATATGAAGAATGGTATACTTGGTTTGAAGAATTTAAATGACAGACAGAGAAAAACTATTCTGCGTACAAATACGGTATATGAATTTGATGACCGTGTTACTGCGCCGGAAAATGGTTTCTCGGGCGCGGTTGATTATTATAAATCCTGTTCCGCCAAGTTTTTTATCCACGAGATAAAAGTACCAACATTAATTGTTAGCGCTAAAAATGACCCATGGGTGCCATCCACTATGTATTCGTCTATTGCTCGGTGTAAATTGAAAAATGTCAAAATTATTCTTCCGGAGGGGGGAGGGCATGTTGGATTTCACGATCGCCGCGGGTGTTGGTATCATAGAGTTTTCCTTCAATTCATATCAGAACTTAGCTGCTAATAAATTAAATCTGGATTTCCTCGGTTTTACAGAAAAGGTGCAGAAAAAAGGCTCTGAGCATATGCACAGAGCCTTTTGGAAAAAAAATATAAAAAAGAAAAATTATCGCTTAACTCGTGTGATTTCTTCGAGCAGCTCGTCCCCCGTTGTAATGATTTTTGTTGCAGCCGAGTAAGCTCTTTGTGCAATTATCAAATCGGTGAACTGTCCTGCTATGTCAACAGTGGAGTTTTCTAAGGCGCTAGCAGACACACGTCCCGCTCCACCTTCTGTGGCGAAGTTCAAAACCGCTTCTCCTGAGTCAGCGGTGATCCGGTAAGCGTTTCCAGATAATGATTCAAGCTCTGCTGGGGCAGGGACAGTCGCGATAGGAAGTTTATAAATTGGACGAGAAGAACCATCCGAAAAAACAGCAGTTAAAAGTCCTTTATCATCAAATGATACTCTTTCTAAATCTGTTGGACCATTGCCATCTTGGTTTAAGAGTGATGTTTGGTATGGTGCATCATATTGTGTCATACCAGATGATGTGCCAAAATTTCCAAAGTTAATATTAAAGGAAAGTGTGTCAACCGCTCTATCAGCATATTGTCCAGTAATCGCAGCGGCTGTGAATGTAATAGTGGTAGTTGCTGCGGTTCCATTGGCGCCGGTGGTGGCTGCCCCTCCACCTCCAACAGCTGTTACTGTTTTGGGTGTGCCATTTGTGTTGAATTCTATACGGAAACCTGTAGCTTTGCCGGCAGTACCCGTTTCAGCAATATTCTGAGCGCCTCCTGACGGATCACGTAAGGTGGCGACGCAATCCCAAATATTTGCGGTGGCTGTCTTGTCCCACTCCAGTCGTAAGAGATAATCGTTACCTTGAGAGTCATAGACAGTAAGATTTGTTACATCAACGGCGCTTGCATTAGTATTTGCTGCGTTTAAATTAATGTTCAATTCTACATTTTCTGTTACTTTTGCAACCCTCTGAAATTTTGATAAATCGACGGTTTCTAAGCTAGAGAGCAAGTCCTTAGTTGTTGCATTTTCAATAGCACCCGTTCCATCCGTTGCATAACCCTGTAGGTAAAACCCCGCACTGTTCACAAGCTTATCATTTTCGTCTTTTATGAAATTTCCTGCCCTCGTTAGCAGATATTCATCACCCAAGCCAGGCACAGGGGCCTCGTTTGTTATAAAGAAACCATTCCCATCGATAGCAACGTCGGTGGAGTTTGCTGTTCCTTGCAGCAAGCCTTGCTTAATAGGGTCTGATTGAGTGATCGACTTCACGCCGCCTGCGCTTGCAGAGGTGCTAAGACTTTGTGTCACCAAAGCCTGGAATTGTGTGGTTGTATCTTTGAACCCAACCGTATTCACGTTAGCGATATTATCGGAAATAACAGCAAATGCTGTTGATTGTGCGGCAACCGCTGCCACTCCTGCAAATAGTCCTGAGTTAATGCTCATTTTTTTCTCCGTTTTTTTACAAGGGTTCGCCTTGTTTTTCTTTTCCTAGTATAGTTTTGCTTTCTTGCAGTGACTGGCTTTTTGCCGTTTAGTTAAATTAAAAAAGTTTTATTATTTAATCTTTATTATTTCTGACAATGCGACCTCTATGTTTTCACCTAGTAGAAGGCTTGGCCCTGTAGGGTTGGATTTGATGCCGCCTACCAAGCCAATGCTGTCCACAGTGCTGTCGATAGCTTTACCAGATGCATCTTTTGCGATGACCATGAGTGAGTAATTACCGGGTTCTAAGGTATTTCCTTTTCCATCTTTTGCATCCCAGGAAAATTGATGTCTGATACTATTAGTCAAGTTACCGGTTTCAGAATAAACGCTCCTGCCTTTCGCGTTCATAACATGCAAGTCTACAGACGTGGCAGCCCTGTCAATCTGATAACCCCAAGTTGTACCTGTCGGTGTTACATAGGTTTCGTTACCTTCAATTTGAATTGAGCGTCCGATATAATTAAGTGCGCCAAATTCTGCATTGTTGGATTGTAATCGAACTAAATCTTCCAGATTTTGATTTTGTGCTATCTGTTGTTCAACGTTAGCAAAATCTACCAGTTGTGCCGTCATTTGATGCGTGTCCATGGGGTTGGTTGGGTCCTGATTTTTCAATTGCGTAGTTAACATCGTCAAAAACGTATTTAGGTCTTCACCCAACCCGGTTCGAGCCGTTTTTGCTGCACCGCTAGCGGCATTACTGCTGCTTATCGCTGTTAGATCCATTATCTCACTCCTACGTTAACAGGTTTATCGAACCATCAGGAGTGATCCCGATAGCTGTCGCCGATATGGGGTTTGATTCATTTTCAAGAGAGCTTGAGCCATCTGAGGTGTCCGGATTAGTGTCGTCTTTGGAGCTCTCTGAATTAGCTTGCCGAGTATCAGAATTATCCTTTCGCCCATGGAGATCAAACGATAGGGAGTTTTGGTCAGTTTTTAATCCGGCATCCTGCAGAGCCCGCTCCAATACTCGAACATCTTTCTGAAGAATGTCGAGTGTTTCTGATCGTTCGGCGATAATCATGGCTTTAGCGCGACCATCATTTGCAATTTCAAGCTTGACTTCCACACGACCCAATTCTTGGGGTCGTAATTGAATTTTAATCTTGTTGTCGCCGTTTTGGATAGCTTTTGATAGTTGTACAGAAACCTGATTTGTTGCTGCAGGCGCCGTGCCTGGCCGTGAGTTAGTCACGGGTTGCTGAGCCGCAAGAACACTGTTTGTCGTCTGTGGGCTGCTCGCGTTGACCCCAGCCAAAGCATTTGGTGCCGTGGGTTGATTAGTTTGTGTGCCCAATGAAGCCGACCCGATTTTCCTGGTTACGGGGTGCTGATTGGTTGAGCCATCCGATTTGAGCGCGTGTTGCTTGAAGGTTTCCAGCCCATTTATAGGTGTTACGCTAGGTTGATTGGCAGTGTTTGATGCTACGTTGGAAGAGTTGCCTTGAGAGCTATTTTGAGTAAAACTTGAACCGTTTTCTCCAGTATTTGCGCCTACATGAAGTGGTTTTATGTTAGATGTTTGTTGATTACTCTGACCTGGTTCAACTTGATGTTGAGGTAAGTTCAACGATTGTGCTGATACACCCCTGTTTGAAAGCGCTGCGTTATTGTCTCCTGGCTGTGCTCCATTTTGAGCTTGTAAGATGTTGTTGCCCGCCGCGTTAGAAACGCGAGGTGCTGTATTATTGTCAACAACGCGAATAGAGACATCTCCTTCAAACGGACTAAGTTTTAACCCTGGGATTTTGTTGTCATTTTTTATTGTAGGGTTGATATTTTCTCGACTAATAGCTCGTTCTATGTCTGTCTGCGGTTTATTTACTTCCTGCAGTTTAGGGGCTGATGACAATAATATGCCGTTATCGTTGGGGCTTGAATTATGGGGTTGGTTTACAACATTAGCTGCGTTGATTTGATTATTCGCTGCCATTCCCGCTTGATTTAAGGTGAGGGCAAGTTTGTCCGAGTCATTATTAAGTATAGGGTTTTGCGCGGGTTTAGTATCCGTATTGACGAGTTTTGTAATATCTAAAGCTTTTGGCTCAAGCGGTGCTTTATTTGCAGATCCCGTTATAATATCGGATTTTTCTCTGCCTATTGTGGCGTTCACATTGGATTGACCAAAAATATTTAAGGCTTGTTGTTCGCTTGTTTTTGGAGAGATTGGAAGCAACTCTGACTCAAAAGTTCCACTGCTGTCTACCTTTTGGGAAATAACCACCTCAACATTGTCAGGTCCGGAAATATTAGCTGTATCGTTATCTGTCGCCGGTAGAGATGGTTTAATTACGCTATTGAGCGCCTCCGATATTTTAGATCCATCCGTCGAAGTTTTATCAGGGTCTATCTTAAAGTTTAAGGATGCAGGATGACTTAATGTTTTTGCATTATCAACCGTAACGACTTTATCTGTCTTTTGTATATCAGGCGTTGCGCCATACGTAGTCTCTTCTATACCTGCCTGCGGCACATCCTTATTACGAAATATGGCTTGGTTAGTAGATGCATCGGTTAATTCATTGGCGTCAGTTTCTGTTGAGATACCAGTATTCGCATGATCATCAGCATTCATTGACGTATTGTTATGATTATTGTGTGATATTTTTTCGCGCTCGTAATGTCTGTTGTCGTCTACATACTTAACCGGAGAACTTCTTACATCAGAAGATTTGGATGCTTCGACGGTACTATCTTCCGTGGAGTAACCTAATGGGTTGTCTCTCTCAGTCTCGTGTTTCGTTATCTTTTTTTCTGGTTGTCTCATAACATCGGTCTGTTTGGAAGGTGCTTCCCTGGGAGGTGCTAAGTCAGACAGCTGGCTTAAATTAGCTGTCATCAGCATCTCAGAATTAAAAAACTGACTGAAATCCATCCCATTGGTTAATTGTTGAGGCTTCCTTAATTTTGGAGAAGGGTTGATCTCAATATTCTCTATGGCTGACATCTGATTTGCCTCGTTGGTTGACCTTTCTAATCAAGTAGCAAGATTGAGGCCATCTTATGTGAAAACGAAAACCCAGTGTTTTCAGAGGGTTAGGGTTTTGGGAAATGATTTTTGATTGATATAAGAAAATACTGGGCATTATTTGCTTGGGTGGCAGGTAAAAAATTCCCAATAAAATT
>Ga0181597_10006898_pt1 | contig 10457 bp, 6 predicted proteins | sample 041ome_5_FD_148647 | JGI IMG/M metagenome (GOLD analysis project Ga0181597, IMG submission 148647) | Coastal salt marsh microbial communities from the Groves Creek Marsh, Skidaway Island, Georgia - 041403US metaG (spades assembly) | ecosystem: Environmental > Aquatic > Marine > Intertidal zone >...
GACGACGACGCGACATCGCGACGCCTCGACGCGCGCGCGTCGATTCGCGAAAGAGCGAACGCGCGCGCGCACCGCGCGCGACGGCGACCGCGCGCGACGCCTCGAGGCGCGACCGCGCGGTCGCCCTCGCGACGCGCGCGCTAAGAGTTACGGGTTTTTCGTGCCGTCGCGCGTCATTCGTCATTCGTCATTCGTCACTCGTCGGCGCGCGTCGACGCGCGTCGGGCTTCGTCGACGCCCGTCGCGTCGATCGATCGTACATCGAAGCGCGCGGCATGCTCGCGCGCGTCGCGGTGCGCGCGCCCGCGCGCGACGCGCGACGCGACGCGACGAGGACGAGGACGAGGACGACGACGCGTTCGAAGATGACGATGACGACGACGACGACGACGACGACGCGCGCGATGGCGCGCGCGATGATGACGACGACGACGCGCGCGACGCGCGGGACGGTCGTCGTCGTCGGTGGGCGCGCGCGCGCGCGCGAGGGACGCGAGGGCGCGCGCTCGGGACGGACGCGAAGGGAGGCGCGAGGGCGCGAGGACGAGGACGAGGACGAGACGGGCGAGGACGAGGCGCGAGGCGCGAGCGCGGAGGGATCGAGCGAAACGACGACGGGAGGCTCGGAAACGTCGACGTCCGAGACGGCGGCGACGGCGACGGGACGCGAGGGGGGGAAAGCGTCGTGGATAAGGGCGAAGGCGAAGGCGTTCGCGGACGGTTTACCCTTCGCGGCGAATAAAAAGAAGTGGGACGCGCTCTTCGCCGACGCCGACGCGAGTCCGCTGGACGCGGCGAAGCAGGACGTGTTGATGCGAGAGCTGTTGGCGTACGATAGGAACGATGATTTGATGAAGCGGTTCGAGACGAGACGGTACGCGAGCGGGCCGGTGTCGGTGCTCGCATACGTCACGGCGCTCGTGCGGACGAATAGATTGGAACACTTCGTCGCGGGCGGCGATGCGGGATTCGGGAAGCCGTTGCCGAGCTTCGACGAGTCCACGGCGTATCGCAAGCTTCCGGATTTGTTGGGCGATCTCTCCGAACGCTCGAAAGGCGCGGACGCGCTCGTGCCTTTGGAGACGGGGAAGAGCGCGCAGGCGCCGTTGCACGTCGCCTTTGTCGGTGGTGTCGGTGGATTGGCGCCGCCGCAAAGCGCGGGGCGGCGATTGTTGAATGCGTTTTTAGGTTTCATGCTCTTCATCGCGAGTTTAAGCTTCTTGAGCACGCTGGCGTTGCGTCACATCGCGGTTCGCGTCATCGAGAGCGGGCCGAGTCACAGTTCGAGTCACTCGTTGCCGGCGCCGCGAGACGAATCGGGCTCGTCTGCGTCTTCGAGCTTGGGGCCGGGTTCGAACGGTGGTGGACCGAACTTTGACCCGAAGCAGTTCAACAAAGACACGATGCCGGAGAAGAGTTTGAAGACGTTCGACGACGTCAAAGGGTGCGACGAGGCCAAGGACGAGCTCGCGGAAATCGTCGAGTATTTGAGAAATCCGGAAAAGTTTACGCGACTCGGTGGCAAGTTGCCGAAGGGCGTCTTACTCACGGGTCCACCGGGAACGGGTAAGACCTTGCTCGCGCGCGCGGTCGCGGGCGAGGCGGACGTGCCATTCTTTTATCGAAGCGGGAGCGAGTTCGAAGAAATGTTCGTGGGCGTGGGGTCCAAGCGCGTTCGCCAGCTCTTCGCCGCGGCGAAGAAGAAGACGCCGTGCATCGTCTTCATCGACGAAATCGATTCCATCGGTACGTCGCGCAAGTCCATCGAGAACCAGCACCGAAAGACGCTGAACCAGTTGTTGACGGAGATGGATGGGTTCGAGCAAAACGACGGCATCATCGTCCTGGCGGCGACGAACATCCCGGAGTCGCTCGACCCCGCGCTCACGCGTCCGGGGCGATTCGATCGCATGGTGCACGTGCCTAATCCCGATATCGGTGGCCGCCGCGAGATCCTCGAGCATTACTTGGACGACAAGCCGACGACGAGCGACGTGGACGTCGACAAAATCGCGCGCGGCACCGCCGGATTTAGCGGCGCCGAGTTGTTCAACCTGGTGAACATGGCGGCGGTGCAAGCGGCGATGGCAGACGCGCCGGCGATCACCGCCGCGGATCTTGATTGGGCGCGCGATCGCGTGTTGATGGGTGCCGAGCGCAAATCCGCGGTATTGAGCGAAGAAAACCGAAAGTTGACGGCGTACCACGAAGCCGGACACGCGCTCGTGGCGTTGAAATCCGACGCGGCGCTTCCGATTCATAAAGCCACCATCATGCCTCGAGGGTCGGCGCTGGGGATGGTGATGCAACTTCCCGACAAGGACGAGACAAGCGTGAATCGCAAGCAACTCATGGCGCGTTTGGACGTGTGCATGGGCGGTCGCTTGGCCGAGGAGCTCATCTTTGGCTCGGACGAAGTCACCACGGGGGCGAGCGGGGATCTGCAGCAAGCCACACGTTTGGCGTTTTACATGATTAGCGACGTCGGCATGAACACCAACTTAGGTCCGGTGCATCTTTCGAGCATTCGCGGTGGAAACGCCGGACGCGGTGCTTCTGGGTCCACGGAGTCCGCCGTCGACGGCGAAGTCATCAAGCTCTTGAAGGATTCGCAAACGCGCGTGCAAAAGCTGTTAAAATCCAACCTGAGCGATTTGCACACCATCGCCAAGGCGTTGATGGAGAAGGAAACGCTCACGGGGAACGAAATCCGCGCGCTCATCGGGATGCCTCCGGCGAAAGAACCGGTGGCCGTCGTATCGCGCGCCAAGCCCAAGGCGCCGAAGCCCAAGGCGCCCGAGGCCAAGGCGGAAAAACCGAGCGAAGACGCGGCGGAGGAGGACGAAACGACGATCATCGTCATTCAGCTCAAGGACGAGGACGATTCGCCCAAGTAGTTTACGCCCGAGGACGAGGAGCGACGAGGAGCGACGATGTACGACGGACACACTATGACTAGCTATCTTTCACATTACGAATACAGTACCAACACGACGTTTCCTTCACGACGACCGCAGCCTGGCCAACTCGCACGCGATGTCCGCGCCGATTTTAGCGTTGTTCATCACCAACGCGATGTTCGCCTTCAAACTCGCCCCGCCCGTGAGCTCGGCGACGCGTTTCAGGACGTACGGCGTGACGTCGCGGCCCGCGACGCCTCGTTCTTCGGTTTCGCGCAACGCGCGCGCCGTCGCGCTCTCGATGCTCGCCCCCAGCGCCTCGTGCTCGAGCGGTATCGGCACCGCGAAAACGCTTCCGCTGTTTAGATTCAGCCGCAGTCCCGCGTCGATGACCTTCGCCGCCTCCAGAGGCGTGTCCACGCGCGCCGGCGCCTCGCATCCGCTCGATCTCGTGAAAAAAGCTGGAAATTCGTCGACGCCGTACGCGCACACCGTCACCCCGTTCGTCTCCAGCACCTCCAGCGTCCTCGGAATGTCCAGAATCGACTTCGCCCCCGCGCACACCACCGCCACCGGCGTTCTTCCGAGCTCCATCAGATCCGCGCTCACGTCCATCGTGTCCTGCCCCCCCACGTGCACGCCACCGATCCCTCCCGTGACGAACACGTCCACGCCCGCCGCGCGCGCCAGCACCATCGTCCCGCTCACCGTCGTCGCCGCCGTCTTTCCCGTCCCGCACGCCGCGCTCAGGTCTCGTCTCGACGCCTTCGCGCACGCCGTCCCCATGCGCGCCACGCGCTCGAGTTCCTCGTCCGTCGCGCCGACGACGCAGACGCCGTCCACGATCGCCACCGTCGCCGGCGTCGCGCCTCGCGCGCGCACCGCGCGCTCGACCGCGCGCGCCGTTTCGAGATTTTCTGGATGCGGCATCCCGTGCGCGACGATGGTGCTCTCGAGCGCGACGACGGCGCCGCCGCGCGCCAGCGTCGCGCGCACCTCGTCCGAGACGCGCACGGCGACGTCGGCGCGCGGCGCGGGCGCGACGTGCGTCGAGAGACGCGCGATGCGTCGCCGCGGGGCGTCGGCATCGCCCTCGCGCGGCATCGCGACGCGAAGTGTCGCCGCACTCCGAGACGCGCGCGCGCCGATCGCGCGACGCGACTTACACGCGATGCCCGCGGTGACGCTGTACGCGCGCCAGCGCTCGATCGGGGACGCGCCGACGCACGACGGCGTGGAGAGCGCGCACATCGCGGCGCTGCTGCTGACGTCGAGCGTCGAACATCGCGTCGAGCGGTGCGCGACGGCGGCGAGCTCGCCCTCGGGCGCGCTGCCGTGCGTGGAGATCGATGGTGACGTCGACGGGGACGCCTCGGGGGCGGGACCGGCGCCGCGGAGCGCGCGAGAGGCGGCGCACAGATGCGCGACGGCGACGCGGACGCGGACGCGAGACTGCGACGGCGACGCGAGCGCGGATGAACGCGCGATGATCGCGGGATTGCACGCGCTGGCGCGAGAAAATTTGAGACTGGCGAGCGAATACTTTGCGTACGTCGACGCGGTGGGATACGAGGCGCGAAAGGAGGAATTGGCGAAGACGCTGCCGTGGCCGCTGAGCGCGTGGACGGCGCGAAGCGCGGCGAAGGAGGCGAAGCGAGAGCTCGATAGGGCGGGCGTGGACGGCGAACGGGCGTGCGCGATGGCGGTGGAGGCGTATGGGGCGTTGAATAATCGATTGGTGAACTCGAACGCGAGGCACGGAGATGGGTATTGGTTGTGCGGGGCGAAACCGAGGAGCTGCGACGCGGCGGCGTACGCGCAGTTGAGTTATCACGCGCGGTCGCCCTCGTGCGGGCCGCTGCGAGCGGAGATGAAGCGGTATCCGCGGTTGATACAGTACGTGAACGATGTCACGGAACGATTGGTGGAGATGGAGAAGACGCTGGTGCAGAACGCGGACGACGTCGAGCCCTCGCGAGGAACGGCGCCGACGGTGGATCCGAGCGCGTGGGGCGACAGGTACGACTCGAATCACGCCGAGCGTCGAACGGGATGGAAACCGCGCACGACCAAGGCGAAGAAAATGAGCGAGAAAGATAAGGATATGCGCAGGAAGGCGTGGTACTCGGTCGGTTTCGCCGCGGCGTCGGTGATTTCGTACATGTTTCTCGGCGGCTTCATTCAACTCGATTTCGACGACGAAGACGACGAAGACGAAGATCACGCGGCGGACGACGTCGACGACGACGAATGAGTGCGTTCGCTACAAACTAAAAGATATATGCAATACAAAACGCTAATCGTGCCTTCAACGATGCATACAGCAGCCAAAGAGGGCGCCGGAGAGGCGCTCAAAAAACGTCGCCGGCGGTTTTTTCGCGTTCGCCAGACGCGCCGCCTTTTTCCGATACACCGCGGTGTTCTTGTAGTCCATCCTCTGGCGCACCTTGCGCTGATCGTCCTCGTGCGAGAACGATATCGCCCTTTGGAATTCCTTGGCGAGAGCATCCACCGACGACGACGCGTTTTCCTTCTTCGCCGCCGCCGCCGCCTCGGCGGCTTCGCGTCGCAGTCTATCCTTCTTATCCTTCTTCGCCTTGAGTGCGGCCTCGTAATCTTTCCGCGCCTTGTCGTATTTCTCCACAACTTTCTGCGGCACCACGGCGGAGCCGATGTGATGGGCGCCTTGTCGCTTCTTCGTAGCTTCGTCGTCCAAGTCCTCGTCGTCCCAAATCTTTGGGGTTTCCCCTCCCAACGCGTTTAATAAACCGTTCACGCCCACGTTCAACACCTCCGTGGCGACGGCGCTCCCATCTTGCGTGCTTCGCTCGTCCGCGAAATCCGGATCCACGCTCTCCGTGCTCGCGAGCATCGACCCTCCGCGCGGCCCTCGACTCGAGTGCCTCGAGCTCGCGCGCGACCCCCGTCGACTCGACCGCGCGCTCGAGCTCGAGTACCCAGCCTCGCTCCTCGCCTGATCGATCTTCTCCCGCAATTTCTCCAGCTCCGCCCGCGTGATCTCGATCGCCTCGTTCTCGGCTTCGTATTCGCTGTGTCGCGACGCCGACCGTCCCGCGTACACCGCGCCGAGCGCGTCGCGTCGGTTCAATCGCTTCGTCGACCGTCCCCGTCGACCGTCGTCGCTCGCGTCGCCCTCGTCCTCGCTCAACCACGCGTGCGCGTCGCCCGAGTCATCGTTCGCGCGCGCGCGCGCGTCGAACGACGCGAGACGTCCCGCCGCGGCGCGCGACATTCCGGAGGGTGTTACGAGTGCGAACGCGCGCGCGTCGCGCGCGCGTCGCGCGCGCGTCGCGAGCGCGACGCGCGTCGAGCGTCGCGGTCGGCGCGCGTTCGAGCGTCGGGACGAACCGGCGCGGCGTCGCGGCGCGCGGCGTCGTGACGCGCGGGCGGGCGGTCGTGAATGTCGAGGGGCGCGCGTCGACGCGCGCGCGCTCGAGTCCCCTCGCTCGAGTCCTGAACCGTCGATGGAGCGTTTTTTGAGCGTTTTTCGTCGGGAACGACGACGACGCGGGACCGAAGCGCGACAGAGCGACGCGCGACGCGACGCGCGAGGCGTCGAACGACATGGCGAAGATCACCGAAGTCGACGACGGGCGCGATGGGGACGCGACGCTGGGAAAGGCGCGCACGAGGCACGAAGAGATGAAGGAATTGCAAGCGCTGGCGGATGAAATCACCGAGGACGCGCGCGATGGTTCGGGGGACGACGAGGACGAGGACGACGACGGCGAGAGCGAGAGCGAGGAGGAAATCGTGAACGGGGAGTTCGTCACCGGACCGACGGTGTGGGAAGCCGCGGCGGACGAAGAAATTCCGGAAAACCATTGGGAGTATCACATGCGCAAGAATATGAACGACGGGCGCGGCGACTCGGTGGCTCGAAACTTGGCGTACGTACCTGTGTGTAACTGCATGCCGGTGTGCGCGGGGGAGGCGTGCAGAAATCCTTATTTCATGTGGACGAAGAAGAAGTGAACGACGTTATTGCTGTATGAAATGAAATAAATACATTTACAACACTCGAGCGCTCGACGCTAAAAATTCGTCGGCGTCGCCTCGACGGGGTCGCCGCGATCGTTTCTTCGCATGATCTCGCGCGCCAGACGCACTTGTCGACCGAGCACGAGAACAGACACGCGCCCTTCGCCCAACGCGCCGCGCGCGGTGCGCCCGACTCGTCGAACGTACTCGCTCGGGTCGCGCGGGAAATCAAACAAGATGACGTGCTTGACTCGCGAAGCGTCCAAACCTCGAGACGCGCGGTCCGTGCACACGAGAATGTGCGGCATCTTCGACGGCGACGTGATGAACTCTTTCAGGTTTCTCTGCTGCTGCTCGCGCGACAGCGCGGCGTGGTACGGTAGTATCTTGTACTTGTCGCCGTCGCGATCGGCGCGCGTGAGCATGTTTTCGAGCTTTCTGCACGTCTCGATTTTGTTGCAAAACAGCAACGCCCGGTCGGCTTTGTCGACCTCGAGCAAATCGAGCAAGGCTTTGAACTTGCGATAAAATCCCGATTGGTCATCGAAGACGTCACCACCGCTACAATCGATGAGACGCTCGAGCATACCGGCCGAAGGACGATGAAGACCCGGGCCTTGCACGACGCGAATATCGCGCTCGAAAAACTTTTTCAGTTGCTTCAACACTTCGTCTGGGATCGTGGCGGTGACGAGCACGAACTGCGTGTTTGGTTTCACCGCATTTCGAATCGGCGCGACTTGTTCGGCGAACTCAAAGCTTTCACCGAGCAAGACGTCGCACTCGTCCAAAACCACCGCGTCGACGTCGTCCGTGAACATTTTGCCTTCCTCGATGAGCCTCGCCACGCGCCCGGGAGTGCCGACGACGATGTCTACGCCGTCTACGAGAGCTTCAATTTGCGTTCGCGACTTACTGACGTTGTTTGCCAGGAGCGAGCGCGAGCGAAGGCCGCCGAAAGAGAGTTGCTTTACGACGTCTCGCACTTGCGTCGCGAGCTCGCTCGTCGGCGTCAAAACCAAAAGCCGCGGCTTTTTCGATTTGCTTCGCCCTTGCTCGACTTCGATCTTTTGCACGCGCTGCAGCAGCGGCAACAAGTACGCCAACGTCTTTCCACTTCCCGCTTGATCGGCCAACAAAACGTGGCCGTCGTAGCGCGGCGCGGACGCGCCCGCGACGTCGCCGCTGAGCACGCGGTACGATTGCGCTTGAATGTGCGACGGACGATCTATTTTGAAACTCTCCTTCAACGCCGCGCGCACCTCGTCGCTCGCGCCGAGCTGGTTGAACCGCGCGCCGGAAAAGAACGAGTACTCGTCCAAATCATCCGGCTCGCGCGTGTACACCATGGGTTCGAAGTCGTCCTCGACGTACTTGCTCAAGAGTTCGGGGAGGTACTGTTTTCTCTCCTCGCCCCATCGACGTCCGTCCTCGAGTTCGTCCTCCAGCCCTCGCAACAACCAATCGTCATCGTCGTCATCGAACGCGCGATCGTCTTCGTCCATCACGTCGTCACCTCCCTCGTACTCGCTCCTCGCGTCGTAATACCGATCCCGCCGCTCGTACGCGTCGTCGCCATCGCCTCGAAACCCTCGCGCGCCGCCCTCGCGTCCGCGCGCGCCGTCGTCACCGACCGCTCCGCGTCCAAATCGTCCCCGCCCGCGTTCGCCGTCCCGCTCGGCGCCGTCGAACCGTCCTCGTCCTCGTCCTCGTCCTCGTCCTCGTCCTCGTCCTCCCTCGCGCGCGCCGCCGCGACCGCCGCGACCCCGCCGTCCTCCCTCGCGCGCGCGTCCACCGCCGTCCGCCTCGAACCTCGACCCGAACCGCGCGTCGTCTCTTTCTCTCCGCGCGAATCCGTCGTCTCTTTCTCTCCGCGCTCGCCGCGCGTCGTCGCCGTCGTCGCCGTCGTCGCCGCGCCTCGCGTCCGCGTCGCCCGGCCGCGAGCCGTCGCCGCGCTCGATGATTCGAAACCCGCCTCGCCGCTCGGCGTCGCGCTCGCGCGCGTCGCGCTGGTGCGCGCGCTCGTCGGCGTCGTCGCGCCGATGCGTCCCTCGCGCGCGAGACGCGCGCGCGTCGTCGTCGTCGCGAAACGCGGCGGCGGCGGCGCGACGAGGCGCGCGCGCGCGCGCGAGGGACGCGCGCGAGACGCGCGAGGACGCGCGACGCGCGAGGGCGACGACGCCGACGCGCGTCGCGCGCGCGCGCGAGGGCGCGGTCGCGGCGGAGGTCATCGCGCGGCGGGGTGTGAGGATGCGCGACGACGACTGGCGTTACAAGAGCGTCCGGGCGCGGACGACGCGCGCGGGACGGCGCGGCTCGCGAAGCCGGCGCTCGCGAGATTTAAAACACAACAACAACGCGCGTGAGGGAAACCTCGCGCGAGGGATAACGACGGGGGAGAAAATTTGACCGGGAGCGGCGGCGCCGACGAGACGCGGGACGCGCGCCGCGCGCGTTTCGGCGGCGGCGCGAGAACGCGTCGCGATCAAGACGTCGCGGATTCGGACAAGCCGAAAACGCCGATCTCGACGTTGAAGGCGCTGGGATCGTCCTCGCGCGCGAGGTCCATCGTCACGGATTCCGCGCGCGACGCCTCCTCGGCGTCGACGGCGACGAATCTGTAAAAGCCTTCCATCGTACCGCGCTTGGTCTTCAAAGGCGTCGACGACGCGTACTCGAAGCTCGCGCCCGGTTTGATCGTCGGTTGCTTGCCCACGACCCCGGCTCCGCGCACGGCTTCCGTTCGTCCCTCGTCGTCCGTGATCAACCAGCTTCGACTCAACAACTTGACGCTGGAGTCGGAGACGTTTGTAATCGTCACGACGTACTGGAAAAACCACATAGATTCCTTTGGCGAGCTTCGATCGATCACGCATCGCGATTTCACCCGCACGCGCACGCCGCGCGTCGTGCGATCGCTCTCGCACGGCGACAGCCCGTCCACGACGGCGTCTCGCTCGAGTTCCTCGATCAACATCTTCACGCTCGCCGCCTTTTCGTAGTCTTCGCGCAAAATCAGCTCCGCCAAGTCGTCCTCCGCCCGCGCCAGCGGATCGCGTCGTCGCAGCGCGCGCAGCTCGTCCCGCACGTTCGCCGCCGCCGCAAAATTCTCACACGCGATCGCGTCCGCCAACCTCTCGTCCAGCCGCATCGCTCGTCTCCTGAGCGCGGGATCCGTGAACGCCTCCGCCGTCGTCCTCAACCGTTTCGTGTTCCCGTCCTCCCCCGCGCCGCCCGCGCGCGCCGCGCACCGCGCCGCGCGCCGCGCGCGCGCGCCCCCGCGACGATCCCGCGTCCGCGTCACCGCCCGCGACGCTCGCGCGTCGCCCGAACGCATCGCACGCGTCGCCATCGCGAATCAGATCGCCGATGGCGAAAAAGCGATCAATCCAATCGCGCGATCGATGGATGATTCGACGCCGTCGTCGTTCGTCGCGATCGACCGAATCCGGCGTTCGCGACGAAGCGGACAAAGCGCGATGCAGGACCGCACCGACGCCCGAAGTCGCGGTCGCGTCGCGCCTCTGTGACGCGCGAACGCCGCGTCGGATCGTC
>Ga0181597_10006906_pt1 | contig 10451 bp, 8 predicted proteins | sample 041ome_5_FD_148647 | JGI IMG/M metagenome (GOLD analysis project Ga0181597, IMG submission 148647) | Coastal salt marsh microbial communities from the Groves Creek Marsh, Skidaway Island, Georgia - 041403US metaG (spades assembly) | ecosystem: Environmental > Aquatic > Marine > Intertidal zone >...
TCGTCGCGCAACTCTTCTTTTTGCTCGAACTTTTTCGTCGGCTGCCCGCGACAAACTGCGCGGAATTAAATGCGCCGTTTCCTTTGCTCGACAGCAACATCGCCGCATTCGGCCCCGCCATTATTATTTGATGCGTGTGTGTATATCTGCAAAGCGTGTGCTGCTCGAATGAAGGTTTTTGACTTGAGAGAATGTGTTGCACTTACACCGAAAGAGAAGAGAAGAAATTTGAGAGAATCTGGTGGTCGTTCCTTAAACCCTCGTTTGTTTGAAGGGCTTTCTTTTTTTTTTTGATTGTTTAGGGTTTAGAAAGAGCAGAGAAAATATCCGTCTCTGCCACGTGTGTAATCGTTTCAAAGAAAGACGCCAATTTCTCTGCCTCTGAAAGAGGGATTTATACACGCGACGTTATACGAAGTGAGAGATATACTAATGACAGAGAGAGAAGGAAAAGAGGACGATCGGGGAGGCACCGCGGAGGTACGGTTCATTCTTTTTATTTTTACCGTTAGTTTATGAGTGGTAGTATTGCGCGGGTTTTAACGCTTCTGTGTTTGTTGTTTCCCAAATGACTCGCGCTTGAATATAATTGTTTGCCCTCGCGTCGTTCGTTGTTTTCTTTGCATTTATAATAAAGTTTGAACGACTCACGCGTGTAAACACTTCTCCGTAGATATACCTCCCAAACTACAGAATAGGAAAAACGCTCGGGATAGGCTCGTTCGGGAAAGTGAAAGTCGCCGAGCACGTTCTGACCGGGCACAAAGTGGCCATTAAAATCTTAAACCGGAAAAAAATCAAAGCCATTCACATGGAAGAAAAAGTACGAAGAGAGATTAAAATATTACGCTTATTCATGCACCCACACATTATCCGGTTGTACGAAGTTTTAGAAACCCCGCACGATATATTTGTCGTCATGGAATACGTGAAGAGCGGGGAGTTGTTCGATTACATCGTGGAGAAAGGGAGGTTAGGGGAGAACGAAGCGCGGCATTTTTTTCAGCAAATCGTGAGCGGCGTGGAGTATTGTCACAGGAACATGGTCGTACACAGAGATTTGAAACCGGAAAATTTACTGCTGGACTCGAAGAATAACGTGAAGATTGCGGATTTTGGTTTATCGAACGTGATGAGGGATGGGCATTTTTTAAAGACGTCGTGCGGGTCGCCCAACTACGCCGCGCCGGAAGTTATTTCCGGGAAGTTGTATTCCGGGCCAGAGGTGGACGTGTGGTCGTGCGGGGTCATCATGTACGCGCTGTTGTGTGGGTCGTTGCCGTTTGATGACGAATCGATTCCAAATTTGTTTAAGAAAATAAAGGGGGGGATATATACGTTGCCGAGTTACGTCAGTCCCGGAGCGAGAGACTTAATCAGTCGGATGTTATTAGTCGACCCGTTGAAACGAATTACGATGGCAGAAATTAGGAACCATCCGTGGTGCACGTGTCATTTGCCGAGATACTTAGCGGTTCCGCCACCGGATACGTTGTCACAGGCGACGAATATCGATATCGAGACGTTGGAAGCGACGGTGGCGTTGGGTTTTACCAGAGAGCAAGTGAAGGACGCGTTGAGACATCAAGTGAGAAATAAAGCGAGCGTGACGTACTTTTTGTTGTTGGATAACAGACGTAACTTGTACGGAGGCTATCTAGGCGCAGAGTTTGAGCAAGGAGAGTTGGAAACAGATTCGAGAAACGCGCAAATGTTGGGACAACAAGGCGGGATCGGGTCGCCGACGGGCGCGAGCCCGATGGGCCATCGAAGACCGTCGCAAATTCAATCGAATCTGATGCAACAGAGGTTAGTCACGAGCGAACAGCGGTGGATGTTGGGTAAAAGTACGACGATGGCAGCTCCGGACGTGATGAATGAAATCTTTAGAGTTTTAACGGCGTTGAAAGTGAACTGGAAGAAAATTGGACCGTATAATTTAAAGTGTCGGTTCTTGTTGAAAACGCTCGAGAAATACACGACGACGAATAATAACGGGAGAACCTCGGAAGTCGGATCTCCGCAACGAATGGGAGATAACGACGATTTAGACACCGCGATGGAAGAAGACGCCACGACGACGAATACTAATAACACGAATACTAATAACGAACCGACGACGCCGGACCAGAGCGATTTTAACGAAGGCCAAGACGTCGGACCGGTGATGAAGTTTGAGTTGCAAGTGTATAAAATGAAGGACGATCGGTTTATGATTGATTTCCAACGAATAGAAGGTGGAGTGGTGACTTCTTTAGACGTGGTTTCGTTGCTCATGAAGCGATTACAACTCCGATGATAATAATAAAGCGATAATAATACATACTGAGCTCATGAGTTGGTGTTTAATAAAAAAGCAAGCGCGGTGTTGAAAACACATTTTGTATTCTACCTTTTCTTTCGAATCTTCAATCTTTTATCCTACGTACTAGTTTTGAGCTATCTTCTCTTCCCTCTTTCGACGATCACGATATTTCCATCGCGTCGCCACCACCGTTCTCTTCTCCTTTGTCTTCGTCTTCGTCGTCGTCAACGCTCACGGCACTTTGCGCGGCGTCGAAATAATTCGCGCAATTGAAATCAGTCTCTAAATATTTCCTCGCCGCCGCTTCCGTGCGTAGCGTTTCAAAGTGGAATCGTTTCATCTTTCGTTGCGGCCCGCTTCCTTTCCAAACCAACGTGCACTTGTTATTTTCCGCGCGCTCGATTTCCTCGTCCGTGTAATCTTCGTTCGTTAACTTCCAATCCATCCTTCGCATCATCAACTTTTCGTATCTTTTCAAACCTTTATTAGTGCCTTCGACGATGACAATAGTAAACGTATCCGTGATTATACCAATACCAGTCAAGTGATTCTCTTGCGCGTTCACGTCTATTTTGAACTTGTTCTTCACGTTTCGCATGTTTTCAACCCTATACACGTGCGTGAACACCTCGCCGGCTTCGCTCGTGTTGTCTCTCAACAACTTTCGAATTTTCTTTTCTCTTCGTTCGGCGGGGGTTAACTTTCTCGACAAGTTTCGATCGTCGTGTGCTTGCTGTCTCTCTTCCATCTCCTCTTTCACTTTCTTTTCAATCATGGTTGGATCTAAAACCGCTTCTTCGGTCAACACGCGCATCATGTTTGAAATTTTCACCTTTGGCTTTGGCGGTTCCAACACGCCTTGGCGAATCATCTCCTGTTTTTCCTGTTCTCTGGCGACGCGGCGTTGGTGACGTAATTTCTTTTGCTCCTTCTTGGTGAGTTTTACTGCGGGTGGTGGCGGTGGCGGCGCTTCCATCGGCGGGTCGTCCAAGTACGGGTGCTCGACGTATTTTGTAATCTTGTCCGTGTTCAAGACGCGCTCCCAGAGCGCGCCGACTTTATCGTCCTCCAAGACTCTATCGTCCAAAGGAACGTCCGCGTACGTTTTCCCGTCTTTCAAAAACGGTTTATCCCACCACTCGACGTCGTCTACTGGTCGATCGTGCACGATAGCTTCTCCGATATCTATTTTGACTTCACCCGCGACTGCGGCTTCCAACGCTTCCGTGTGCGCCGCGCGTTTCTTTTCCCGGTCTTCTCGAGCGCGGATTTTTATCGCATCGACTTCGCCGAATTTATTCACGAGACGCGCGAAATCAGCTTGCTTTTCGTACGTGCCTTTAGCCACAAACTGTTCATTTAGAAAGATAGAGAAAGAAGAGAGCGTTAGTGTAAAATTCATCATCATAAGAGAGAAGAAGAAATCCTTTTTCTCCTCTCTACTAGGATTTGAAGCAAACAAAAAAATGAAATATGCACCAGATGGTAAGGAGGCCGCGCTCACTGATTCTAAGCGCGTTTCCAGCTGTCCGGCCCGCTGTTCGATGTCGCAAGGGTAAAAATTCTTTCAAGTCACGGAAATAATAAGACTGACAAGAGAGTGTGCCTTGCATGTGCGAAAAACAGAAGAACCGAATCTTTCGCAAAGAGAAAAACAAACGAGAGAGAGAGAGAGAGAGAGAGAAAAAAAAAATCTACGACGACTACTACTACTCTAAATAAGACTCACCTGAAGCGACGGTTTCTTCCTGTTGTGTTTCTGCTTCACCGCAATTTCGGGATCGATCATGTCCTCTTTCGTCCCCTCGTCTTTTTTCCCGCCGGCGGCTGTATCGCCTCGTCGTCGCATCTCTTCCATCGCCACTTCGCGTTCGGCTTGTAAAAACGCCTCTCTCATTTTTTGCTTTTCGTTGACTTTCGTCGTCGCCGAGTAATCTTTCGCTCGAACGATGACTTTCCCATTTTCGTCCACCTCTTGACCTTTCTCGTTGACGCGTAAAACCGGCGCCGGACCGGTCTTTTCAAACTTAGCTTCCGTGCTGGTTTTCGTATTCTTTTTCTGTTGATGTTGCAACGCCGCCAATCGGGCGGCGGTTTCTCGCGCTTTTTCGATGGCGCGTTGCGCCGATATCGGTGGTTGCGCTGTCGCTGCTACTGGTGGCGGTGGTGGCGGTGGTGGTAATGACGGTGGCGGCGGCAGCAGCGACGCTCCTCCCGCTGCTTCCATCTTTTTCATCTTCATCTTCTCCGCCAACGCTTTTTGCTTCTTCATCAACTCCTTCGCTTTCTGCATTTTCCCTCTCATCGCGGCGGCGGCGGCGGAGGCGCTACTGTTCTTCTTCGCTTCCCCTTCTTCTTTAATCGTTTCTAACTTTATTACTTCTTCTTTTTCTTCTTTACCTGCCCCCTGTTTCTTCTCGACGGCGTCATCCTGCATTGGCGGTGGTGGCGACGGCTCCGCGCTTTTCGATCTCGATCGACCTCTTCGCAACGGCGGCGGAGGTGGTTGTTTCCGCGTCGTACTCATTTCGTTGTTGTTGTTGTTGTTGTTGTTGTTCGATTTCTTCTTTTCATTTTCATTTTCATCGTCTTTATCATCGTCTTCTTTCGTTCTTCTTCTTCTCGTCGTCGTCGTCGTCGTTGTTGTTGTTGTTGCTCCTGCGGCGACATTTTCATCATCATCGTCATCTTCTCCTCCCTCTTTGTCTTCGTCTTCTTTCCGCGGTCGTTTCCTACTCTTCGTCGTCCCACTCCTTTTCTCTTCTTCTTGAACTTCTTCTTCTCTCAAAGCCTTCTCCAATCTGTTCAACAGGACGTCTTTTACCCCGTCGGTGGGTAACTCGCGTTTCGATAATTCCGATTTCAATTCCGCCACGGTTCGTTTTTTCGCGTTGTTCCCATTATTACCGTCGTCTTCTTTGCCACCATCAAAACCACGCTTCGTTTTCCTCGTCGTCGTCCTCGTCGTCATTTTTTTCCTTCTCTCTCTCTGAAAACTCTCTTTAGTCTCGCTCTCTCTCTTCCGTTATGTTATTATACACTACTACTCCTACTGCGAAAAAGAGAGGGATGAATCGAGATATATACAATGAAGAAAAAATGTGTGTTTTGTCGCAAACTCTCGTGTTTTCTTCTTCTTTTTTGTCTTCTTTGTCTTCTTCTTCTTCTTCTTCTTTTTCAGTCGCTTTGTCAGTTCTTCTCTTTTGTTGCTCTTCTTTTGTTTTTTTTCTCGTTTTTAGGGTTTCTGTCTCGAGAGGTAAAACTTTTTTTGTTCTTCTTCTTCAATTCTTCAGTTCTTCAATTCTTCAAAGAAGTTCGTTTTTTACTGCGTTTTGTTTTTGTTCAGATTAAAAACGGTACACACTACATAGTATCACAGAGAGCAGCGGTATGGCGAGATCATCGTTGACGTCTCGTTCTTCTTCTTCTTCTTCTTCTTCTTCGCGAGGAGGAGGAGGAGGAGGACGAAAAGGCGTCTTTTTCTTCCTCTGTTGTTTTCACATCATCGGTGTCATCGTTTCAATCATCCTCCGTTGCGCATCGGTCGATGTGATTTTGGTTTCCGCTTCTTCTTCGCACGAAGAAGGTTTTGGAGAGGAAGACGAACGTTCCGTGAAATCGTTCAAAGTCTCGCGAAATATAGGGGGGTCTTTGTCTTCTTCGAAGGAGAAGGAGGAGACGAAAGTTTCGTCCTCTTCCTCCTCCAACGCGTTGCTCGATCTCGCGTCGAACAAAAAACACGGCGAAGAGATACAGTTTCCTCTTTGGCACTCGCTCGAGTACTTCATTAATAACGAGAATACGAAAGAAGAAGGTAAAGAAGAAGAGTTCGTGAAAGTAGGGACGATTTCCGGGACGATCGTTTTGGAGAACAACAACAACAACGTGAATAACAACGAGAAGAGTAGTAAAGCGTCTGGTACAAAATTTCGTTTGAAAGATGTGAAAGTCCATCGGGACGAGATGACCACGCGAGAGAAGGACCAATTGCAAAGTTTAGCGAAGAAAGGGCGTAAGTATCGGGTGCGAGTTCCAGCGAACGTCTTGGCACCGAGCGGAAACGCGTTCGCGCAAGCCGCGAGTCCGGCGCGATGTGTCGTGACGAGTCGATTGAGAGAGAGTTTCACGTTGCACATGGACGATAGCGGGAACGTTTTAGCCGTGGATTACGACGCGGAGTGTCCGGCGGAAGTGCATTTATTAGGAGGCGGAGAAGAGGGTAGTTTAGGAGGAGAGGCGGACGACGGAGGTGACGACGGGGACGCGTCGTTATTCATCGCGGACGGGGCACAGTTTCGATCGGTCGCCACGGCGAGATTTCCGAAACGCGCGCCGCAGTTGAACGCGGACGCGGCGATGACGGACGTCAGAGGGCACGGAGGCCCGATGGACACGAAGAAAGCGCAGGAAATTAAAAACCGAAGAGCGCGAGGGGAAAAGGTGGATGCGACGACGAAAGAGTTGACGTGGTTTCAAAGAAACTACATGTGGGTAGTGCCGGTCGCTTATTTTATGTTTATGAATATGGTGCAAGAGCAAGGAGGAGGAGGAGGAGGAGGAGCTCCTGCTACGCCGGCGACACAAAAGAAATCGAATTAAAGGGTTTTGAATACTAATAACACGTAAAATAATTGCATTACAGCGCGGCGGCTTTCATTCATCGTCTTCATCTTCATCAAAAGCTCCTCGCTTCGGCGGAATCGAGCTCTTCGCTCAACCGCCCGAGCTTCGCGTTCAATCGCACATCCGCCTCGTCGCTAAACTCGTCGATCGCCTTATTCAACTCCGCAATCTTTTGGTTCAAACTCTTCCTCGTTTCCTCCAACTCTTTTTCCGCTCGTTTCTCTAATTTTATCGAGGAGGAGGAAGTCGCGTTCGTCTCCTTTTCCTCTGTCCAATTTTCCTCCTCCTCTTCCTCTTCTTCCTCCAACAAATCGTCCAAGACTTTTTTCCCTTTCAAGATGTGTTTGCTTAACTGCGGCGCGAACAAAAACCCGAGCGCGCCGAATATCGCGCCGCCGATTAACAACCCACCGACAAACCCGCCTTTTGCTTTCCCTCCTGATTTCGGGACGATGTCGTAATCTTCGATGTTTGCTTTTATCTGTGTCGTCGTTTTTTTTTTCTCGGACCGTTGGTGAAAATGTCGTCGGTTTTGCGCAAAATTTCGACCCCCGTTAAAAGAAGACAACAAAGAAGAAGAATTTGAACTGCACGAGGAAAACGATCCGCTCAGAGATCTTTCTCTTCTTCTTTCTCTTCTCGTCCGGGAGGAAGAAGAAGAAGAAAAGGTAAAGGTTTTCGTCGTCGTACACGCAAAAGGAGTCATCGAGTGTTTGATAGATTTTTTGTGCAAACTTTTCCCCTCTTCTTTTTTTGTGAGCAAAAAAAATGCCAAAACCCTAAACCGAGCATGGACCTGAGAATGAGATAAGAAGGAGAGACACTTTGGAAATGCATCACATCACGACACGCTTAAGAAGAAGAAGACAAAGACAGAGAAGACAAAGAAGATGATGATGCGATCGTTATCGTCATCCTCGTGTTCCAGTAATACTGCTGCCACGTCATCGTGTGCGAGAAGAAGTTACGATGATCAACGTCATCGAATACTACTAGGGAAGAAGAACACGATGAGAAGGAAAAGGGGAGAGATGTTTATGTTGGTGAGAAACAACGCGGTGTCTCAACCTCCCCCGAATAAGAAAAAAGCGGCTTCGAAAGAGAATAATAAAAGCGATGGAAACGAGGTTCTCGTCGTCCCTCCGGAACGAATACGAAACTTTTCCATAATCGCGCACATCGACCACGGGAAATCCACCATCGCGGACCGGCTGTTGGAAATGACCGATACGGTCGCGCAGAGAGACATGCAAGCGCAACTGCTGGATGGGATGGATTTGGAGAGGGAGAGAGGGATTACGATCAAGTTGAACTCTGCGAGAATGAATTTTACGAGCAAGAAAGACGGGGAGACGTACGTGTTGAATCTGATTGATACGCCGGGACACGTGGATTTTTCGTACGAAGTGTCCAGGTCGTTGGCGGCGTGCGAAGGGGCGTTGTTGGTCGTCGATGCCAGTCAAGGCGTGGAAGCGCAGACGTTAGCGAACGTGTATTTGGCGCTGGAGAACGATTTAGAAATCGTGCCGGTTTTGAATAAGATTGATTTGCCGGCGGCAGATTGTGATCGAGTGGCGCAAGAAATCGAGGACGTTTTGGGATTGGACGCGTCCGAGGCGGTGCAATGTTCGGCGAAAGCCGGGATTGGAATGGAGGATATTTTAGAAGACATCGTGCGATTGGTTCCACCGCCGAGAGTGCCGGTGGAAGGTGAACCGTTGCGAGCGTTGATTTTCGATTCGTATTTCGATACGTACAGAGGCGTCGTCGTCGTCTTTCGAGTCTTTGACGGCGAAGTCAACGTCGGGGATAAGATTGAGTTGATGAATACCGGGGCGAAATACGACGTGTTAGAACTTGGCGTGATGAAGCCGAACAAAATCCCGGTGAAAACGTTGCGTCCAGGGGATGTCGGGTATTGCGTGGCTGGGATTAAGGCCGTCAAAGACGCGAGAGTAGGGGATACGATTACGCTAGTGAAACATCGAGCGGAGAAAGCGTTGGCGGGATACAGCGAAGCTATTCCGATGGTGTATTGCGGTTTATTCCCTACCGATACCGATCGATACAACGATTTGAGAGATGCGCTGGAAAAGTTGCAACTGAACGACGCGTCTTTAAATTACGAACCGGAGGTATCTTCGGCGATGGGATTCGGTTTTCGATGCGGCTTTTTAGGGTTACTTCACATGGAAGTCGTCCAAGAACGATTAGAGAGAGAATACGATCTCGATTTGATCACCACGGCACCATCGGTTGTTTATCACGTCTACATGGCCAACGGTGACATGCTCACTGTGGCGAACCCGGCGGAGCTCCCCGACGCCGCCGGTCGAGACCGCATCGAAGAACCCTTCGTTAAACTCGAGTTATTCACGCCGAAAGAATACGTTGGATCGTTGATGGAACTCGCCACCCAACGCAGAGGCGAATACATCGACATGACGTTTCTCTCCCAAGATCGAACGTGTTTGAGATACGACATCCCTTTGGGCGAAGTCGTGACGGACTTCTTCGACCAACTCAAAAGCCGATCGAAAGGCTACGCGAGCATGGAATACAAATTCAACGAATACCGCGAAAACGATTTAGTTCGCTTAGACGTCATGATCAACGGCGAAGTCGCTGAACCGTTAGCTACCATCACCCACCGCTCCAAAGCCTACGGCATCGGACGAGGGTTAGTCGATAAACTCAAAGAACTCATTCCGCGACAACAGTTCAAAATCCCAATCCAAGCCGCGATCGGGAACAAAGTCATCGCGAGCACGCAACTCAGCGCCATGAGAAAAGACGTCTTGGCGAAATGCTACGGCGGGGACATCTCGAGAAAGAAAAAACTGCTCAAAAAGCAAGCCGCGGGTAAAAAAAGAATGAAAGCGTTCGGGAAGGTTGAGATTTCCCAAGAGGCGTTCATGGCGGTGTTGCAAATCGACCAGAGCAACCTCGAACAATAAGGCCTCGAATACGTAAAAAAATTTCGCTCGCAAAGCTCGTTGTATAATCAATCGATCAATACGTAAGGTATACGTATTAGCTCTGTGTATTTCGTTTTGCCTTCCCTCCTTGAACTCGACTGAAATCGGCATCGGCCCGCGTCGTTCTCGTACGTATATTCACCCCAATAGGACATCTTTTGTTGTCGCACAAACTTTTTTTTTCTTTTTTTTTTCGGGGGCTCGCCTTTCCCTCACTTTTCTGAATTGCGCAGACATTTCACACGCGAGAGTTAATTAAATTGCATTCTTTGCGCGATTTTAGTAGTACAAACTCTTTCTCTCTCTCTCTCTCTCTTTCTTTCTTTCCTCAGCGATTGCACCGCCTTCTTAAACGCGCGCAAAAGTTAAGGAGAAGAAGAGCGACGAGAGTACTAAAGGAGTAAAAAGAGAACACTACACTTCTTTTAAGTTGTTCTCTGTTGGGAAAAACGGGCCTCGAAGTCGTACAAAAATCCGATCGAACATCGAATTCATCTCCGTCGATCGAGAGAGTTTAGACGGCTACAAAGAAGAAGAGTTCTCCT
>Ga0181597_10006909_pt1 | contig 10447 bp, 11 predicted proteins | sample 041ome_5_FD_148647 | JGI IMG/M metagenome (GOLD analysis project Ga0181597, IMG submission 148647) | Coastal salt marsh microbial communities from the Groves Creek Marsh, Skidaway Island, Georgia - 041403US metaG (spades assembly) | ecosystem: Environmental > Aquatic > Marine > Intertidal zone...
ATTATCTAAATTGTTATTGTTGAAATCAAATAACATATTGTATGATTGACAAGGTATATATGTTCCATCATGAGTAGATATGTAATTTGTGTTATTATCCTTAACATATCTATTATCCGATGAATGTTTTACTAGTAAACGTTCATTATTAGTATATTTTCTTGCTTCTTGTAAGAGTTTTGTTGATTTACCAGCAAACATTGGTCCAATAAACATACACAAATATCCTGTCATTTTTGAAATTATTTAATGTTATAATTAATATTATATCTATAATAATATTTATAATAAAATATAATACCTTTTCAATTTTATTATATAAATTTATTAAATTAAAAATAAAAAAACAATAAAAATAAAAAATAAATTTTAAAAATTTTGTAAATATTATTGTAAATATTATTATGAATATTATTATGAATATTTTTATATTATTTAATCTTCATCTTCGGAACTATCCTCTTCAGCTCCACTTCCACTTTCAGCAGCATTTTCAGCAGCATTTTCAGCATCACTTTCAGCAGCACTTTCAGCAGCACTTTCAGCATCACTATTAGTAATTGGAGTATTGTTTGTTTTTGGCTTGGTATTTGACTTGGTATTTGTTTCAGTAGTTGCCTCATCTCCAAACAAATATTTTTGTTGATTTGATTCAACTCCTTCCATCAATTGAATACGACCACATTCCCAAGAAATACTAGTCTTTGTTCCAAACCAGATATGTTTCATATAAATATCAACAATATAACTCCTACGAGGATCACATTTATTTTCAGCATTGCCATTTGTAATGAATTGAACCATATCAATATCAATTGGTGCGTTCTTTTCATTAAAAGCCTTAGCAGAGAATACTCCTTCCCATACACCAAACTTAATGTTTACAGTAGGGGAATATTCTGGTTGTTCTCCAGCCTTAATCTTTTCTTTATCAGACTTACCATAACGATAGCTTCCATTATATAATCCATTAACCAATTTCAAGTTTTTGGATTTTCCATAATATTCTTTGCTCCTTTCAACAAGTTGGTCTCGAATTTCTTTATCGAACTTCTTGAAAAAGTTCAATTGGTCTTCATCTTCGAGTTTCATACTTACTGAATATGACATACGTTTTTCTTCACCTTCTTCTCCTAAATCTGATTCTTGTCCAAAAGCAAATGGAGCCAATTTAACTCCAGTAAGACGGAAAGATGGACTACTTCCATTATATTTAGCCTTAGTAAATTTACCTCGTTTGACACCGTCTTTTCCCTTCTTGGTATCTAAATCTTGCAACTTAAGCTTCTTATTTTCAAACTCATTAATATCCTTTGGACGCCTAGATGGTTCACCGTGTTCAATCACTTTAATAGATTTAACTTCAACCTTAGGACGAAGAGAACCGTCCCTAACAGTCAATGATGGAATGGCAAAGATTACGATAATACGATACCCGTCCCTCAATTTATCTGATAAATTAATATTATTAATAATCTTGTTATTGATATCAACAAAATGTATCTTTTCAGTTTCAAAATCAGCAATACTAAAGTTAATACTTGGGTCGTATTCCGCAGGTTCATAAAATAATCCTTTGAATATGTTCTCTGAGATTTCTTCTTCGTCTTTCTCATCTCCAAACCAACTAAGTGAATTTTTCACTGCTGCTTTAATTAAAGCTTCATTAGTTTGTCTTCCAAGAATATCAACGAATTTACACGCATCTTCGTTATTCTTCGGACAAGATAGCGAAAAAGTATATGCTGTTCCATTATCTCTGGCTTGGGTTTTAGAAAATTGCACTTCTAGAGCAGGTGTGTTAATTACAATAGTCTTATCACAAAAGACTCGAGTGAAGCTATACTTTTGATTCAGTTTGACAGCTCCAAAGGTGCTTAAATCATTCTTTGGTTTAAAGTCGTTATAGTTGATAACAGAAGCCATTTTAAAGGGTAGATAGTTGGTTTATATTAATAAACGTGTGTATTGAAGATTGTATAGTTGTAATATATAATGTTTGTTTAAATTGATATATTAAATTCAATTTTGGAACCATATTTTTTTATTTACTAAAATTAGAAAAATTAGAAAAATAAATATTATAAATATGAATTAATATGACCCATCTTTTTTCTATCCATAAATTATAAAACTCAATATATATTTGAATATGAGTTATTACTTAGCATTACTATCTATTAATGATAAAACTAGCATAATTGGCATTCATAATACACTTAATCAAGTACGTAATATAGTTAAAGATATTAGTAAATTGCCATTTGATATTACTGTCTTATCAATTATGAAATCTATTCCAACGGAGGATAATATGGACGGTTATTATTTAATATCTAATGAAAATGATGAAAATGTGTATTTTCTTTACAAGAAGAAAACACAAATTTTAAAAGGTTGGATTTATAATTCAATTGATGTTCAAATTAATAAGGAAGGTATTTTAGAAATACAAGAAATTCAAATTCCACAACATAGTTCTATACCTATTATCAAAATAAATGATTATATTTCATCTACTAGTGCTGTTATTAATAAAAAACAAACTGAAAAGGCGGATACAATAGAACCTAAACAATTATTACAAAATATTAAAGTAATTGATGAATTGAAAAGTAAATTAAATAACTTGGAATTACGATGTATAAAAAAAAAATTTGATTAGAAATTCAAATGACTTCTAGCCGGTTTGTTTTTGTTGGTGGGTGTTTCTAGTCGGGTTGTCCTATTATGATGTAAACCATCTGTCAGAAAGCTGCCCGAGGTAGATACATTGGGAAGCTTCCTCTCCAGTCCAACGCGCATAGACCTCGTTACCTTCTACAAATAACGGGATATAGTTAAACCTACCTAAATATGTCTCCCTGACAGCCCAGTAGAAGACATCAAGGGAGCATTTGCAGGCTTCCTCGAAAGTAAGAGGCTCCCCTCTCGCATTGAGAAGCTCCGTGTTAACCTTGTAATGGAGCTTCTTAATGAGGTCTCCGAAAACGTTAGATTTGAATATTTCTTTCAACCTAATAAAACCTATGGGTGCTAGGAACAACATTCTCACGGGGTCAAGATATAAAATGGCGGTTTTTTCTTTGTAGAAATAATTTATGGAATAACAAATAAAAAAAATTCAATTTTCGTTAAAAATGCCAATTTTACCAAAAAATCATATTTCTAATAAATAACTTGGAATTACGATGTATAAAAAAAAAATTTGATTAGATTTTTTGTTTCTAGTCTTTACATTTTTTATGTTTTTCCTAAGGTGTGAAATAAATTTAATTTAAATTATTACTAAAATTTCAGTATTATCTGCATTAGTTTGATTATTAGTTTGATTATATTTAATCTGTTGTCTTAGCATACTATTTTCTTTTTTATAAGTATTTAACTCTGTTAGTAGCAAACTTACTTGTAATTCCAAATATGCTTTTTTAATATCATTGCTATGTGGAGGTGCAGATATTGTTCTAGTAAGTTTCCTATTAGAAGGTTGAAAACTCATAATGAATGGTAAAATATGACCTCTTGAGGTACATTTAATGTAATTATATTATTTAATGTAAAAAAATCAATTTTTATTAAGTTTTAAAAATCTAATAAAATATATGTTGTTAATAATAGAAATATGACTGATATTATTCCTGTTTTTAGTGAGCCTGATTATTCAACTCTAGAAGGTGGTTTTGATGAAATTAATGAAGATTTGATTAATTACCATCCTATTATTGATAATGACAAAATTATTAAAAAAGTTAGAGAATATATGGAAAATTATAATTCAGAACAATATAAACAATATAAAATAGAATTAAATAATTTATATCAAAAATTAGGGAAAAGATTTTATACAATACAGAAAAAAAATACTGTATATTTAATTAAAAATGTTAATAAAGATGACAATATCAAAATTGCTGATACTCAAGAAAAAAATTTAAAATATGTAAAAAAAATAACACACCCTTTATTATTACATATACCAACTCGACAAAATGAGTTAACAGATTTGATTGCTACAAAGAAAAATATAGTTGATAATTTATTTAATGAAATTAAACTTGATGTAGTCAATCGCAATGAAAATATAAAAGATTTCGACAAACATAAGGCTGAATATACTGATTTACTAGAAGAAAAGGAAATTATTAATTTATATTACTTAATAATTAATAAAATTAACATAGACGATGAAACAGTTGATGTTATATATCAAGAAAAACAAGAAGATGGTAATCTAGAAGGTAAAGTATATAAAATAAATCAAAATATTATTACTGATATTAACAAAATACAAGGTGATAGACTGGAAAAATATAATATAATAATGGACGAACTATTATCAAAATATGTTGATAAACCTAATAAATTAAAAGAAGATACTGAATTAATGGATAATATAACTACATATTTAAAAAATGAAGATATGAAATTTATAAATAAAGAAACGGTTCAAATCAGAAAAAAACAGGATAAGTATATTGATTTTATTATTACTAAATTACCAGAATACTAATTAAAAACTAAAAACTAAAATAAATATAAATTTTTTATGTTATGTTATTTTATGTATTAATAATACAATTAATCAACTCATTCTTATTACCCTTTACCTTAAGACCAGCATCTTGTGCTATTGTTCTTAATTCTTTCAAACTTTTGTTTTTCAAATTTTCAAGAGAAAGTGATGTATCATCTACATCTAAATCACTAAAATCTACATCATCAGCATTAATGCTAATATCATCTAAATTATGGATATCAATATTAACAGTAGACATTTTTGACTCTTTCATATCTAATGTAGGCATGTCATCAATTTCCAAATCTAGTGTATCTGAGTTATTTCCACTATTTAATTCAGTATCATCATTATTCTCTTCATCATCATCTAACATAACATTATTCTCTTCATCATCATCTAACATAACATTATTCTCTTCGTCTGCGTCATTTTCTAAATCTTCTCCTAATCTTTCAATATTTTCTAAATCTGTTTCTGTTAGATTATCATCTTCAACTTCTTCGTCTTCTTCGGCTTGAACATCGTCATTAGTAGAATGTCTGCCTTCTAGTCTAGGAATTAGATTTCCGAAGATATATTTATTGACTTCGTTAAGATTATTATCAATCTCACCTACTTTCTTAATTACTTCTGTAATAACTTTATTATTTTTTTCACTTCCTCCTCCACCATCTAGAACGTCGCTGTTATTAACACGACTAGATAAGGCTAGAATTTCTTGGGATTGTTTGAAGGTTAGCCAAAATAAATATATACAAGCGATGGTTAAAACTGCCAAAGCTACTAAAATATAATTTACATTCATATTAATTTAATAAGGCAATGTAAAATATAAAAGAAAATTAAACGATAAAAATTTAGTATTAAAATATAGTATTAAAATTTAGTATTATTACTTTCTCTTTTTACAATTACTAGAATTACTAGAATTAACAAAATTCACTAAATCTGTATTTTTAATAATATTATCAATATGTTTCATCAACTTATTACTACATTTATTAATTGTAACTTCTGATATATCACACACATCTTCAATATTTTTAATATTGTATTCAACACCAAGCAATTTACAAGTTAATGTAATACAACTAGCAGTTCTTGATAAAGGTTTGTGATTGCCTAAAAATTCCATCTTCTCAACATAAATACAAACACTCTTACACATTTTGTATATTTCATCATTTAAACCTATCTTAGAACAACATCTATGAATATAATCAAGCGACGTTGTTGGCATATATTCAGACTGAATATCATCATCATCATCCTGACTATCAATATCATTGTCATTATCAGATGTAGATAAATCTTCAACATACTTACAACCCTTTCTCATCTCTCTCATTGATATTCCAAATGCGTCGGCAATTTCGTTAATACCTCTAGCTACGTGTTGTTTTTTACAAGCACTGAATACACTTGCTGCTTGTAAAGTTCTCTTCTTTATTTTTTTTTGTGTTTTTATTAAATATATTTGCTTACAAATTAATTTAGCATTCTCCAGAATACAAGAATTGATATTCGCAACATTACATATAATATTCATATCCATAAAAGACTTCATTAAAGTATTATCCTGATATGTCATAGACCCCCACGTTTGCATATTACGTAATCTGGACATTTGATAACTATGTTTACCTGCTCTCATATTAAATACAGAACTAACTACTACATTGGGCAAAAGTTCATTTGTTAGCATTCCACATCTAATCGGATTACCCCGACGATTGTCATTATTACCAAAATCACGCCATTCCTGTGTATTTATTATTATGTTCTGACCAAAACAGCCACAATCTAAACAAGTTAGATTTCCCTTCATTTTTGCTAATTTTGTAGAGAAACATCTTTTACATTTGTTTTCATCAGGTTGTTCTACTTTTTTAATATGTCTATTTCTAGTTTGATTAATTAATTCTTGCATATCTGTATCCTCCATATTTAATATTTATTTAAATATGAATTTAACATTGATTTCTTGGTTTTATATGTTTTGATTTGATATTACACAATTGTTTATAATTGATATTTTGTCATAATATATATATATTCAATTTTGTTGTCTTAAATTGAATTTTTAGAATTTAGAATTCATATATATAATAATACTTAAAATTAAAAAACATAATATAAAATTAATAAAAGTATACATATTATATTTTTTTAAAATGACAAAAACACTTGTTAATAAAAACAAACAACCTGTTGTTGAAAAGAAAACAAAGAAATCCACGAAATCTACGAAATCTACGAAATCCACGAAAGATAATGGAAATATAGTCCAGAAAGGTGGTGAAGGTTATGAAGGTTTAGGTTATAGAGAAATGCGTGAGATTACAGGCATACCTTATTTAGCAGATGATTACAGAAAAAAAAATATGTCTGAAGTATATCCTGGTATGCCAGAGTTCCCACCAGGGTGGCTTAATGATTGCGTCATCTCATAATAAAATCAATAGTATTATATTACAATAAAGATGCCAGATATTCATTTTGTTAATGTAATGCCATCAATATGGATTGGTTATATGACTGGAGGTAGTCCAGATGATAGTATGGGGAATAAACTTAAGAAGTTTTGTGAAGTAAAAAAAATTAGGAAAATGATTAGAATGGACAAGGATATTACATCTTGGGCTAAATCGCGTGATTATATAAACGATATTAAAAAAGAATTATTAAAACAGGAAATATTCACACTAGTAAAATATTATAATGAAAAAATGCAATTAATACTTCGCAATTACTACTCTAGCAACGAAACCTTATTTTTAATCGACAATAGAATAGAACTAATCGCAGGGCTATTTATAATATTTTATAAAAAATACGCTGATATGCAATTTAAAGATGGTCTAGTCGCACTACAAAGTAAAATATATCACACTATCGACCTCAGCCAGGAAATGCAGTTCTTACTACGAAATATTACTTAATATATTACTTAATATATTACTTAATATATTACTTAATATATTACTTAATATATTACTATTCAATCAAACAATCTACCTAATGTTCCACCTAATCCCTTTGCCTTGCCAGATACACTTTCCGCAATAGATTGAATGAACTGTGTAAATTGATTTAGATTACGCCCCTGAACGTACAAAGAACATGGACCTTTGAAATCCATTACTAAACCCTCACCGCTAAAGAAAAATGACTTAATACCACCTACTTTCCCTACATTAAATGATGTTTTTGAATTCGCTGCTAAAAACATACCGTTATCAACAGATAATGTTTTCCCAGAAGGAACATCTATTTTCTCCACACCACCATATGATGCTATCCATATAATACCATTTTCATTACTATTCTCATCAATATATGCTTGTGGTAAGAACGCATTTTCACCTAAAAACATACCTTTCAGTCTCATTTTTGTGTCAATTTTAATATTTGATGTCATACATACTACACTAAACGACGAAAGTGTATAGTTATCACCTGGTCTAATCACTAGAGGTGTAATATCACCTGGTAAATGAGAAGCGAAACTGAGTTTTGTATTATCAACTGTTGCCTTATATCCAGTTTGAAACATACTAGACGTTGTTAGAACCGCACGGGCTAAACCTTTTAAGAATCCACGAGTTTCAGTCTTAACAGCAATAGATTTATCCATATATGACATCATACCAGCATTCGCATATATCATTTGACCCATTTTCAGATTAAAATTTACACGTGCAAATGCTGGTCCATCTTCAATCTTATATTCTGGAATATGTTCTTTGCCACTAGAATAATCATCTTTTGCTATAAGAATTTTACTACCACCTTTACTACCACTTTTATTGCCACTTTTATACTCACTCTTTCGTGTTTTGCGACTACTATTGTTTCTACCCAATCTTACAGTCTTTTTATCTCCCATTTTTATTAGTATATTTAGTATATTTAGTATATTTAATATATATATATATATATAATTTTTATACATTCAAAGAGATAAATTAACTACTATTGTCTAATTCAATATCATCATTAATATCTTCTAGTGTAATAAAATCTTCTATTGATTTTCCTATACCATTAAAACTATTAATATCATTAAAACTATTAATATCATTAAAACTGCCTACATTTGGAGAACCTATTATTGACGATGATGTTGTATTGAATTGTAATAAGGCTTCTAGTTTCCTATCTGTTTCATCTAAATCGCAAGTATCTATTGGTATTGATTTAGGTTCCTTTGGTTTTAATAAAATTAATGTATTAATAATTATTTGATTTTGTTGTTTTATATAATCAATATCTGTTTGTAAGTTATCAACTCTATCATTCAATTGTGTGAATTTTCCCTCTAGTAATGTATTGTTATGTCTAACTAATTCACGCAATTGTTTATTACTTAGGTATAATTCCTTTATTAATTGTTGATTATTCATAATTATTTATTAATATTAGGAAAAAAATAATTTAACATAAACAGAACACATAATAAATAAAATTATATTACCGAAAAATTTTTAAAATGGAGCGTGATTTGATTTACCGTGGTAAAGTACGTGATGTACATATGTCTAGTGAAGAAGATGAACTGTTAATGGTTCAATCTAACCGATGTAGTGCCTTTAATCATCATATTTGTAATATTACTGGAAAAGGTGATTTACTTACAAAAACAGCAGAATGGTGGTTTAATAACACTCGTCATATTATCCCAAATCATATGTTGAATGTCGAAGATAATAAAATGACAGTTAAAAGATGTATTCCTATTAAATTGGAATTTGTTGTTCGTCGATTTATTACTGGTAGTCTTTGGCGTCATTATTCTAGTGATAAAGAGGATAACAGATTATTTTGTGGAATGCGATTTAGCGACGGTTTAACTGAAAATGGTAGATTGGCAAGACCTGTCATTACACCAACTCTTAAGAATGAGAATGATGACCCAACTTCTGTTTCAGAAATAATTAACAAAGAAATTCTTACAAAAGAACAGTGGTTTTATATTCGTAAAAAGACACTGGAATTATTCGCATTTGGTGAAAAAGTTGCTAATGATGCTGGATATTTACTAGTTGATACTAAATATGAATTTGGATTTAATAATGGTGAAATTATCCTTATGGACGAAATCCATACTGCTGATAGTAGCAGATATTGGGTGAAGGATACTTATATTGAGAGGTTCCATGCTAATCAATCTCCTGATAAATTTGATAAGGACATTGTCCGTAATTATATTTCACAAAATGGTTTAAAAGACGATGTTGAGAGTGGTATTGATATTGCTGATAAAATTCCGACAGAAATTAAGTATAATCTTATCAAAAATTATTCAAAACTATTAGAAGATTTAACTAATTCATATACTAGCAATAGTTCAACTACTGAAAACGATACTAATAATACAGAATATAAGAGGTTCTTTACTAGTTGTTCTCGTGTAATTATTATTGCTGGTTCAGTTAGTGATAAATGGCACGTTGAAAAATTGATGGCTAGTTGTATGGATGCTAATTTAGAATTTGAAGTATTCTATTCATCGGCACATAAAAACACATTGGAAGTAATGAATATTCTTAATCAAGTTGAGGAAGTATGTAGCAAAGTTGTCTGGATTACCGTTGCTGGTATGAGTAATGCTTTGTCGGGTGTAATTGCTGCTAATAGTAAGTTTCCAGTAATCGCTTGTCCACCATTTAAGGATAAGAGTGATATTCAGGTTGATATTAATTCTTCGTTGAGATGTCCTAGTGGAGTTCCTGTAATGACAGTATTGAGTGTGGGAAATGCTGTGGAAAGTTGTAGGCGTATATTGGCTTTGTAAAAAACAAAAAAAAAATTTATTCGTTTAATATTATTTTAATATTATTTTTACACTTTGTAATAATTAGATGGGATATGGATCTAATATTGGTTCTGCTTTATTTTTTCTTTTTCAGATGTTTCTTTATCTAT
>Ga0181597_10006910_pt1 | contig 10446 bp, 10 predicted proteins | sample 041ome_5_FD_148647 | JGI IMG/M metagenome (GOLD analysis project Ga0181597, IMG submission 148647) | Coastal salt marsh microbial communities from the Groves Creek Marsh, Skidaway Island, Georgia - 041403US metaG (spades assembly) | ecosystem: Environmental > Aquatic > Marine > Intertidal zone...
CGTCGTTTTAATCGGCCCCCAATCCTTCTCTCGCTGAGCGAGTAAGGCCTCATTCGGATCGCAAACCGCGACTAACTCGGCACGGGGATCGACGTTAATGCCGGGAACATGATGAAAATCGGAGACGGCACCGGCACCGATAATGGCAATGCGAACTTGATCAGTCATGACATGGTATTTTCAAATGTAGAGAGGTAATCAATGACTCAATGGCAGGAGAAGATGATAACTGCAAGTAGCGTGAATTCCAATCCGATCACGCTGACTCATCAAGCTCCTTCACAAGCTGCCAGGCTTCTTTCGTTGTACTGATTTCTTCATTAAGTTGAGCGACGAATATGGCTTCGAGCAGAGTTTTGAACTGTTTGCCCGGCTTCATACCTGACTTGATGAGATCATCGCCTGTCAAAAGTGGCTCGGGGTTCAGAACCTCTGGAGGTGTGCTTTGTAGATAATGGTCGCAATATTCAAATGACTTCATCGACTCCATATCGACAAGTTCCGCGACACGTGTGTATTCCATCAAATCGTCTCGGTACTCGGCTGACAGAAGCCGCTTCAATTGATGGAGTGGCAAATCCTGAGGAGATTTCAGGTCTTCCAGATGAGTTAGTAACCAAACCATATGTTGACGCTGGTCGTTGGAAAGTTTCAACCTTCGTGCCAACTCACCCGCTTGACGAGGTGAAAGATGTCGTCCCACAATCACCAGCACCAACTCAGGCGATGGTGCTTCTAATTGCTGTAGAAGAGACATCAACTGCTGATGCTCTGTCGAACCAATCACAGGCAACGGAAGCTCGGGAAGAATGATGGGCCAAAGCCCCAACTCCAACGACATCTCGACTGCTTGTCGGCGATTGTCGTGGGCCAACATTTTACAAAGCTCTTGCGTGATACGTTCAACACTGACAACCGTTATCTCACTCACATGCTTTTTAACGGCATTCGCAGTCGATTCATCCAACTCAAATCCGAAGCGAGTCGCAAAACGGACTGCGCGCAGCATCCGCAATTTGTCTTCGGCAAATCGATCTTCGGGATTCCCAATACAACGGAGAATCCGACGTTTGAGATCGTTTTCTCCACCCACGAAATCATGAATCGTTTCTGTGATCGGATCGTAGAACATGCCGTTAATCGTGAAGTCGCGACGATGGGCATCTTCTTCCGGAGTGCAATACTCGACCGATTCAGGACGACGGCCATCGACATATTCTCCCTCGCGACGAAAGGTGGCCACTTCTACCGGTTCGACACCTTCGGGACCAAGCACTAACATGACACCGAAACTGGCACCGACGGGAACGGTCCGTTTTTTGCCGAAGACATCGCGGACCTCCTCAGGAGTGGCTGTTGTTGCCACATCGTAATCCGAGGGTTCATGCTCCAACACCAAGTCGCGCACACATCCACCCGCCCACAATGCCTGATAGCCGGCATCACGAAGTTGTTTGACCACATCGACAGCGAAGTCGCGTGCGGCGGACTGATGGAGTGACATATATAAGGTCAATCATTCATTCAACGGGAATACTTCAGCACAAAATCAATCAACGGTTGAGGATCATCCAGACCATGCTTGTGTCCGATGCCCGGCTTGATGACCACTTCAAGAGGTGCATTGGTTTTCTTCCAGGCAGTGATGATGGGAATGATATTCTCTTCCATCGGCACAATATCATCGGCATCACCCGTTACGACAAACAGTGGAAGCTTCGTGTTCGCGAGTTGTTTTGCCTGATTGATGGGATTGCCCATCCAGTCCATGGCTTGTTGATCGCTCTCAAACTCATACGCCTTCAACATGTTCTTCCACGTTGGCGGGGAACCTTTCCCTTTACCACGGCCGCCGGGCCAACTTTTGATATCGCACACCGGTGCGTCCACATAGAGGCAACTTACTTTGTCGGCATTACTGACGGCCCAGTTAAAGACAATCAAACCACCGCGACTCATCCCTTCGAGGACAGGTTTCGGGCCGAGCTGATATTGAGTCGTCAGAGTTTTGTAACAGTTGTCCCAATGCTTGACGGCGGCGGGTGAACCAAACAAGTTGGACACATCGCAATAGACGACATGATAACCGTCCTTCAAGAGAGCAATGTCCAACTCGGGACGATGACCGAAAAACCGTGCTCGCCAAATCCAGGGACGACCTTCTGCGACAGTTTTCGGTTCCACAACGATTGCGGGACGATCGTGAAGAGGAAAATCATGACGTGCGAATCCATGCCACTCACTCGACTTGCCCGGCCACTCTGCGGCAGAAGAATGAATCGCCAAAAGAAAGATCATCAAGGCGAACGATATCGACGTAATTCGATGAAACATGAACGCTCCGTTTGCGGATGTATTTATGCATTATGTATGACGTGTGACTGTGTGTGAGTCTTGATTATGACTGAGAGCGTGTATCGATGAAATTGCGGAAAGGCTCTTGGTGTCAGGATTTACAAAGAAATCGACTCCATCGAGCACTTTCTCACAAAAAATAATGATCCCAAATTCAATCTTTTCCGTTAAGATAAATTGACCCGAGACGAAGTTGCGTTTCCGAAGGTTAGTCAACCTGCGACTTCAGATCGAATGATGGCTGCCAATTCAAGAGCAGATCGATCATCCATTTCAATCAGGGAGGCCTCATGCCACTCAAAACTCTCCAAGACATTCGTGAATGGTCCAAGATTCAATGGTCTTTTTCGATCCTGATGACCATTTTCCTTTGCTGGGGCTCCTCTCAACTCTGGAGTGCATGGAATCGCCCGACCGATGAAACGATCCTGCTTGGGCAAGAGTTATTCGTCCACGAATGGACTGCCGGCGATACTCTGTCCCCAGAAGGGGACGGCTTGGGACCAGTCTTTAATGCCAAGTCGTGTGTTGCCTGTCACTTTCAAGGAGGTGTCGGTGGAGCGGGCCCCAACGAACATAACGTGACAGCATTCACTGCGTTTTCAAAACCGCAAGATTCTGAGGCAAAAATCATACAGGGTGTCGTTCATGCAGACGCACTTATGCCCTCACAATTGGAAACGACCGAAAAACTGCGACAAGCGTTCCCGATCATCAAAGGTGTCGTGAGAAATGACGGGCACTGTTCTTATCAGGAACCAGACTTCAATCCGTTAATCATGGCGTCCATCAACACACCCGCGCTCTTCGGAATGGGAGAGATTGACCGCATCTCGGGCAGTAAAATCAGAAATGCCCGTCGTTGGAAATTGATCAGCAACGTCGGCCAGGAACTGCAAGGCAACTTCGACTCCATCCCCTCAGGACGGCCTCACATCCTGCCCGATGGACGAGTCGGGAAATTTGGCTGGAAGGCCCAATTTGCCACACTGGAAGAATTTGTCGCCGCTGCCTGTGCCGTCGAAATTGGATTGACCAACCCGATGCGCAAACAAGATCTTCCTCACACTCATCATCCCGATAAGGAAGCCGGGCTCGACATCGATCGTCGGCAGTTCAACGCCTTGGTGCAGTTTTGTGCCACACTCCCTGTTCCTCGCGAAGTTGCAGGCGAGACTCTTGCCGAACAAAGCGACATACAACATGGACGCCAACTTTTCAGCACTGTCGGTTGTGCACAGTGTCACACTCCCGATGTCGATGGCGTCGCGGGAGTCTACAGCAATTTCTTGCTGTATTCCCTCGAAGACTCCGACTCGGGAGTCGATTCGTACGAAGAGTTCCCCGAAGACTTTGACATTCCCGGCAGCGAACCTCAACCGGATGAATGGAAGACTCCTCCGTTGTGGGGAGTGGCAGACTCTGCACCCTATATGCATGATGGTTCAGCATCGACTCTCGAAGCAGCGATCTCCGCGCATCATGGAGCGGCCAGAAGCGTGAGAGCGAAGTATCTGGATCTCGACCGCAACGATCAGCTTGCAGTGCTCAAGTTCTTGCGATCACTGAAAGCACCGATCCCGCAGGAGAGCGCAACGACCGATGCCGTAATTGCCAATCGCTGAGACCATGTGTCAGCGATTGTTCTCAAACACAGAGAATCACTCGGCTGTTGAAGAGCCTTCAGTCTCTGAATCTTCAAGAAACATATCTTCGGGTGAGCCCGAGGCGTCTCCCAGATCATCTTCGGTCGGGGCAGGGGGTTCTGGAACCACTTCCGTCGTTCCCGAATCGGAACAGCCCGCCAAACAAAAAGAGAGCATCAAGAGGAGCGATAAGAGAGTGATGTTTTTCATCCGTGGTATTCCATCAAGAAATGATTAAACCTTTGAGACAACAATTGCGTAAGCATAACAGATTCACGGCAAATCAGGAATCAAATCGAGGAAAGGCTTGTTGCACGGCTTCCTTGATACTGCAACAATGTTTAGATCATTTTATCTGAATTCTCCTACTTTTCCAGTTTTCCGGGAATAATCCCGACCCTCCCCGTCTCTTAAATTACTGAGTACAGATGTCTGAAGCGTCTTCTCAACCAGATCTTCGCCAATTGATCGAAGAGCATTACGACATGCTCTTTCGATTTGCCTGGCGTCTCTCTGGCTCCAAGGAAGATGCCGAAGATCTGACGCAACAAACTTTTTTGACTGCTCAAAGAAAACTGCACCAATTGCAGGATCCGGAAGCCGTCAAATCCTGGCTGTGTACGATCTTGAGACACCTGTTCTTGCGAACAAAGACTCAGAAGCAAACTTCGTTGGAACTGATTCCAGAACCCGATCTCACCAGCTCGGACGAAGACGGTCTTGACACTTTTGATTCTGAGGCTCTACAAGCGGCATTAGATGACTTGCCTGAAGATTTTCGGACACCGATTTTACTGTTTTATCTGGGAGAACTTTCTTACACAGAGATCGCCGACGAGATGGGGATTCCTCTCGGAACGGTGATGAGCCGTTTGGCTCGGGGCCGGGAATATTTGAAGCAAAAACTGATCTCTCGCGGTTTTATAGAAACTCCCTTTTGATATTTGCCTTTGCGACCTATGAACATTTCCAAGCTTCACAACCTGATGGATCGACTCGCTCATCAACATGATGAGAGTGAAGAGGCTGTGTTCACAGAACAAGATCTCCAACTTGAAGAAGCGATTTCTCAACACTCTGAATGGGCCGACGAGATGCGTTCTCGCGAACAGTTTGATGTTCAACTTTGCGAGACTCTTGTTGACTTGGATGTCCCCAGCGGAGGTAAAGAGAAACTGCTGGCACTCGTCGAAGCAGACGCGTCTGCCACCCTCTCTCTCAATCAGCACGAGACCTCGCCTCACAAACGACCTTCACGTCGTCGTGCGATCGGTCTCTTCTCGGCAGCAACCCTTCTGTTTCTGATTTCGCTCGGCGTGTTTCTTTCCAATCTAAGCCCTGTCCTGACGGTGGCAGAAGTTGAGCAAAACATGCCTCGACTGTGGGATCTTTCTGCGGAAGAGTTAGTTCCCGCCAATGTCGATTCCCGCATCGTGGCCAGCCTGCCAACTCACGAATGGGAGACGCCTCGTATTCGCTATCAAGCTGACTGGTCACCGACCCAGCTTGACGCACCTTCCGAGCAGATGGCTGCGTTCCGGAAGTTCTCGTTTCAATCTGCACGGGGATTTATTCACAACGGATTATTGGTCAGCCTTCCCGCTTCCAAATTCGCGCAAGACGAACACCCTTCCGCATCCAGTCCGTTTTCTGCCGACATCCGCTACCTGTCCACTCCCAGTGGAGTAACACTCGCCATTGTCACCTGGTCAAACCCACAAACCTACAGCGTTTATTTCCTGGCGGTTCCGGCAGACACTCGCACTCTCGAAGCTCTGGATGCTTTGCTCTACGTCAATCCGGTTTAACATCTTTTCGTCTTCACTTTTATCGAGAGATTCTGTTATTCCCGCAACTCGCATGATACGCTGAACGCCTCTTCGCACACCGACTCCAGAGGACTTCCAGCATGCGTCTCACTCTCACTTGTCTGCTTTATTTTTCATTGGTTCTGTTCTCACATGCTGCAGAACGTCCCAATATTCTGTTTATCATTTCGGACGATCTCTCGGCGGAAGCGTTGTCTTGTTACGGCAACGAACAGTGCCAGACACCCCACATCGATTCTCTCGCCAGGCAGGGGATGAAGTTCACTCGTGCTTACTGCCAATTCCCCGTTTGTGGGCCATCTCGTGCCGCGTTGATGTCGGGGATGTATCCTCAAGCGGTCGGCGTGACTGGTAACGGCAGTTCGGATAATTTCTCGAAACGTATGGGCGACCGACCGTCCATGTCTCAACTGTTTAAGGAGAACGGCTGGTATTCGGCCCGAGTGAGCAAGATTTATCACATGCGAGTCCCCGGCGATATCACAAAGGGAGTCGATGGTCCCGATCATGCCGCCTCCTGGACTGAACGATTTAATGCACACGCTCCAGAGTGGATGAGCAAAGGAGAGCACAGTCATCTTACGAATGAGAAGCTTCGGTTCGATAAAGATGTTCATTACCGTCTGGGGTTTGGTGGTGCATTTTATGTCGTGAAGGGAACAGATCCCGAAGGAGCGGCACAAGCCGATGTCATCGCATCCCGAAAAGCAGTTGAGCTTCTGGAAACTCACCGCGACGAACCATTCTTTCTCGCTGTTGGATTGGTGAGACCTCACGTCCCGTTGGTCGCCCCGCATCAATATTTTGCCCCTTATCCCCCATCCAAAATGATGCTGCCTCCCAAAAAGAAAAACGACTGGGACGACCTCCCCAAAGCCGGCATCTCGAAAAGCTCAAAAAGTAGCGGACTGGAGGGGAAGCTCGACAAACAACAAGAAGTTCTCTCGGCCTATTATGCGTCCGTTTCTTTCATGGATGATCAGGTCGGAAGAATCCTCGAAGCTCTCGACCGATTGGACCTGCGAACGAACACCATTGTGATCTTCACTTCTGATCACGGTTACCATTTGGGAGAACACGACTTCTGGCAGAAGATGAGCCTGCATGAAGAATCTACACGCATTCCCATCATCATGTCTGTCCCGGGAAAGCCTGCCGGAGTGAGCGAGTCATTGGTTCAACAGATCGATCTCTATCCCACCTTGGCAGACTTATCTGATCTTGAAACACCGAGTCACGTTCAGGGTAAGAGTTTCGCGAAGCTTCTCGATACCCCCGACAAATCAATCCACGAAGCGATCTACTGTTTACGCGGCAAAGATCATCTTTTACGAACCGAACGCTGGGCGTATCTACAATACAACAACGGCACTGCCGAGCTTTACGACATGCAAACGGACCCACACCAATACACCAATCTCGTAGATTCCCCCAAGCATCGCCCGCAGTTACAATTGATGCAAAAGCGACTTGCGCAAAAGCTAAAGACGATTGAACAAGGAACTCTGCCAGCGAAGTGACAGACGAAGTTCAGGAATGGGACGCCTCCTGCGGTTCTATCGTCGTCTCAATCTTAACCTCGGGCGTCGATTTTCGGCCATTGAATACGACCTCCGACCAACGATTCCGAATCAACAATTGGTAAGTCAGCAGAGAACCAATTGTCGCGCCGACAAACGACAGAGTGTATTTTCCTGCCACAGAAATCGGTGTGTCATTCAGCCCCAGATGGATGGCTCCGCAGAACAAGTGATGGATGAAGTAGACCCAATACGCACTGGCACTCAAATACTTTAACGCGGCTGATAGAGGTGGATTCCAGAACAGTGCGAGCGTCGTGACGCCAATTGAAAACCCAATCGCGACCACAGTGAGAATGACTCCCGTCAGTTCTTGCGCGAGAGCAGGGGGGCCGCCAAGAAACGCACGAATTTGTGGAATAGCGAACGGAATCATCATTGCCGCTGCGATGACCGAAACGATGGCCGTTCGCAGCGCCAAGCGGGGATCTTTCCTGACACTGGAAACCAACGAGACTCCAACGGAATAATAGATTCCGAAATACCAGATCCGTTTGGCAACCGGCATCAAACTGTGATCGAAATCTGCCACAATATTGGGATAAAACGACAGAAAAGGAATCGCCCAGACACAGGTCACAAACAATGTGGCCAGATACTGCTTGTCTCCTCCCCACGAAAACCAGCGTTCTGTACCAGGATCACTGCTGCCGCGAATCTTGCACGACAGCACCAGCAGAATGGTGTAGAGCAACAGGTATTGCAGATACCAGAAGTGGCCAATCCCCCACAAACGGGGATCGTAATCCTTGGCATCGAACTTCCAATATTGATGCCAGGTCAGTTCTTCACGATAGACGTAACCGAGGTTCCAGATGTAAAACTCGGCAATCAAAATGGGAACGCCAAATATGATAAACGGTTTGAGCAATCGATCACGTCGGTTGGCAAACAACGCCGTCTCACCACGACGATCCAGCATGATCCGCGTGCTGACTCCGCTCACAACAAAAAACAACGGCATAATGAAGCATTCAATGCTCCAGACAAACCACGTCACAAACGGACTTTCATCGACCGCATCAATACCTGTGACAGTCCACGCCAGCCCCGGCATCATCTCGGGGAGATAAGGGATGCCGGCATGCAGCGCAACGACCAGCAATGTCGCCACCGTGCGAAGAATATCAACACCCGTCAATCGGCCATCGGGGATTTCAGGTTGTCGATTGATGATACTCATCCGTGAGCGTTCTCGTACTACTATCAAGAAATAGTTTGCGGTGTTCCGCAAGTTTCATCTTCTACTGCAAATCTACCAATCATCATCGACCTCCTCATCCGCCCTGTCGGGCACCTTCTCCTCCAGAGGAAGAGAAGGAATCAATCATCCTCGATCGGTTGCCACTACGGAATATTTTTCGAGAAAAGAGACCACTCATCTTTTCAGTGACCTATCTGCATGCCACCCTTTCCGCCTCTCGGGGAGAGGGCCGGTGTGAGGTGGAAAACGAATCCCGAAATCAGGTTGTGACCCAAGCTGTGCCGTAATGATTAGTTGACGGAAGAATAATCGATATTGGACGATTCGACTACCCGTTCTGTGCTTTCCAAAGATTCAGAGTGATATGAGCCTGTCCTTGGTGATGCCCTTCGTGCCAGGCGATCACTTGCAACAATGTTTCCAAGGTCCAACCGCGACCTTCGAGAAACTCCGTTGGAGAAACGCTCAAATCATCCTCACCAAACGTGCGGATCGTTTTCAGAAAATGCTCGCGTGAATGACTCAACACGTCTCGAATCTCGCTCACCGTGAGGATATCGTCATCGGGTGTGGAGCCACCTTTGAATCTTGTCAGGAGTTCCGGGAAGTCAGGCTCTCCCGCGTTCAATCGTTCCGTGGCAAACATCTCTTCGGTCACACCAATGTGCATCAATTGCCAGCCAATATGAGCGCGTCCGGGACCGGGTCGCCAACCCAGAATCTCTTCCGCCTTGCCGGTCTCTTCAATTTGATCTAACAGAGCCAATGTACGACCTCGGTTAAATTCCCACAATTTGGCAAACGTATCGATTGTTGACATGCGATTCCTCTGAGAAAACGTCTTACGTATTTGTTCACTCGGCATTATGCCGAATATCGGTTGTCACGTCACCTGGCTCTCATTTTTCGAAGTGCGATCCGCATGATCCAAAGTGGAAAACTGAGTTATTTTCGTCTACTCCACCCTTAATACTAATTATATAGTTGACAGATTGCCGATCAAAACCTAAGATCATCTCAGTCGATTGGCAAGCCTCCTTGAGTGCCTCAGCTCAGAGCACAATCATCAGTTTTGAAAGTGACCAGAAGTTATGGCCGCACGTCCACAAGCAGAAACACCGACCGACGGGGAATTAGAAATTCTCAAAGTCTTATGGGAACACGGGCCAAGCACAGTGCGCGAAGTTCTCGAACAACTCAACAAGACCCGCGCACGTGCCTACACATCTGTCATGACTATGATGAATTTGATGTACGACAAACATCTCCTTCAACGAGAACCACAGGGAAGAGCGTTTCTCTATCGCCCAGCGACGGCACAACGGGCTGTATTAAGCGAGATTGTTGATGACCTGGTCGGTAAAGCGTTCGATGGTTCCGCCAGTTCTCTCGTACTGGCATTGCTCGACAAATCAAAATTAAGTCCCGAAGAAGCAGATAAAATCAAAGACGCAATTACCGAATATCAGTCTACGAAATCGTAATCCCCCCTTCAGCACCGTGCTGTTAACGTCCTCTCATGGAGAAGAAGAGATGAAACTTTTAAAGTGCTTACCAAACAGTCAACAACAATGGTGGATCGCGGGTGCATTCGCACTTCTCCTCCCATTTGGAGTTTACGGCTCATCTTCGTTTGCCGAGGATGGTGCTGACAAACCAGAACGACCACCGGCCTATGAACGGGGTGATCGCCCGGAACCACCTCCTCGCGACTTTCGAGGCGACCGACCACCGGGACCACCTTCTCACGGACGCGATGGCGATCGTCAAGGACCACCGCCGAGAGGCGACCGGGGAGAACGCCCTCCCCATCCACCGGAAGGTCGTGAAGG
>Ga0181597_10006912_pt1 | contig 10443 bp, 6 predicted proteins | sample 041ome_5_FD_148647 | JGI IMG/M metagenome (GOLD analysis project Ga0181597, IMG submission 148647) | Coastal salt marsh microbial communities from the Groves Creek Marsh, Skidaway Island, Georgia - 041403US metaG (spades assembly) | ecosystem: Environmental > Aquatic > Marine > Intertidal zone >...
GCGCACGCCTTTGTTTATTGCCGCTCAAGAAGGTCACTCGTCCGTGGTCGAGTTACTGTTGAAAGCTGACGGCGTGGATGTGAATAAAGCAACAGAGGATGGAGCTACGCCTTTGTATACTGCCGCTGGTCATGGTCACGCGTCCGTGGTCGAGTTACTGTTGAAAGCTGATGGCGTGGATGTGAACAAAGGATATGAGGATGGAGCTACGCCTTTGTTTATTGCCGCTCGAGAAGGTCACACGTCCGTGGTCGAGTTACTGTTGAAAGCTGAGATTTTATGTTCTTTAGCGAGAATTTTTATCTTCACTCTTTTAATATATTCTTACACATAATAACATTGAACCATCTTATTTACTCCCCCAAGCGAGCCAAGCAAGAAAGCACCTCTTTCGGTTCGTAAACAAAACCCGATTTCACACATCAATTGATATCGGCAGAGCTCTGCCGCCGAAGTTTGGAGCGCGTGAAGTTCGTTTGAGGTAGGAAATACGATCGTGTTCCGGAGTTAAGCGTGAAGAATATTTTTTTGAAGTCCGCGATCGGAATCGGTGAGAAATATTCCCGACAGCCTAGTGACGCAGAGGCGAAGATCTAAGATCGGAATTGACACCAAATTCGCGTTACACTATTGATACAGTAGGAGTGGAGACGATCCTGAGGTTAGGTTTGCCAAGAAGGGTCGCGTTTGATTCGCAGTTATCTTTTGTGACTTTTGGGGCGTCCACGTCACCCCCGAGAGACTATAGATATCGTCGATTAGTCAGGCACCACGCGATGTCTAGAGGATGTGCCATCGCTCTCTACGAGTGGATACCGTGACGGCGCAGAGCCGAAGATTCGGAAGTCATGGGGAGGATGAGATGAGACTCGCTCTCGAGGTCCGATACCTCGAGAGGTGTCTTGAAAAAGAAGACGAACACCGTTGCGCAAAACCGCTGCAAGACACGGGATGGAGAAGACGAACACCGTTGCGCGGCAAACCGCTGCAAGACACGGGATGGAGAAGACAAACACCGTTGCGCGGCAAACCGCTGCAAGACACGGGACAGAGGCACCATGAACTCTTGTTGCGAAGAGCGACGGGACACCATGGCGATGTTCCTTGGCGCACTTGGATGCGAGACTTGACGGAAGCGAAAGACGCATTCCAGAAAAACGGTAATCTTATTGAAGTAAAGGATTATCACAGAGAGGTCCGCTCTGCTTGCTCGAAGAAAGGAGCGCGGACGTCGAACCTGGCCTAGAGTTCTCTAGGCAAGGCGGATGTTTTCAGTTTTGTTGGACGACACACACAAAGATTCTTACCGACGGAACAAGAACGAAACATCCAATAGAGGGCCACTATGCTTACGTTACATAAAGTATGTGAGTGTTATGAGATAGATCAGAATCAGTAGTATGACGTCTTAACTTATCAGCGAAGTAGCCGGCCAACTATACGCGCCGATACGTTGTGACATCATACTACTAGTTCAATCTGCTCTCGGTTTTTTTATTTATTTATTTTTATTTATTACAAGATGGAATCTTACGGAGAGGATTACACGCGAAGAAAAAGAACCATGCTATTCACAGATACGAGAACGGAGCACGATCGCCGACGATGGTATTTCCGTCGGAGATGGTACATCCGTTCAGGGGGTGTGTGTTAAGAACCCAAAAGTTAAGAAACGAGTCACCCAGCCTGCAAGAGACATAATCGAGCGAACCATTTTTCAAAAGTAGAGATGCGAGATATAGGAGTTTAGCGCGCGTAGTCTGAGCATGTTTTTGTTACAAATTTCTACGTTTCAACTACTTGCGAGCGCGGGAACAGCGGAAGTTCACGAAGAAGGTGGACGACGACGAAGAAACGATGTCGGTGGAGGATGCGGTGCCGTGCGATCAGCGAACGATCGGCGTGGTGGACTCGGGCGGAACGGGTAAAAAACAAGCGCGGAAAGACTCAAACGAGAGCGGCAGGGCCGCAGAAAACGATTACCCGGTTCACTGGCCCTCCTCCCCAAGCCAGTGAGTGTTTGTTACGGCTTAAAAAAAAGCCGTCGAGAACACGTGGTGTCTATACGTTATATATATTCGTTACGCGTCAAAGAAGTCAACGTTTTGCTCGCTTCAAAGATGTCGTCATGATTTTACGCAACACCGCGACTTGTCGGTGCATCTCCCGGCGTGATTTCAATTCATCGCTGTTGTTGTTCTCGTTTTCGTCCAGATACGTTTGATTTTTCGCGCACTCTTCCTCGGCGTCTTTCCTCTTCGCGTTGGTGGCAAAATCGTCGCGCGTGGATTTGACGATGTCGAATCCGAGTTCATACATCGTCCTGTTGATTCGCACCAATGGCGTCGCGAACGAAGACACTTCTTCGCCTCGTTCTCGTTCCATAAACACGAGCTGCGGGTGATTCTTCTTTTTCTTTCTCTCCAGAGCTTTTCGCACTATGCGAGTCAGTTGAACGAAAGATTCTTTGTCCGTGATGCCGAGCGCTCGGCGCTGTCTCGCGTCAATACGCAGCACCTTCTCTGCGTTACGACGTGCGTTCAAATGTTCTCTTATTCCTCTCAACTGCTCTTCGGAAACGAACAGTTTCGATTTCTCAAACATATTTTGCTGCGCCGTGAACGCCCCAGAAAATCGCGCCGTCATCGGCGTCGACAACTTCTCCTTCGTTCGTTTCAAGCCGCGCAAGAGAACGGATATCGCTCTCGCCGTATCCACCTCTGCGTCTTCGTTACTATTATTATTGCTGCTGCTGCTGTTGTTTGACTCGTTAAACCCGTCGAAAGACACGCCGTATTCCCATTGGAATGTTATTTTCCCCTCGATGAGTTTTTTTGCCCATTTAGCTCTCTTCGCCTCATCGAGGAACACGCCGTCTGCAGCTACTGGCGATGTCAACAAAGCGGCTTTGGTAGCTTTTACGATCGAGTTACCGAGAAAGCGGGGCAAGCTAGCCGTCGGCGATTCTCCTAAAGCACTCATGTTTGCGGTCCGTCTCTCTTCTTCTTCTTCTTCTTCTTCTTCTTCTTCTTCTTCTTGCGTTTCTTCTTCTTCTCTTTCTTCTGAATCAGACGTCTCGTCCGAGCCACAAAAATGATTGCGGGAAACGCCGCACAAAACGCACAAATCTCTCGTTCGCAAAAAACGTGGACGCAATTCACCGGTTCTATCGATAATGATCAATCTGCTCGCGTTCGTTTGCGTCAGTCCGCACAAAGTCGTCGTTCCATCCTTAATCACCGCGTCAAATGCAGACGCATCGAACAGCGCGAATCTCCTCGTCTCCAAACTCGCACCCGCTCGCTGCTTTTCCCTTTTGAGTCTGGAGTTATTCTCGCACTCGAAGCAAGAGCACCCTCTCGAGCTGAGCGAGCGCTGTTTGCACTCCCCCGCGCATGTATGCGGCTTTGAAATACATAAAATTTGCTCCGTGAAAGATAAATATTCTCTCTTTGGTCCAAACCAGCTATTTCTTCTCCCGCCATTCTTCTCTTCCACTCGACGACTGCAACAAGAGGCGACGAGAAAGACTCTCTCTTTGGAATGATCTAAACCAGAATCGTGCGCGTTCAGCGTCCGAATCGTAAACGACATGTTATTTTTCGCCAACATTATAAACAGCGCAATCGCGTACGCGGGTTCCATGTTATTCTCTTTCTTCCATCGTCCGAGAAATCCTAAAACGTTTTCGATGATCAATACTACTGTCGCTCCAGCTTCGCTCTCCTCTCTCTTCCTTTTGCGAGTCGTCGTCGTTGCGGTCGTTTTAGAATACTGCTTTTCATTCGCCCTTTCGGCCATTTTCAACACTTCCAGAGGAGGGTGAAAAGGCTTCATCACCGTTTCGAGAGGCTTCGTACCTCTGTTTGGATTTCGATTCGAAACGTCGTCGCATCGAACGCCCGCTTCGACGACGTCAATGCGACCGTACTTTTCTGCCACGCGATCGACTAGATTCTGCGTGATGTCCTCGACGTTTTGGACGAATTGCCACGGTTCCAGCGTTGGATGGTTGCGCTTCAAAATAGCCATTCGATGAGGATTTTTCTCGGCGAACAAAATCGCAAATCCACCGGCATCGGTCAAACCGCGCGCGGTCACGCCAACGCCAGAGTATAGACTGATGAAAAAGAACGCGCGCGGGTGCATGTTTCGCAGAGAACCGCGAACGTATCCAATCGGTTGGATCGAGAAAACCTCAACTCTTTTTTGAAAGCCACTATAAGCGTTCGTTTCCTCCTTCACTCTGCTCTTGTGATTTGGTTCCAACATGTCCAACGTATTCAGCGTTCGGTTTAAATCTCGTTCGAGCTTCGCCCGCGTCGGAATCTCTTCGTGTTGACGCGCGTGGCGTTCGATCAAGCTGTGCGTAAGAGAGTATAGAAGTTGTAAACTCATCGGCGTCGCGTTTGCCACTTGAGAAAGACGCGTTCGCTTTTTCCACACACACTTGCACCACACTTGCATTTTCTTTCGTCCATTCTCGTAAACAGTGACGCTCTTTTGATTATCATTCGCGCCCTCTGAAGTTTCCTCTACCGTAATCCGGCCGTTTCTGTGCGGACGCGCGGCGGCGCTTGGAATCGCCGATTCGTCGTCGTTGTTTCGAACTATTTTGAACCAAAGTTTGAACGAGAATTTATTAGAAATTGGCGAGGAAGAAGACTCCTGATTCTCATAAGACGTCAGAGAGCGCGAATGAGACGCGAACGTGCCGTGGATTTCAGAACCGTTCATCTTTGGCGTCACGACCGCAAAATGTTTCGCGAGCGCTTCGAATTCTTTCAGGAACTCAAAAGAACTCGTCTGAATGCCTGCATTTTGCACAAGTTTCTTCAGCAGTTGTTCAACCGAGGGCGTCGCCGCATGAAAAACGTAAAAACACCGCTCGTAAAGTATCTCGCTCAGCGCCAGCGCCAACGACTTGGACAACGCGCTCGTAGTGCGCAGCGTTGAAGACATGAGAGGTAGTGTTTGAGAAAGAGATAATTACTGGATAAAATTTCTTTCTGCTTCTTTCCAATTTTTCGATTGGCCCCCCAAGCTTTTCCCCTTCTTCGATATATTTGGAAGAAAAACACGCATACATCAACGTATCACTCTCAACGCGCGCTTTTCAGTTCTAAAGTCAGCACCTTTTCAACAACCGGACCAGGGTGCATATATATTTCAACGCGTTGGGTTAATATCGATGCTCTTTATCTCTCTGTTTTGAAAAGAAGAGGCGAAAAGCGGCGTTTTTTGTCTTTTCGTGTTTCCAGCCTCGGAATCCTCGAGCTTTCGGCGCATGAAACACACACTTCTCCGTCAATGCATCGACTCATCTTTACTCTATTCGATAAACCAATCCTAAAACTCGCCGTTTGTGTGATTTTCGCTCTTGAATGGCGCGAGTGAGAGCGGAGGAGAACGCCGGCAGCGATCTGTCGTTTTTTGAAAATTGGCGAATGTTTGGTCTTTTTTTTCAACGGTGTCACGTCGATTTTAAAAGCGAGAACTTCTCTATTCTCCGCCTCTATTCGCTCGACTAGAATAGAGGCTCTTGATGTGCTCAAAACAAACACGAGCTATGTCGCTGCTGGAATTGTTTGCGCACGCGAGGATGAACGGATGGATGGATGAATGAATGAATGAATAAATGGGGCATCTTCGCCGGAGGGCACTTCCACGACCGTCTCCACGTTCGCGGCCACGGTGCCCTCCTCAGCGACCTCCCCATGAACGTTCGCCTCCACGCGGACGCCGGGCTCGCCTCGAACTTCTTCACCGACGCTCGCTACCAGTCGAGCGCCGTGTTCGTCCGCCTCCACCAAGGCGGGCTCGACGGCTGCCGCGGCCATCGGTACTGGATCAGCAGGGACCAGCGCGGCGGACATCACCGGAACAGCGGCGACATCCTCCGCAGTCCCTTCGTCGGCTTCCGACTCGCATTGGACGCCAGGCTCGTCATCTTCTTGCTCGGCATCCACGGGCGCCAGCCCGGCTACCGCCTCGGGGACGGTGGCTACCGCCACGGGGTCCGTCCCCGAAAGAGTGACGAAAGGAGTCCCCAGCGTGGCGTTCGGAGGCGAACTCGCCACGGTCAGCGTTCTACGCGCGGTCCGGGTCGTCGAAGGTGGTGGTGGTGATGTGAGCGGGTTCGGATGTGCGTGGGGGCTTCCTGGCGGCGGAAGCGCTCTCAGCGGCAAGATCGGGGACCGCACCACCTGGGTGCGCGGTGTCCCTCTGGACGAGATCGGCGAGCGGACCACCCGTGGACGCACCTCCGGCGCGGGAGTAGACTTAAGGAGCTCCGCGAGGAGACCATCGAGCATGGCATCCGTGACGCACTCGTTCGACGGGACTCGCTCGTTGCCACCACCACCGGTGGAGTTCAAAACAGTCTTCTTCCGGTCCGTTACCGCCGTCTTGGCCGCGGTAATATCGAGGTGCGCCAGGCGCGAATCAGGGAACGCCATCTGATTATATCATGTATTCAAACGCTCGCGACGACGACAAGAGCAAAGAGACGTTCCGCGAGCTGTGTGGAATTTTTCTTGTGTTTAGTACTCTTTCTTCTCAGTTTTCACTGGATTCAATCACTCTTTGCGGAGGAACGAACGAATGGTGCGAATGAAACGATTATTAATGTTTGTTATTGTTATAGTGACGGACAAATCGATGTGCATTAAAATCTGAGTGCGTGTCCTACGAATTTTTAAAGAAGTTTTCCATGTACGACTGGACGCGCTTGTCTTCACTACGAAGCATAAGTTTTTTTTCCTCGTCACACAAAATTTTCCAACGATCGGCGAGCATTCAAACTGAACAGTGGGAAATCCGCGTCGAATTTCGAAACAGTAGTCATACCTTTTTTCGACTTCACGATGGATACCGCGCGCAGAATCATATCACGCCAAACTTTCGTCGCTGTATTTTCACCAATACGTTTAATTCGTGCGTTTGAACTTGGGAAACGGACCATATGGTCGCATTTCTTTGCGAACGAGAGCTTTGCCTGTCGTTCTTTCGCGGAGTCTGTCCAGTAAACCGTTGTGATCAAAAGCAAACGTCAACTGTCCACGCAACGTTCGAATGATATTTTCCGTGGCCAAGTAAACTATGTAATCGTAATACAACCAAGCTTCCAGATAAATCAAGCGACACGCCGAAATGTTTATTATTATCCATTTAACGTGTTGTCGTCTCCTGTCGATGCACACGTAGAATCCTCTCACAGAACGCATGTACGCTTCGTCACTTAAATATTCACCCCTGATGGCCTTACTGGCGAAAATTTTCTCCGTGGAAAAATTTTTGCAATCGCGAGGACCAATAAACTCGATATGTTTAAACGCTTTCGGGTGGATTTTGAGAATAGTCCATTCCTTCTTCTTAAGAGCGCGAAGGGTGCTCAATCCCACGTGCTCACCTTGGAGCGAATAAAATCTGAACGTTTCCTCGAGCGCACAGATTTTAGCTCTTTCCTCTTCGTTCTCTCTCTGAACTATCTCGTTCGTCCGGACTAAAAACGAAGCGGTCTTCTCATCTTCACCTTCATCTGTGAGAACGCTGAAATCGCCGCAGTCCATGAGAACGCTGGAAATGTCTCCGTTCTTGTCGCTGCCGAATTCAAATCCCGACATCTCGTGATTTTCCTTCGAGAGAGATATGGTCTCCGAAATTGTCAAGCACTCTTGATATGAAAGACCTCCGAGGAGTTCAGCATTCTTCGTCAAAAATTTTTGCTTGCGTTCCCCGAGAACTCGAACCGCGTTTTTCTCTTCTCGCATCGCATCGAGCACCTCTTCCTTGTTATTTTCCAAAGCTTCGACGATGAATGCCATCTTCTCCTTATTGCCCTCCAACTTTTCCAACTCTGTTTTTTGTTCTGTTCTCAAAACTTCCTGAAATTTTTCCAAAACGAATCCGGCGCGCTCATTCGTCCCACGCATCCATGTCGTCATGTCTAACACGTACGTCCGCCAACTCAAAGATCCAGACGTACAAGCGAACTCGACTTTCACCTTTAGCAAATCCAACTTTTCATACTTAGTCTTCTTCTCTTTCGCCGCTTGGAGAATTCGAGCAGTTGCTATCTCCTTGTCTTCAAGATCGTCCATGTCTTGTAGTTCTTCAACTTCTCTTTCTTCTCGCTCTTCTGCATCTTCTTCGATTTCTTCTTCGTCCTCGTCACCATTTGTCTCCATCGCAACTGAAATCTTTTTTTCGGCGCTGTTGGTGGTATTATTGTTCTCGTTATTCTTGGCATCACCATCGTCGAGCAACATTGATTTTTCTCTCTCGTCAACGTCAATACTCTCGCCAATTCCGGATTTTCCGAAACCTGGCTTCGTCTCATTGCTGCCGCGTTCTGGATTGTTTCGTCCCCGTACATGTCTCGGGATCAATAAAGTGGAGGTGTCTTCCGCGCCGTTTTTGGCGTCAACCGTGGCAACGGTTTCGTCCTCCGCGACCTTTTGATTTTTCACCGTTGTTCGAGACGAAGGGGGGAGAGCCGCCGCCGCCGCCGACGCCGACGCTTGAAGAGGCGAAGGAACGACGACGTTGTAGTGCGTATCGTCTATGCACAACAACACGATCTCGTTGTTGGGATCGATACGGTCAAATGACTCACTTTGATCCGCAGTCCCTACCGGGGAAAACGTTGCCACGTTCATATTAGCAAACGTTAGGGTTGTCCCTTTGGGTATGGCATGGCCTTGGCCTGGTTTGTACGCCAACACGTGTACAGTTCGTTTATACACAATTGCTGCAGCTTTCAAGCACCACCAATCTCCCCACACACCTTTGCCTTTCATCGCTTTCACATCATCGCGGTCGACGGATCCTTCGTAGCGGTGTTCGAAATTGGATTCAACTTCTCTGATGATATTAAAGCGTACCAGTTCGTGCATGTCTTGGTCCCGCACATTAGGGTCCCCGAGACATCCTAGTGCCATTGCTATTGCGCGAAACATACAGTTTCCATCGCCAACGACATCCACCGTAACAAATCCTTTTGCTTCTAGCCATTTGTAGCAATCATAGTCAGACGAAGTGTTTTCTACTGTTGTTTACGATGATGAAGAAGAGAGAGAGAGAGAGAGAGACGGCGCCGCAAAGGCGCGGGTTAGTTAGATTTTTACTCTCTTTTTCTTTTGTTCTGAAGAGAAGTTCCCTCCTCCTCCTGATTCGCTCGACGACGACGCGACCGACGAAAACCTACGACAAAGAGCGCAAAAGAATGCTACGCATTCTTTTTCTTCATCTCTTCGAGTCTTTGTTTGTTTGGTTTTTCGTGGTCTCTCGAGTCATCAGAAGCGACGAAGAAAAAGCGAAGACACTTCGTTTTACACATCTCAAAATACCCGATTCAAAATTCAAAATCACATGTGAAATCAATCTCCTCCGACACTGTTGCGCGCACCGAGGACGTTTGCAAAAATCTACGAAGAAAAAGACGCGATAAAACGTACCCTCCATTCTCCTTGAGGCATCACCATCGTCGAGCGTCATTGATTTTTCACTCACGTCAATCCTCTCGTCAATTCTGGATTTTTCGAAACCTGGCTTCGTCTCATTGCTGCCGCGTTCTGGATTGTTGTCTTTCTTCGATTTCTTCCTCTCAGGAGAAGTCTGTATACCATTCTCAATCACCGGTACTCGAAGTGATTCTGGTCTTCTTAGAGAAACGTTTCTTTTACCATCACCGCCGAGACCGTCACCGTTCGAACCCGACGGTTCTTCACCATCATCTTTCGTATGCTTCAAAATAACTCGAGCCGTACTCTTCAAACAATCACAGCACAAATTCTCTCGCGCTGTCGCAACTTTGCTCCAATCGTCATGCGGGACTAGCCACTCGCAAAAGCTTTGTTTAACCAGCGCCTTCAGTTCCTTGGCGTTCTTGAAAAAGTTGGAAAAGGAGAACTCTTTGAGCTCTCCGATGCTGTTTTTTTTTATATCTGAAACTTCTACCATATTCTCAAATAACGGCTTCCATAATGCATCCGACTCTTGCTCGATAGTCTTTTTATCGCGCGTTTTTTGATGCTCAAGCTCGGCAGCCTTCGCGACGTAATTATCCGCGCAAATGGAAACATCTCTCAAAATGTGCTCCAGAGGACGCAAATTCCCACGCTCACTCTCCTCGATTTCGCTCCCACGCTCACTCTCCTCGATTTCGCTCCCACGCTCACTCTCCTCGATTTCGCGCGCCTTTTTCGCGCAAACGTCACGCACGTGCTCGAGAAACTGATTCAAATCAACTCTTTCTTCCGCGTTGCCGAATGGATCCGTCGCGTTTCCTTGTGCACCCAGTCCTTCCGCTTTTTCATTCTTGAGACTCTTCTTCTTCTTCTTGTTATTATTCTTTTTATTATTATTGAAGAATCCTTTCATTTTAATTTTCATTCGCGCTCTCACTCACCGCGCACGAGAAAAAAAGGCAAGAAAGGCGAA
>Ga0181597_10006917_pt1 | contig 10440 bp, 11 predicted proteins | sample 041ome_5_FD_148647 | JGI IMG/M metagenome (GOLD analysis project Ga0181597, IMG submission 148647) | Coastal salt marsh microbial communities from the Groves Creek Marsh, Skidaway Island, Georgia - 041403US metaG (spades assembly) | ecosystem: Environmental > Aquatic > Marine > Intertidal zone...
CGGGACGTTCAAGATCGCCGGTCAGTCCCTGGCGATTCACATCTTGGCCCGGCCTTCAAGTGTCGGATGCGGAACGATCGAGTCGAAAATCCAGGATTTCATCCTCGATGCGAAGGCAGTCGTTAAAAATAGACGAAAGAAGTGATGCGACCATGAAACCAGCCTGGCCGGACAAAGCCTTGCAGCAGAATCGCGATGACGTCCTGCAGGGTTGAGAATCTGTCGGCTGCGATCTGCTGAAGGCAGTCGTTAGCTCCTTCCACCCATAAGCCATCGCCTCTCCGCCTCCAACGCCTGCGATCGGCTTGTGAAGAGGCCCAGCATCGGCCCACTTGAAGGCCCCATATCCGCCCACCAGTCAACCTCAGCGTCTGGCTCAACATGGCTCGCTCGGGTGATCTGCAACGTCCCGAGCTCCCTTAGGGCTAGTGCCTCGTCCGCGTTGCTCCTGATGTTGAGCCTACAGAACCTCTCAAAGAACTCCCGCAGGTTCTCAACGGCACTGTCTCTGAAGATCTTGGGCTGGCCATCAGCAGTGCCACGCAGCTTTTCAGCCTGCTTCAGCTACGCTTCCGCAGGCTGAACGGCTGCGGAACTTGGCACAGGAAACCCTCACTTAGAAACGGGTTTCATTCTTAGGGGCACGTCTTTCTCCCGCCTTGTTCTTCCGAACGAGTGTTGCTATTCGCTTGACAGTCGTCTATCTTTAGCGAGTTGGTTCTGGACGACGCTCGCTGCGCGGTGGCCGATCGGCTACCTGCTTCTTTTCTTCGCCTTTACCCTCTGGCGGGCTGCCAATCTCTGGCCCTTTCGATGTGACCCCGAAAGTTCATTTGGGTCATCGGTAGGAGTGTTTTGTTCATGGGTAAAAAATTGTACGTCGGTAATCTGGCCTATAGCGTCACAAGCGAATCGCTCGAGCAGCTGTTCCTCGAGTTTGGCAGCGTCACGAGCGCGCAAGTGATTCAGGATCGGGACACGGGCCGCAGCAAGGGCTTCGGATTCGTCGAGATGCAGGAAGATGATGCCGCCCAGCGGGCGATCAGCGGCATGCACGAAAAACAGTTAGACGGTCGGCCCCTCACCGTAAATGAGGCCAAGCCCCGCGAGAGTGGTGGCGGCGGCCGAGGTGGTTTCAGTGGTGGCGGCCGCCGCTTCTAAGCCGGATCGCCTTCGAATTGCACATGTTGTCAGGGCCGGAGCGCGTCGTTAGGGCGACTCCGGCCCTCTTCTTTACGGCGATAGCCGAGGCCACTCTGGCAACATGCCGGCGGATTTCATCCTGTAGAGCTCCTTCACTCTCCGGTTACGCACCACCATGGCTGCGCAAAACGTCGTGTCCATGCTGCGAATGCTGGCGGTAAAATCGAGGCTGACCGGCCCTCCCTCAAGGTTCGCCACCGTTACTGAACTTGCACTTATAGGTTTGCAGAACAGTCCTCAGTTTTTGAAGCGATGGCTCGTCTACTGTGATGAATCTCACCGGACATTCTGCCGCCAAACCCCTACGGCTGCTTTGAGAAGCCACGTCTGTCGGGCTTCTATTCGACGGGCCGCTAGCTACGCAGGAGCCGAAGGCGAGAGGAGTTGCCGCTTCATAGCCCTTCGACTCTGAACGCTATGCCGGCGATTCTTTCCAGCTTTCCGTTGAGAGAGACAACGAATCTCTACGACGCTTGAAAGGTGGCGAGAGAGTTGGTGTAGGGGAGGGCAGGCCTCTGTCACTCGCGGTTGGGTTCCTAAAGTGGTCTCGTTTACGACGGGCGTTCAGCGGAAGCAAACTTTAATACCGGAACCAATCCCGATGCCCCTACTGCATCGGTCGCTCATCCTCGGAGAGCGGCCTGAGAATCAGCACCGTCTTGGCGGCTCGCTGCATGGGCTCCCCGGTTGCTTCGCTTTCGGAGTCGCACGGCATCAACGTTACGGGAAAGGCTTCACCGTCGGTGAGGTTTTCGGGCGGACGATCGGAAAGGGTGGCATGAAAAAAGTTCCACTGACCGTCGAGATCGCTGTCGAAACCGACAAAGACACCGACGATCCGCACCCCATCTCGACACGCATCGCGAATCAGGCTCGCCAGACCCTCGGCCGAGGTTGCGGTCTCTCCTGGCAGGAGACCATTCCGCTTGGGGCGGAGGCCTTGTTGCCACAGGCCGGACTGTCGGCAGAAGTGTTCTGCCTCGCGGTGCGTGCGAAACAGAGGAATAAACTGAAACGCGTCGCCAGAGGCATGACGGCGGGAGCCGAACAACTGAAACTGCCCGGAACGAACGAGATGCCAATCGATTCGCATCATCGGCGGGGGTGAGGCTCCGTCGGTTCAGGCGCCCGTCGTTCGTGTCTTTGGCGGATGTTCGCGCTAGACGAGCACATCGCGCTTGCCCCACAACTGCGTGGCCTGCTCTTCTGAGTTGAGGATCCGGAGAATCTTCCGAGCGAGATTGGCCGCACCGACAATGCGTCCATCGGTGTAGTCATCCAGTCCATACCCTTCTCCACACTCGCGCTGCCGCTGGTGAGCAACAGCCTCGTTGCAGAGGGAGGCAACTAAAAAACTTTTCTTTTCTGATGCGGTCAGCCGTTGCATCGATGGCTCCTTTCTTCTGCTTTCTAGGCACGAGCAGTTCGAAAAAGGAGTCTGGTCCTCAGGCTATGGGCAGAAAGGCCCACAGGGCGGCTGCCATCCCGTCGGAAGAATCTTTCCGATGAAGGGTCGGGCAGGAAGCCTGTTTACTGCCGATCAGAGCGTTGGAGGCGGACTCAACGCCGCCAGCAGCACTCAGCCGTGGCCACCTTCCGCTGCCCGGGCGAGTTCCTGGTCGATCAGGATCAGGCCGTGTCCATCGCCACTCACGAGCGTGAGCCGGTCGTGGATATCGTCGGCTTCGGCAGTGTCGGCAATCTGTTGCGGCACAAACTGCGTCAGGAAGCTGTGCGTCAGATGGTCGTTGTGCTTGTCGGCAAGGTCGATCAGGTCGTTCATCCGCTGCATCAGTTTGTGCTCCTGCGTGCGGACGAGATCAAAGGCATCGATCGGGTTGTCCCATTCGCAGACCGGAGCCTCAATGGTGGCAAACTTTGCCTGGTAGTCGCGGTCATTGAGGTAGTCGACGAATAGATTCATGTGGGTCAGCTCACCTGCAGCTTCGCCGCGGAACCACTTTGCCATCCCTGTCAGCCCACGCACGCTCGCCCACGAGGCCATCGAGAAGTAAAGAAACCCAGCCGACGCCTCGATACAGATTTGCTCGTTGAGGGCGTTGGCGATTTCTTCGTTGAGGGACTTACGGAAACTCATAGGATCGGCTCCAGAAGTAGGCTGACGGTTGAACCAGTCTTAGGCGGAGCGCTGACAACGTCAAGACGAGCAGCAGCCACGGCCGGCCGCTATCCGCGGATGGAGCCTCTTGCGAAAACGGCTCCGCATGATTTCGCTTGCGGCGCTGCCGGTAGGGCACGGCTGCGGCCCCTCGCCCCACTCCTGCTTGAGTTCGCTCCGATGCGGCCTCGCCAAGGATCGCCTTGTCGAGTTCGGCATCAGGCAGAAGATGCTCCACGCGGGCGCTCTCCTTCTCGAAGTCTTTTCGCAGAAATCTTACTCATAAAGTGATCTCTTTTAGGGGGGGTAGGTTAGGCCACGTATTCCCTCTGCTAGGCCTTCCGCGTCATCGTTCGCTTCTTTCGGGAGGGTCGTCCACTCAGGGATTTCTGCCCTTATGCCCCCCCGATTCTTTGAGGGCAACGAAGACGGAATGCGGAAGAAAAACATCTTGCTGGCCACATCTCTCAGGCTTACCTTCTGCCCCTCTTCGAGCCCTGTATCGTCCTTGTTCTTTGGAGGTGCTATGCGTGCCTTGAAAAGCATCTCGGCGAGTTTCAGTCGTGTTGCATTCTTCGTCACGTTTGTCTGCTTGGTCGCGGCGGGGTGTGCAGTTTCGATGGCAACCAAACAGCCGGACAAGAAAGATCTCTCAGTGCTTCGGCCGCGAGTGACGAGGTCTCAGGTTGTTGCTGAGCTTGGTCAGCCAGCGGCGTACGAGCAACGCGATGGCCGCCGAGTGGAAGTCTTCGCGTTTACGCAGGGATATAGTAAGGCTACGAAAACGACGCGTGCCCTCGCACATGGTGTTGCCGATGTGATAACTCTGGGCCTGTGGGAAGTGGTTGGAATCCCCGCTGAAACATACTTCTCGGGCACGGATGTCAAAGTTGAGATTACCTATGATGAGAAAGACTGCGTTGAGCAGGTCTCCGTGCTCGAAGGGGAGCAGTTGATCAAGCCAATCCCAGTTTTTACCGGTCCCTGATCGCTGGCGTTGTAGTGGTGGCTGGGCCCTGGTTTCGTTAAGGGGGGAGGTCAACAGTTCAGCGAGAGCCACGCGATCGCTCGTGACCTCATGCAGCAGTTGGGGATCCAGGAAGCAGGCCTGATCGCCGCTGGCGATGCAGACATGCTCATGGAGAGAGCTGTCGACAAGGTGCCCCGGTGACGTTCACCACCTTCTTTGTGCTGGTGCCAGGGGGCTCTCTCGGATTTGTGGGGGAGATTCCTGGCGTTAACAGCCAGAGCGAGACGCTGATCGCCAACGTGCAGCTCCTGCCGCCTTAGCAACGCGGCATCTGCAGCAAGAGGGGTTGTTGAATCCAGCTAGACCCTAGAGAGTGATCCGGTAGACCCGGTCGCGGTCTTCCAACGAGGCTTGAATGCCTCCCACCCCGGAAAGGGCTCTCATGCGTCTTCAACGTTGGCTCGTGTTGGTTGCGGTCATCGCGTCGGCTGGTTTCACGACAGACGTCGGCCGGGTCGCTGCCCAAGAGCCGGATGGCTCGGGGCAGCCTGCACATCAGATTGGACTGGTGCACGACCACGAACCGGTGAAGTATGCCGGGTATGTGCTCTACTTCGTCGAAGGCACACTCGCGGGGCACGACCAGCTCACGCAGACCTGGTCGATCGTCCCTCGCGAGGAGGCGGAGTTTGAGCATGCCTTCAAGATCGAGACCCATGCCATTCATTCCGACGCCGACGCCGCGCAGCCGAGCTTCAACATGCGAAATAGCTGGAAGGAAGGCTATGAAAATTCTGTGAGGTACGAACTCTTTCATCAGGATGAAGACCGAGGCCTTGTGCTGGACGCGATTCAGGGACCGGACGGAAAGCCTCAAGAGATAAACCATGAAACCGAGCACTACATCTTCCCGGGAAGCCTGGAGGTCGGCACGAAATGGCTTTCTGAGCCGGTGACGAGTTCACTGCCGGGCACCTGTCAGCTCGAGGTGATCGGGTCGGAGATCTACAACGGGATCAACTGCTGGGTGGTTTCCTCCACGCGGCAGCCGATGAAAGACCCGCTGATGAAAAACTCCGAGACGATGCGAAAAACCGCGAGGTTTCTCTTCGATCCCTTGACGCTGAGCGTGCTGCGGATCGACTCAGTCACCGAGGGAGTTGGGCCGCTCGGCCGGGCTTTCAAGTTTGTTTATCACATGGAGGTGGCGGAATAGAACGCCGCTTGAGAAACATTAGGATCACCCGCCACCGCCTGCGTGTCCGCGCTCCGGGAGCCCGCCGCTTCTTCTCGGGCTTTGCAAAGCTGCCGACGGGCGTTGTGTTTGTGGCCTCTTTGGTGGGCTTGCTCGGCGGGCTTTCCCACACCGTGACGGCCCTCAGCGCTGAGGCAGCGGAGAATGATCCGGCTGCAGCTGTTTCACGGAGTCGAATCGGACGGGTTGTGTCCCCGATTCGGCTCCGTGACACGGCGGGCAAAGAGTGGTCTCTGTCTGCGGCTGAAGGCGGCCGGGCAACGGTTGTGACGTTTCTCAACTTCAACTGCCCGGTGTCGAATCAAAGCGTACCGGTGCTCAACGACCTCGTGGACCGCTTTGGCACGGAGGGCGTGACATTCGTCGCAGTGGTCTGCGACGCGGCGGATGCTGTCGAGGTCGAGCGTCTCACCGCTGAGTCGAAGATCGCCTGCCGAGTGTTTTTCGATTCCGACAAGGCTGCTGCGGCGCACTTTCGGGCGACGACCACGCCGCAGGCGTTTGTGCTCGATCGCAACCGGGTGCTGCGGTACACCGGTCTGATCGACAACCGCTATTCGAGCCGGCTCGTGCGGCAGCCAAAGGCTGATGCCACCTATCTCGCCGATGCGATCGCCGCTGTCGTGGCTGGCCATGAGGTGCCCATCAAGGAGACTACCCCGATCGGCTGCCCGCTGGAGCCAGCTGGCCGGGTGATTGTTGAGCATGGCACGGTTGAGTTTCATCGCGACATCGAGCCGCTCCTCCAGCAGCACTGCCAGCGGTGTCACCATCCGGGAGATGTAGCGCCGTTCTCGCTCATGACGTTCGACCATGCGGTGCAGTGGGCGGCCGACATCAAGGCCTACACAGCAGATCGGCTCATGCCTCCCTGGTCGGTGACCGGAGGGATTCCTCTCAAGAACGACTTGGCACTGCAACCTGAGGAGATCGAACTCATCGGCCAATGGGTGGACGAAGGCTGCCCGCGAGGAAATCCGGCTGACGCACCGCCGCCGCTCGTGTTCGACGACCCGGACGAATGGCAGGGCTCTCGTCCGCCGGATCTTGTGTTCACGCTGCCGGATGCCATTCATCTCGCCGCGCAGGGTGACGATCACAATCGCACCATCGTCTTTCACTTGGGCAACGAGCAGGAACTCTACCTCGAGAAGGCCGAGTTCATCCCGGGCAACCGGCGGTCGGTCCATCACGCCATGGCGTTCTACGATGGCACAGGCTTGCTGCTCGACGCGCAAGAACGGCTGGGAACGCCCCGCCCCCGGGGTACCGGCGATGAGGACTATGGGCCGGGATACGAGTCAGGGATGGGGCTGGGGTTCATCCCCGACCCAACGCAGATCACACGGAACCAAGACAATCCGGGCGGCAACTTCTTGGGATGGGTTCCCGGGGTGGGGGTTCTCGAATACCCCAAAGATGCCAGGCGGGTGATTCCGCCGCAGTCCGATATCTGTGTCCAAATCCACTACGCACGAACAGGGCGTCCGGAGATCGATGATTCCTCCCGACTCGGCATCTGGCTCGACAAGACGCCTCCCAAGCTCTATTCCAGCGGCGGCATCATCGATACCGAGTTCAAGCTGATTCCGAAGGGTGACGCCCATTTCAAAACCACCGGGTCTCGCGAAGTGCCGACCGACTGCCTGCTGTGGCTGATGTCTCCCCACATGCACCGGCTGGGCAAGGAGTTTCGCGTCTGGCACCAGCCGGCGGGCTCTTCGGAGAGGATCTTGCTGCTCGAAGTGACGGACTACGACTTCAACTGGCAGAACCGCTACTTGCCGAAGGAACCGTATCCGATGAAAAAGGGCTCCACGTTGCATGTGGAGGCGATCTTCGACAACTCGGCAGGCAATCCACGGCGTGTACCCGGCCCAGAGAAGACGGTTTTCCTCGGTGATCGCACCGAGGATGAGATGGCCTTTGTCGTCGTCGGCACCATGTCGGTAGAGAACGGTTTCGGCAAAGTCGAATGGCTCAAGTATCTCGACAAGATGATCCAGGCAAGGGCGTTCAGACTTGCCTACGAGGCGATGGGAAAGGACTAGGGGATGCACGGAGACGAGAGGGATCACCTGGAGCCTCGGGGTGACGCCCGCCGCCTGATGGACTTCCTCCATCTTGGCGAAGCTATCGACCTGCGACGTCTCGCCTCAGTGCTCCGGCCTTTCGTGGAGGCCGATTTCGAGTTTCAGCAGGATCAGTTTGTCGAGTGCATGGTGGCCACCTGGGACGGCCATGAAGTCGTCGTATCGCACCCACGTGAAGAACCAAATGCTGAATATGTCGAGGATGGCGAACTCACAGAGAACAATGCTGTTACCGCGATCACGCTGACTGTGCATCAGTCCGGAGAGCAGGTCGGTGAGAGTGCCACTCGCCAGAGTGAGCTTGCCTCGTCAATCGCTCTGGCTGTGGCGACGACGTTCGAGACGGAGGTGCTGCACAGCAAGACGTGGGACGTGGAACGGGCAACAACCATCGTCTGGAACCGACGGTATCGACACGAGGCTGCGGTTGTTGAGCCGGAGCCACCGGTCGTCTTCACGAGCGGCTGGAAGCGCATCGCTTTGGTCACGACCATTGAGTCGCTCCGTCCAAAGTACGATGGGCCGCTCGACTTCATGCACGTGATCCATCCACGTGCCGTTGTCGATAAGCGACGGCCATTCCCGTTGATGCGGGGGCTGACAGCGACGACGGTGGCAAGCCTCCAACCCCGCTGCACCGTGCTCGGGCCAATCGAGGTTCCGATCGGTGGTCGCCTGCTGCGTGGTGAGTTGGTGTCGATACCACATGCTCCGCACGAGATGGTCGACGGCCTTTCCGATGCCAGGGATGCCCTGGTGGATGTGCTCGACTATGCGGAACACCGTGAAGCGGGTTTCGTGAGCTTGGGTGCCCTGATCCCCTCGATCTCGAGGCAGGGCAGATTGCTCAAGAAAGCCCGGCCACACATGGCGATCACCACGGGGCATGGCTTCACGGCCGTGACCATTGCTCAGATGGTCGAAGATATCGAAAAGGAAGTCGGCTCGGAGGGCGTGGTTGCGGTGATGGGAGCAGCAGGGTCCACAGGCCGTGCTGCGCTGCGGTGCATGTTTCGGCGATCCCCACGCCGCAGGGTCTTGGCAGTCGACCTGCCTCAGCAGATGAGCAAGATCCCCGAGATTCCCGGCTGGAACCCGACGGTGCATCGGCTGACCACGGTTAAGGAGGAGATCAAGGAAGCGGCGATTGTCGTCTGCGTGACGAACGCGGTCGGCGGTATCTTGCAGGCTGATGACTTCGGTGAAAACACGGTGATCCTCGACGATGCACAGCCAGAAAACGTCGATATCTCGGTGCTCGACACGCGGCCTGATCTGAGAATCGTCAAGTGCTTGACGCGTATCCCTGGGCTCCACTGCCCCTTCGAGATGGGGCTGTTTGCAGCGGAGCATCTCGATCCTGAGGTGAACTTCACGTGCCTGGCCGAGATCATTCTCTCAGCGGCTGAACAACACCCAGAGTCGTGCGTGGTCGGTGATCCGACAGACGAGCAACTGGACTATCTCGAACACGCCGCTCGTCGGCATGGCGTGAGGCCCGCGGAGTTTTTCAGCTTCCCGAGCCTCGGCGCCATCGATCTTGGCGCACGCCGCACAACGCTTCAGCAAACGCGGGTATGACGCAGGAAGAATAAGATAGGACGCTCAATGGCTGACGTGCCCCAAGAATGAAAACAGTTTCTAAGTTAGGTTTTCCCGTACCAAGTCCCCAGCCGTTCAGCCTGCGGACGCGTAGCTGAAGCAGGCTGATCGGCTGGGCGTGCCTACGGCGCCGGGGGGCGATAGCCCAGTGAACTGTGTGGGCGAGCGGTGTTGTAGTGCCGCCGACAGCGTTCGATCAGCACCTTTGCCTCAAGTAGCGTGTTGAACTGTTCGCGAGCCACTAACTCGTCACTCGCGCTTCCATCGGAAGTAGATCTGCCCTGTAACGCCAAGCCTGAGGGCCGCCTCGGCGACAGTCTTACCCTCAGCCAAGTGAACTTCCGCTTCACGCAGGCTCCCAATGATCTGCTCGGCCGTGAACTTCTTTTCTCGTGGCATCTCTGCTCTCCCTCAGTGGCGACCACTAAAGAAGTCTCGCTCCAAAAGTGGTCTCGTTTAAGGGGACAGGTCACTCAGCGTTTCCGCGGCATTTTCCTCGCCGATTCCTGACATTCACGAGGCGGGTAAGTCGACCAGTTGGCGTCAACAGCGAGCCGAAGCAAGCTGCTCGGCTGCTGCTGGCGGGCGAGATGCTTGCGAGTTTGCCGTTGACTGTTGTATCGTAAGTGGGATTGAGTATACGCAAAAAAGCACTAGAGGCTTTGCTTATGCTGAACATACACGAGATAAATTTAAGACGTGTAACTTATTGGCTTGGGTCAATAAAATAAATGCGAGGTTTGGAACGCTTCCACTGCAATGTCACCAGTTCTTGAGGTCAATAATGCTTTTTTCGGCACCGAATGCTTCTAAGGGAAATCATTTATACCGCTACACAACCATCGGCTGTTTCTTGGTTCTGAGTATTTTTCAGAAAGCCGATGCCGAAGAAGCTGCAACTCCTAGAGAAGCCAACGTCCGTCAAAATCTTCCTGTAGCGGACGTCCGCCATCCGGCCGTTGATGAAGTTGATCCTTCTAAGGTGCGCATGCCTGAAAATAATCGTATTTCCGCTCCAGCGGGATCGCCAAACGTTGTGTTGATACTGCTTGACGACCTTGGTTTTGGGGGGCCCGCATGTTTTGGGGGCGCGATAGCGATGCCAACGCTGGATCAGCTTGCTTCGAAAGGATTGAGATTCAACCGATTTCATACCGTCGCACTCTGTGCACCAACACGTGCAGCGTTGCGGCACGGT
>Ga0181597_10006923_pt1 | contig 10435 bp, 8 predicted proteins | sample 041ome_5_FD_148647 | JGI IMG/M metagenome (GOLD analysis project Ga0181597, IMG submission 148647) | Coastal salt marsh microbial communities from the Groves Creek Marsh, Skidaway Island, Georgia - 041403US metaG (spades assembly) | ecosystem: Environmental > Aquatic > Marine > Intertidal zone >...
AATAAATAGCCAGATAAAATTTGGAGTTGATGGTGGAAATGGAGCGATAGGTTCGATATTTGAGGATTTATCAACAATTTATAACTTTGATTGTGAAAAGCTTTATATGGAAGTTGATGGAAATTTCCCAAATCATCCGGCTGATCCATCAAATATAGACAATTTGAAAGAGATCATAAAACTCGTTCAAGAAAAAAAATTAGATTTTGGTGTAGCTTTTGATGGAGATGCCGATAGAGCAGTTTTTATTGATGATACTGGAAAAGTTGTATCTGGAAGCATGATGACAACATTAATTGCAGACTATTTATCTCAAAAAAAGGATGATTTAAAAGTTGTGTATAACGTTAATGTTTCACCACATGCTTTATCAATACTTGATTCAAAAAAAATTTCTCTCCACAGGTGCAAGGTGGGTCATTCAAATATAAAAGCAATGATGAAAGAACTTGAAGCAGATTTTGGTGGTGAACATAGCGCTCATTTTTATTATAAAGATAATTATTTTGCTGATTCAGCAATACTTACTCTCTTAATGTTTATGACCATTATTTCTGAGCAAGGAGAGAAAGTCAGTAGTATGATCGACAAGTATAATTTTCCTCCATCATCTGGAGAAGTCAACTTTGTAGTTGAAGATGTAGAAAGCTCTTTGGAGAAAATTAAAACTGTTTTTACTGGTGATTTTGATGAACTTGATGGTCTTTCATATTTTAATGAAAACTTTTGGTTTAACGTTAGAGGTTCAAATACTGAACCTAAATTAAGAGTAAATATAGAAGCTCAATCTCAAAAAATACTTGATGAAGTTTTAGAGAAAATTTCAACTACTATATAAATAATAATGATTGAACACGTACTCGATTTAGGAAATCAATTAAAAAAAGAACTAGAAACTTCAACGGACTTTTTAATTGATTCATACAATGATTTATTAATTGTTGGTATGGGTGGTTCTGGAGTTGCGGGGGATGTTTTAAAGCTTGTTTTAAATGAAACTACGCAAATAAATGTTGAAGTAAGAAAAGCGTATGGAATTCCAGAAGTAGTTATTAACAGAAGGCCGAAGTGTCTCTTCATATCTTATTCTGGAAATACTGAAGAGACTGTTGTTGCAGTAAATGATGCTATTAAACATAAATTAGATTGGTCAGTAATTTCAAGTGGAGGACAATTATTAGAATTAGCAATAGAGCACAAACGACCATTTGTTAAAGTTCCTCCGGGACTTCAACCTAGAGCAGCGTTTGGATTAATGACAAAAGCTGTAATGCATTTTGTTTCTTCTGATAAAGATGGAAAATATCTAGAAATGTGTAATCAAGCTGGGAAGTATTTAAATGAGGTTTTAGGCAACCAATCAGACAACGAGTTGTTAACACAAGCTTTACAAATCTCTAAAGAGATAAGCACTAAGACATCTGTAATTTATGGAGGTACTCCATTAACATATTTAGTTGCCCAACGTTGGAAGACACAAATTAACGAGAATGCAAAATCTAAAGCTTTTGTTGGATATATGCCTGAGGTGCATCATAATGAAATCCTTTCTTGGGAAGCAAACAAAGAAGATTCCAAAAATAATTATCAGTTGTTATTTTTAAGATCTTCTAAAGAAGATTCTCAAATTAATAAGAGATTTGAATTAACAAAAGAAATAATTGGTGATAAAGTTGATATTTCTGAAATTGAGAATATATCCTCAGAAAATATTATTAGTAATTTATTTCATTTAACATTAATAGGTGATTTAGTGAGTGTTTATATGGCTGACATTTTGAATATTGACCCATATGACATTACCTCAATTGAAAAATTAAAAAAATTATTAAAAGGATAGGTAAGAATATGTCAACAATCAAAGATTCTAAATTAGCATCAGTAGGGAAAGATGAGGTCAACTGGGCCCAAAGACAAATGCAAGTACTTGAAGATATAAAACTTGATTTTGAAAAAAGAAAACCCTTAGATGGGTTAAATATAGGTGCATGTATGCACGTTACAAAAGAAACAGCCAATTTAATGCTCACTCTACAATCAGCAGGTGCAAATGTTGCTTTGTGTGCTTCCAATCCTCTCTCTACTAAGGACTCAGTAGCAGCTTATCTTGCTGATAGTGGTGTTGAGGTTCATGCGATACATGGTGTTAGTAATGAAGATTTTTTCAAGCATCTTAATTCTGTATTAGATACTAAACCAGACATAACAATGGATGATGGAGCTGATTTAGTTTCTCTACTACACACAGATAGATCAGATTTACCAGTAATGGGTTCTATGGAGGAGACAACTACTGGTGTAATTAGGCTGAAATCAATGGAAAAAAATAACAAGCTAAGATTTCCTGTTGTTGCTGTAAATGATTCTGACACTAAGCATCTTTTTGACAACAGATTCGGCACGGGCCAGAGCGCAATGGATGGTGTTGTTAGAGCAACAGATTTACTTATTGCAGGATTAAATGTTGTAGTTATTGGATTTGGAGATTGCGGTAAGGGAGTTGCTGAAAGAGCTTATGGAATGGGGGCTAAAGTAACAGTTGTTGAACCAAACTCCGTAAGAGCTTTAGAAGCATTGATGCACGGTTATGAAGTTAAATCTAGCATTAACGCTGCAAAGATCGCTGACGTTATTATTTCTGTAACTGGCAATATGCATGCTTTAGATAAGCAACATTTTGATGTAATGAAAGATGGAGTTGCTTTAGCAAATGCTGGCCATTTTGATGTGGAAATAAACCTCAATGCACTTAAAGAACACAGTTCAAGTGTTGACAGGGTGAGGGATCATGTTGAAAGCTATAAATATAACGATAAAGAAATCCTAGTTCTTGCTGAAGGAAGGTTAGTAAATCTTGCTGCAGCGACTGGACATCCAGCATCTGTGATGGACATGTCTTTTGCAAACCAGGCTCTAGCAGCTGAATGGATAAAAGATAATTATAAGAATTTAGAATCAAAAGTTTATACCCTGCCTAAAGAAGTAGATTTGAAGATAGCTGCAACTAAATTAGGACTCATGGGTGGTGAGTTAGAAATTCTTACTGAGGAACAAATTAATTATCTTGACTCATGGGAGCACGGCACTAGCTAAATTTGAGTATTTTTAAAAAAGTTTTATCTGTTGGAAGTGGGAAGCTTGCTTCAGAACTTAATATTGTTGTTGATGCAATTAATAACAAAGAACAAGAATTCGAAAAATTATCCGATCAAGAAATAAAAACTAACTTTCAAAATTTATATAAACAATTAAACGACAGTCCTTCCAGCATTGAAGTTGAGGCTTTTGCATACACAAGAGAAGCAGCTAAAAGAACTTTAGGACAAAGACATTATGATGTGCAGATTTTTGGAGGACTTGTTCTATTAAGAAACAAAATCGCAGAAATGAAAACTGGAGAAGGTAAAACCCTTGTTTCAACCTTACCAATTTCATTAATGGCTTTATACAAAAAAGGAGTACATGTAGTAACTGTAAACGAATACTTAGCAAAAAGAGATGCAGAATGGATGAGTCCAATTTATGAATTTTTAGGATTGGAAGTAGGCCTTATTCATTCAAGCCAAAATCCATTAGACAAAGCTGTAGCTTACAAAAAAGATATTACTTATGGCACGAACAATGAATTTGGTTTTGATTACTTGAGGGACAATATGGCAGTTTCAAATGAACAGCTAGTTCAAGGTGAGTTATTTTATAGTGTGATTGATGAAGTTGACTCCATACTAGTTGACGAAGCAAGAACTCCATTAATAATTTCTGGAAAAGTCAGTGATTCTACAAAATGGTACTCGGATTTTACAAAAATTGTAAAAGGCATGAAAAAAGATATTCACTATGAAATTGATGAAGCTAAGAAGCAGGTTCATACTACTGAAGTGGGAGTTGAATACGTTGAGTCAAAACTCGGCATAACTAATCTTTATGAAAATACACAAACAAACTTTATTCACTACCTAACGGCAACTTTAAGAGCAAAAACAATTTTCACTAAAGATGTTGACTACATAGTTTCAGATGGTCAGATAAAGATAGTTGATGAGTTTACAGGAAGGGTATTAGAGGGTAGAAGATATTCTGATGGATTACATCAAGCGTTAGAAGCTAAAGAGAATGTCAAAATACAGGATGAAAATCAAACTTTAGCTTCAATAACTTATCAAAATTATTTCAGAATGTATGAAAACCTAGCTGGCATGACAGGAACAGCCAAGACTGAAGAAGAGGAGTTTGTTCAGATTTATAACCTAGAGGTTGTTGAAATACCAACAAATTTACCTATTCAGAGAATGGATCAACAAGATGCCGTTTATAAAACAAATAAAGCAAAGCTTAATGCAGTTATTGAAGATATAAAAATACGCAATGAAAAAGGACAGCCAATTCTTTTGGGTACAGTCTCCGTGGAAGCTTCAGAGGAAATTTCGAAAATATTAACTTCTAAGGGAATAGTTCATAATGTTTTAAATGCTAAGAATCATGAACAAGAAGCACAAATAATTGCTCAGGCTGGAAGACTTGGTGCAGTAACAGTAGCAACAAATATGGCGGGTAGAGGAGTTGATATAAAGCTAGGTGGAAGTCCTGAAGAAATGGCATTTCAACAGCAAATAAATGAAAACCAGCAAGACAATCCAGATTATTTGAAATCAAAAATTTTGCAATTTGAATCACAAGTTGAAGAAGAAAAACAGAATGTTTTGAAACTAGGTGGTTTGTATGTTCTTGGAACAGAAAGGCATGAATCAAGAAGAATTGATAATCAGTTAAGAGGTAGGTCAGGAAGACAGGGAGATCCTGGTGAATCAAGATTTTATATTTCTTTACAAGACGATTTGATGAGAAGATTTCAGGGTGAAAGAATTGAATCTATTATGAATAAATTAAATTTGCCAGATGAAGAAAGAATAGAACAATCTATGGTTACAAAGAGCATTGAAAGAGCTCAAGCACAGGTCGAATCGTTAAATTTTGAAATAAGGAAAAATGTTCTTAAGTTTGATCAAGTATTAAATCAGCAAAGAGATGTAATTTATAAATGGAGAAGAGAGCTATTACGTTCTGAGAAGATTAATGATTTGATTGAGAGTTGGTTATCCGATGTATTAGATACTGTAGCTATCAATATTGAATCTTATAAAAAAAGTTATGAAAATTTAGAGCATTTCCAAGAACTAGTTGAAAATGAATTAAGCGAACTATTAAGTGATGTAAGTAGAAATAAATTTATGGAGAATTTACAAATCAATGATGATTTAGATATATATAAAAAATTAGAAGATCTTTTTAGAGAGAATGAAATTCAGGACCAAAGTAATTTTTGGAATCTTGCAAGAGGTTCAGCATTATCATTTATTGATCAATTATGGAAAGACCATTTATCTGAAATGGACTATCTTCGATCTGGTATAGGTTTAAGAGCAATGGGGCAAAGAGATCCACTGGTAGAGTATCAAAACGAGGGATACAATCTTTTTGAAGACTTAATAAATAATGTTAAATTTTCAGTAATAAGAATTTTGATGAACTTTGATAAAAATTTAATTGTTCAAAAAGAAAAAAATATTGATGATAATGTAAAAGAAAAGACTATTACTAAGGATAAAATAGGCAGAAATGACCCTTGCTATTGTGGATCGGGTAAAAAATATAAAAAGTGTGGATTGGTTGATAAATGTATAAAGAAATCCTAAATAAAGTAAATAATTTTGAAGAACGCCTTGCTTCAGCTAAGGAGTATCTTTGACTTTGAAACTAAAAAGAAAAAATTAGAAAAACTAAATATAGAGATAAACAATAAAGATTTTTGGAATAATCCTCAAAATGCTCAAAAAGTTTCAATCGAAGCATCTACAATCGAGAAATTAATTTTATCTTTAAAAAACTTAGAAATGAACTTAATAGATATAAAAGAACTAGTTGATATTACAGATGAAGAAAATATAGAGGACAATGATTTTTTACATGAATTAAAAGAGCTCGAAGTTCAAATTGAGGAAATAGAAGATGAAGCTCTATATTTTGGAGAATATGACGACTTAAATGCTGTAATAACAATTAATGCTGGTGCTGGTGGTGTTGATGCCCATGATTGGGCTGAAATGATGCTCAGAATGTATACAAGATTTTTATCAAGCCAAGATATGAAGTATCAAATTGAAGAAATATCTCAAGGAGAAGAAGCAGGTATCAAATCAGCCTCTATTCGAGTTGATGCTTTTAGAGCTTATGCAACTTTAGAAAGTGAAAGAGGAGTACATAGGCTAGTTAGGATTAGCCCTTTTGACAGTAACAAAAGAAGACACACGAGTTTTGCAGGTGTGGATGTGGTTCCTTTGATTGACCATAACGAAGAAATTAATATCCAAGATGATGAAATTCGAGTAGATGTGTACAGATCTTCTGGTGCTGGAGGGCAACATGTTAATACTACTGATTCAGCAGTAAGAATAACTCATATTGAATCAGGAATAGTTGTGGCATGTCAAGCAGAAAGATCACAGTTGCAAAATAAAACTAGGGCATTAGAACTGTTAAAAACAAAATTAATTCTGAAGCAAAAAGAAGAAGAACTTCTTAAAATAAACAACATAAGAGGAGACCAACATGAAGCTGGTTGGGGACGCCAGATTAGATCATATGTATTACAACCATATCAACAAGTCAAAGACTCAAGGAGTAATACGGAAGTTGGCAATGTTGGTAACGTTCTTGATGGGGATATTTACATATTTATTAAAGAGTATCTAAAATGGCGTAGGCAGGGAATAAATGATTAGTTTAAAAAATGTTTCTTTAGTTTTTCAAGGTGGAAGTGTAGCGATTTCCAACATCTCTATTGAAGTAGGAGAAGGGGAATTTGTTTATTTAGTTGGCCATTCAGGAAGTGGTAAATCATCATTTTTAAAATTACTTTACAAAGAGTATGTTGCTACAAAAGGAGAAATTGAAGTAGCAAATATTGACGTTTCAAAACTACCAAAATGGAAAGTCCCATTATTAAGAAGAAAGATTGGCATAGTTACTCAGGAACCTCAACTTCTTGAAAATAGAAATACTTATGAAAATATAGCTTTTGCTTTAGAAGTAATGGGAAGTTTACCTGAAGAAATTGATGCAAAGACAAACACATTATTAGATTTAGTTGAATTAAATGAAAGTGCATACAAATATCCAGGACAATTATCTGGAGGGGAGCAAACTCGAGTAAGCATTGCAAGAGCTTTAGCTAATAACCCTGTTGTTTTGTTGTGTGATGAGCCTACAGGTAATTTAGATCCAGATTTAAGTTCTCAGATAGTTTCCCTACTTGAAAAAATTAATAGAGCTGGCACAACTGTTGTTATGGCAACGCATGATTCTTCTATTGTAAATAGACGAAAAAAGAGAGTAATAGAACTTTTAAATGGCAAAATTATTCGTGATGAAATGGAAGGAAGCTATTTAGTTAGGTAATTATGGGAAAATTTTCGTATGTTCTAAAAAATACTCTATTAAACATGAGAAGGACACCACTCTTAGTATTTGCAACAATAATTGCTGTTTTGGTTTCTAGCTTTCTAGTGTTCACCACATTATCAGCTAGATCTATTGTTGAGAACAATACTATACGCTGGCAAAACGGTATTCACGTAGTTGTTTTTCTTGATGATAGAGTAACAACCACCGCACACAAACAACTTCAAGAATCTTTAGAAAGTTACCCTGAAGTTAGAACAGTAGATTATTTCTCAAAACTTGAAGCTCAAGAAGAATTTAAATCGCTGTTCAAAGACCAGCCGGAATTACTTGCTGAGGTTGATTATGAGATATTACCTTCTTCATTGAGAATTAATTTGAATGATCCCTCGAACTACAATCTTATTATTGAAAGATTAGATGGAAATCCGGCGGTAAAAGAAATAAGAACTTCTGGAGAGGCAATAGAAAGACTGTTAAGCCTAACAGATACTTTAGTTATATCAGCATCTGCATTTGCAATATTGATAGGATTTGCAGCATTCATACTAATCATCAATACTTTGAGGCTTGCTGCTTACGCAAAAAAGAAAGAAATAAAAATCATGAGACTAATTGGAGCTTCATCTACTTACATAAGATTGCCATTTATATTTGAGGCAGTAATTGAATCACTAATTGGAACAAGTATTGCTGTAGGTTTTGGATGGGCAGTTATTGAATATTCCAAAAATTCCGTAGTTGCAGAAAGTATATTCGATATAACAATTTCTGATGATTATTTAATATTTTTAACCCTTTCATTGTTAATGTTTTCACTTGTTTTTGGTCTTTTTGCTTCGTTTGTTGGAATTAGAAAAGCTTTAAATGATTAATAAAATAACAATACTTTTTACTTCAATTTTTTTGTTAATCTCTTTTGTATTTCCAATTGAATTGAATGCCATTACTGCAGAAGATAGATTAATTGAGGTTGAAAGGCAGCTTCAAGCAATTGCAGCAGAAATAAGCAAATATGAAGGAGAACGAACAGATTTAGAAAAAGCAATTATCGCTAATGACAAAGACCTTGCCCAGGTAAATAGTGAACTAGCTGAAGTTCAAAGTAGGCTTGCTTCTGTTCAAAGAGAGCTGGATAAAGCATTAGAAAATTATGATGTTACATTAAATGATCTTGTAGCAGTCCAAGAAAATATTGTTAACGAACAAATAAAACTTGGAAAAATAAAAAATGAAATAATAGAAGTATCTGATGAATTGCTTGAGACTCAAAAACAACTTTTAGGAGCAAATGAAAAACTTCAAGAACAAGCTGTCAGTCTTTATATCAATGGTGTTATGAGTCCAACAACAGCTTTATTTATTGAATTAGATGAATTGTCAAATTTTTTAATAGCTTTAGGTTATGCATCTACTGTTGTAGATTCTGCTTATGCAATTGTTGAGCAATTAAATGCTTTAGAGAACCTAGCCTCAAGTCAAACTGAATTTCTTACTCAACGAGAAGATGAAAGAGTAGAAATTGTTTCGAATCTTCAAAATGAAGAGGAAAGAAAAAATGAGATTTCTATAGAAGCTGAAGAATATGCTGAAAATATTGAGGAAAAAAAGGAAGCAGTTGAAAGAGAAAAGCGGCTAGTTGAATCTAAAAAAGCACAGGTTGTAAAAGCTAGGCAAAATGCACAAAGTTTATTAAATCAGGCAAATAAAGAACTTGAAAAATTAGATAAGGAACATGCTGACCTTGAAAAGCTTGAGGATGCAATTCAAGCGGATATTGAAAGGCTAAGTAGCTCAGGCGGTGTTGCCCCAGATAAACTTTCTTGGCCAGTCAAAACGGGTTATGTTTCAAGTGGTTATAAATGGAGAAGACTAGGCGGTACTACAAGCTTTCATGGTGCGATTGATATTGCAGCTTCTAGAGGGACGCCTATTTATGCTGCAGGTGGTGGAGTTGTAATACTTGCAAGATATTATGGAAATGCAGGAAGAACTGTTTTTATTGATCATGGCGGTGGGATGACAACTTTATATTTTCATATGGACAAAATTTTAGTAAGTGTTGGACAGACTGTAATAACTGGAGATCAAATCGGCACTATTGGTACTACTGGTAGGACTACAGGACCCCATCTTCATTTTGAGACAAGACTAAGAAATCCGAGTTCAGCAAATTGCTCCCTTTCTTATCTTGACCCTACTTCTCGAGGAAGGGTCAATCCATATTGTTTCCTAGACTGATGAAAGTATTTGCTGAAAATCGAAAAGCCAGAAATTCATATGAGTTTTTAGATTTCTACGAAGCAGGGGTTGTTCTTTCAGGACCTGAAACAAAAAGTGTTCGAAGTGGTGGTGCTTCAATAGTAGATGCTTTTGCAAGCATTGATAAAGAGGAAGCGTATATCATGGAAATGAATATCGAACCTTATAAATATTCTGATAATACAGATTACAATCCAAAGTCTCAGAGGAAACTTCTTTTACATAAAGGTGAGATTAAAAAACTTATCGGACTTTTGTCTCAAAAAGGGTATACCTTAATTGCTACTAAGGTATTTGAAAAAAATGGATATATTAAAATCGAATTAGCTTTAGCTAAAGGTAAAAAAGATTACGACAAAAGAAAGAAAATTCTTAATAAAGAACATTCAAAAGAAATTAAGAATTATTAAATGCTTTTTCTGTACCTACCCTGATGTCTGGTACTCCAATAAAATTTTTATCAGAATTCTTATAAATTGTTGAAATCGGACCGTATCCACCTATAAGTTTGTTTTCAACTGAAATTTCATGTCCTTTTTCTTTTAGACGGGATATTTCAGGTTCATTTAAGAATTCAAACTTAATATTAGAAGAAGTATTAGATCCAAAATACTCCATGGTCCATCTGGGTTTTTCCATAATCTCTTCGAAACTACTTTCTCCAAGAATATAAGGAAGTATGGTTTGGGCAAGCAACTGGGGTTGATAACGCCCC
>Ga0181597_10006932_pt1 | contig 10430 bp, 7 predicted proteins | sample 041ome_5_FD_148647 | JGI IMG/M metagenome (GOLD analysis project Ga0181597, IMG submission 148647) | Coastal salt marsh microbial communities from the Groves Creek Marsh, Skidaway Island, Georgia - 041403US metaG (spades assembly) | ecosystem: Environmental > Aquatic > Marine > Intertidal zone >...
AGGAGTAGTGTGGCAACTCTTTTTGATCAAAAGGGGCAGTGTGGAGCAGAAAATTGAACGGGGGATCATCGAGCGCGATCTCCATTTTCAGGAGGATGTTTTTAAGCACCTCACCCAATTCCTGAATTTCCTGACGTTGAATGTTTTCGTAATGACTGCATGAGCGTTTGGGAACAATCCACGTTTCAAACGGAAATCGGCTGGCATAAGGGCAGACCACCAAAAATCGCGGCGTATCAAGGACGACTCGTGAACCGGTGGAAATTTCCTGTTGAATCAGGTCGTCGAAGATATTCCGTCCACGATAGTTGTAAAACTCTTGCGCCCCTTTAATTTCTTCCTGCACATAGATCGGTACGACGGGAGTGACGATCAATTGTGAGTGGGAGTGAGGTAAGGAGGCTCCGGCGAGGAGTCCTTTGTTTTTGAAAATAAGCCCATGAACAAATCGCGAGTCTTTTTTCAAATCGACCAGACGATCTCGATAGATCCATAACACTTCCCGAACATTGTCCACTGGCAGTCGCGACATGTTGGTTTCCATGTGCGGGCACTCGATGATCACCTCATGCGCACCGATCCCCTGCATCATGTCGAACATCCCTTCGCCTCGCTTCATCAATTCCCCTTCGACTTTGAGAGCCGGGAACTTGTTCGGCACGACACGCACTCGCCAACCGGGTTTGTCGGCTTCGGTGCCTGCCGTCCGATAAGCAATGATCTCGTTCGGCGTGGCCTCTTCGTTCCCTTCCAGGAAAGGATCGTAGGCATCAATCGACAATTCGTCTTCGTCTTTGAAGTCGTAAGGACGTTGGGCTCGTTCGGGGGCAATGATGACCCAGCGTCCAACAATCGGATCTTTTCGTAATTCTGGCATAGTCAGCACGTTTCAAAACAGGAAGTTCAAATGAATGTAGCGCCCAACATACTTTGAACAATCAACCAATCACTGAAAAGGCCCGCTACCGACAATCCTGCCAAGAAAATGAGACTATTACCGTTGATTCCCAATCATAATGATTGGCGATCATCGTAGGAGAATTGCAGCGAAAACCTGCTGGCATTCGTTTTGAACTCAGGTAGGCTGGTGGCGTGCCTCAGTCAGGCCAGAGAATATCTGATTGACCCAAATACTTGTTGTGATGAGTTTTCAGGATATGTTGATGATATCCTTCTCCTCCTCAGGAGGAGAAGGTGCCCGACAGGGCGGATGAGGAGGTCGTTGAATTTAGATTGATCACCTCCTCACCCCGGCCTTCTCCTCCTCTATGTGAGAGGGTGGCATGCAAGATGGCGAGATCATTAATTCTGAATGATTGCCCAGCAATTGCGAACTATCATGATAATACCGCGAAAAGATGAGACACGACGCTAGTAGAGTTGGGCATACAGAAATGAATAAGGGGCGCGAGTGTCGAATCAGAAAACCGAAAACCTGACTTTCACCTCCATCGCCAAAGACCTGAGGCAAAATGCTTTCTCGCTGATTGGGGCCGATATCACCTTCAAGATGATTTCGTTTGTGATTCTTTCCCCCTTGATCAGTCTGTTACTTCGCCTCTTTTTGTGGATCTCAGGGCGACCGGTCTTAGCCGATACCGACATCGTACTGTTTTTGCTTCATCCGGTTGGCTGGGTCACAGCAGTGGTCGTGGGCGGAGCCTTGTTGGGAGTTCAGGCTCTTCAACAAGCCGCACTCATCTCAGTTGTTCTCGCCAACACCCGACACAAGTCGCTCAGGTTGATCACCGTCTTTCGGTTTCTGTGCGATCGTGCTTAAGAATTATTTCGCTTGACGATGCGGATTGTGATTCAAATTCTACTAACAGCAGCTCCGTTTCTGATCGTTGGGGGAGTCTTATATCTACTTCTTCTCACCGATCACGACATTAACTTCTATCTGACTCAAAAGCCGCCTCGATTCTGGCTTGCCGTGGCCACGATTGGAATCGATCTATTCGCCATGGTGATCATCATCGTTTGGAAGATTGTGGGATGGTCCTTCGCATTACAACTTGTTTTATTCGAAAAGATACCGGTGGCGGAAGCCATGTCTGTCAGTCGATCCCGCATCAAGGGACACAAACGAACAATTCTGAAAATGATCGGTCTCTGGATATCTTTCTGTTTGATGATTGCGATTGTTTTGGCGTTTGTTGTCATTCTCGTCAGTCAAAGCATCCTGCCCGATGTCGAGAGCCCCCTTTGGCAAATTGTTCTGTCTGGGGCAATCGTTATGGTCTTGTTCGTGACGGCCAACTATCTCAGCAGCCTGATCGCGACGTTATCTCTTTCAGTGGTATTAACCAGACTGTACTTGTCGTTCGCAGATCACGTTGCGATCTCACTACCAAATCTTGACGACCTCTCACACCGTATTTTCCCAAAGATAACTACAGCGCGTTTAGTCACTGGACTGACAGTATCGATCGTGTTGGTCTGTGCAACCATTGTGGTCGGCTTTCAATCCGTGAAGCGCGATACTCATGTGCAAGTGACCGCTCATCGTGGTGCCTCGGGAGATGCTCCTGAGAACACGCTGGCCTCTGTCAATCTCGCCATCGAAAAGGGAGCGGACTGGGTCGAAATCGATGTCCAGGAAACAAAAGACGGCGTGGTCGTTGTCGCTCATGACAGCGACTTAAAAAAGGTTGCCGGAGAGAGTGTTAAAATCTGGGAAGCAACCGCGGACGAATTACGCCAGATCGATATCGGCAGCTATTTCGATCCCAAGTTCAAAGACGAACGTGTTCCGACTCTCGCTGAAGTCCTCGAAACTTGCCGAGGGGAAGTCGGGCTGATCATCGAACTCAAATATTATGGCCACGACCAACAACTGGAACAACGAGTCGTTGATTTGGTCGAACAGTCTGAAATGCAAGACAACGTCATGTTCATGTCGCTCAAGTTGGCAGGCGTCCAAAAACTGAAGAAGCTGAGACCCGATTGGAAAATCGGACTATTAACGGCAGTCACGGTGAGTGACCTGACACGTGCCGATGTCGATTTTCTGGCCGTCAAAACCAGCTTGGCAACCTCTTCTCTCATTCAACAAGCACATCTTCGCGGAAAAGATGTCGCGACCTGGACCGTCAATGATGAGTTGGCCATGGCCACGATGATTCGTCGAGGAGCCGACAATTTGATCACCGATTACCCGGCATTGGCAAAACAGGTGATCGAGAAGCAAGAAGCTCTCACGCCAGCCGAGTCATTTCTGTTCGACCTCGCATTACTCCTGGGAGAAGATCCTCTGATTCACTCTGCTGGCAAGAGTGTCGAATGAATGCTCTCGAGTTCAAATTCCGGCGTGATCACTTCATGAGGAAATTGTCCTCGCCACATGGCGAGAGCACGCCCTGCATGAGTCAAAAAGGTGTAATATGATTTCACCTCTCCGGGAGAGAGTTCCTGAATCGTTGTGTTCAGCCACTGTGCCGCCTTCACGACGACTTCACGCGGTGGCTGTAACTCTTCGGGAGCTAACGCCCACCATTCCAATGTGTGTCCGGTGACAAGAATGCGGTCGGCTTTGATTCCTAAAGGCAGTCCTTCGACATCTTGTGGTCCGTCCCATTCATCGCCGGGCCATTCGGGATTCCAGAATCCCTCTGCCTGTTGTGTCTGTATCAAGCGATCGGTGACATCACGAAGATGAGCAATGATTTTGGTTCGCATCTCCGGGCTGAGAAGAGGCTGATTGTCATCGATTCTGAGCAACATCGTCAACGTATGTAAGCGATGATTTCCTCGGCAGACACCCTCAACGAGTCGCTGACGCATGATCCGCTCGGCCATTCTGTCAAAAGTAATCCATTCCCCTTCGCGACTGTGCCAGCCCTCGGTCGGTTCGAGATAGTGCGCAAAGGCGAGCGTCGACCACTCGTACTCGAACTGATTGATGCGGAAGTTCTTGAGGGCTGCATCGAGAATTGCCGCGACCGTTGTTTCACCGGTTTCAGTCACCACGGGATAATCAAGCGGGACACCCACTTCAGAGAGGCCGGCAATCGTGTGATCGACATGACTGGATGATCCGGCCCCTTCCTGAACTCGCACGCGGACGCCGTACTCGTCGAGATACATGAGCGGTTTGAAGTTGTCTCCATAACTGTTGCGGAATTTACGGTTGTCGAGCATTAACTCCAGCATTTCCAGACCCGAGATGCAGTTGGGGTCAGAAAAACTTGCCACAGGACTCCACATCCGCAACGCATGATCGATGTGGTTGATTTTCTCTTGAGGAGAGCGAAGTTGTGGCCTCAGTTTCCAGAGGACTGCTTCCAAGTCCGCATCGGGTATGACATTCTCGTCATCATACAATGGCCTGACTGTGGGAGGCTCATTCCGAAAAGTGGGCCAGTCATTGCGTTTTGATAAATCCGCGTTCAAGCTCATCACGGCCCAAACAGTCAAAGCGGCAAGAAGGCTCACGTGGATCAACAATTGTGATGATGTTTTTTGCTCACTCATTGTCGGTCTCCTTCTCGGGCTCTTTGGTTTTCACCAATGAAGCGCGATGAAAAACAATCCCCTGCGCGTCTTCAAAAGTAGGAGTCCAGTTTGAGGAGTCACGTAACGATTTGACAAGATCAGGCTGGTTTTCAATTGATAATACCGCAGTCGAGACTCGATACCGATCAAACACTGTTTCCCAAGCGTCCCCTTTCCCCATCGCTTCCCGATAATCAATCATCACGAGCGGAGGAGTTTTCGGCAATGAATATTGCGAAACGAAGAGTTGCTGTCTCCCGCCTGTGGAATAATTGATCCAGTCTCCCCACTCGACCGGATGAAAAATCTGACCGGGTGGTGGTTGTTTTCGTAAATGTTTAACAACGGCAAGTGGAAGCTCTTGTGAGATAACTTGTTCGGTGTGCCTTGGCTGTCCACCAATAACATGCCGACTGAGGGGAGAGAAGACAAACGCCACCCAGATGACCAACAGAGAAATCCAGGTGAATCGAAAGTCGGAAGCAGTCAGTTCTTCCGGTTTTTTGAGAGGGGCCGGTTTCACGGAGTATTTCCCTTTGAAGATGACATCTGCCAGCAAAGGTTGGATCAAGACAATCGTGAGGGGGAGATACCAGATCAATAATTCCTGTGAAACACAGACGCCGACCGAGAGTATCAACCAGGTGGTGAGAAAACCGGGATGGAATTGTGCGCTGCTGATTCGGGAAAGTCCAAAGACGATTAACCAGGAACCACCCATGATGATTCCGAGGGAACTCGACATGACGAGAGGTTGCCAAAGTAAGATCAACGGTCGCTGCACGATGGTCGAAAGTAGTATGCCATCCCAGAATCGATGCATCAGATCGGGATTGATCAGAAAACCAATCATCCCCGCTTCCAAAAGAATCGCTGAATGCGTCCATGAATGTTTTGAGCTCTCGGGTTCGTTTTGCCAGAGTCGAGCACAAGTTACTCCGACAAGATTGCAGATGAGTAGTAACAATCCCACGCTGAAGGAAGTGTGTGCGTTCACCCAGAACATCATGATGATCGCCACTGCAATCGGTTGTCCCCAAAATGATTTCTTCCAGGTCATGACCCAGATCAACAGAGACCAACACAAAAGGCCAAGGACTGCTGGCTGAATGAGACTTGCCATCATCCAAACGAGCAAAGCAAAGGTCATCACCGAAATCATCGACAGAAGAGTTCGATGCTGGTCGGATTTCGCCGCCAGGAAAAGAATCCCACACGACAAGATCAAGACCAGGCTACAGATATCGCTGAGTGCTCGAATGCCTCCCCACGATCGCACCTTCTCAAACATGACTTTTGTCAAGAAGTCGGGTTGAGTCTCCGGCATGCCCGCAGTGACAGGGAAAGTCGAGGCGACACTGAAATTGGTCGCTGATGACCAGAGAGGCGACACAGAGAGCGGCACATAGCTTAATACCAGTATCAACAATCCGAAGAGGCTCGCGGTGACTAACTCCGTCATCCCCCAAACCCACTTCTCAGAGAGAAGTGGCTGCAAAACGGGGAGAGAATCTTTGGGTGGTGATGGAGTCAAAGAATTACCGGTCGTCATGGGAATCGAAACGATGTGGTGTGATCTTCAGTCAAAAAGCCGATCACACCGTACGACAGCAAAAACGATTCCAATCGTATCTCACCTGACGAGGGTGATCTCTTCGAGAAGATCTATCCAGTTTCGGGGATGAACTTCTTTTAACCCGATATCCAACAACCATTTAGTTGCGATCAAGCAGCGATTCCAAGTCAGGAAGTGAATTCCTTAGCGATTTGGGGCTGAATTCCAATTCATTGGGAACAGAAGCGTCGTAATCGGCTTCAAAGTGACGATACATCATGTCAAAAGATGTTGCAGCGTAAGGAGTTTCGATGGTTTCTCCCAAACGTGGTCCCAAGACTCGTTCTGTCGCAATTTGTCGATAATTGTAAGGACGAAAGTAGTAATCTCCCGTCGAAGCCGGGTGATAGGGGAGGTGCTGCATCATTTGATTGCAGTATGGCCCCGGGCACTTGTAAGCACCGATTTTTTGTCGACAAGGTCCGGTCTCGCAATCAATGTACTCACACTCATCACACGAGTCGCAAGTGTCACAAGTCGAGTATTCGCAGTCAGTTGTGGTGCATTCGGCGACTGCTTCCGGGCAACAGGTAATCTGTTCGTAGAGCAGTTCCGTGGAAGCCGTTAAGCTCACTGAATCTTCTTCGATCGGTAGCGGCACAGGCTCTCCTGCTGAGAGTATTCCTGCGAAAAGAGTCAATGTCAGGGCTAATGTGGTAGTGGACCGCATAGGAGCCTCATACTTTCTGGCGTGTTAACAATCGGAACTAAAATATGTCTTATAGTCATCATCGGAACTGAGTTGATCTCACGACAGAACTTCCGGCACATGCCTTACAGCTTCAATAATCGTTAAACTTTACCATTCGTTCCCGGGAATCACCCTGAATCTGTGTGTTTCGACTACGATTGGTGAGTCAATCGCGATTAAAACAGATGCTTGTCGTTGGGTGGAACGTGAGTTGCTCAACTCATTCTCGGAGGACGGTAAAATTCAGTCCGAGATTCACATCGGAGACTGTCGCGTCCAAACTGAATCCAAACGCAAACTTCAGACACGAATTGGCATCGGATCATGGTTTTCACTTACATCTATTTTAACAAGGGCAAAGCTTTAATCCTTGCCCTCGTTGCAATCCTGTTCACTCTCAGCACCGTCTCTCCTGATGTCATCGGACAGGAGTCCGACGATGATCGGTTGGAAAATCCGCTCATGCGAGCTTATGAAGAACTCCTCGATCAAAGCGATCTGGATGATGATGGAGAGATCGATGACCTGCGCAAAATGATTCATGACGCCGACAAGCTACTCTCAAAAATCAAAGCGGAAAACCGCGAAGCTTTGCGGAATGTGAACCGTCAAACACCGCTCCCTGCTTTGCCGAACATTTTAATCATTCTGGCCGACGACTTGTCACCTCAACAACTTGGTTGTTATGGAGCAGAGCAGTCGGCAACACCCGCTTTGGATCAACTGGCCCAGCGCAGTTTGGTGTTCGAAAACTTCCACGCTGGTTCTCCCATCGACGACGATGCCTTTTGGACATTATGGACGGGCCGCACGTCGAATCATATTGCCAACCGTGACAAAGAGACAAATCGTCCCGTCTTGACGACACATCGTTCGACACTCCTTTCCAACTTATGGCATGCAGGTTACACCACCGGCTTCTTTGGTGGTTGGCCATTGGCGGGCCCCGTCGTTCCGCGCAACGCCGATATGGATCTCTTTGTCGGTTGGAATGATCCCGAACAGATGTCAAAAATTTCACCCGATGCAATCACCATCAATGGGACACAACAGAAACTCGAGAATGATTCCGATTCCTCTTTCGCTTGGACAATGACCACCATGCAAGCGTTGGCGGCATTGGAACGTGAGCAAACTGGCCGTCCATTTGCCTACGTGCTTCGCTATCATGCACTCAATATTCCTGCTTCGATTGCCGATGGTGATTCGCCTGCCGAACGCTCAGCGCGAGCCTTCGATGGTGAACTGACACGTCTGATTGACCGCATTAAAACAAAGCCCTACGCCAACAACACTCTCATATGGATCATTGGTGAAACCGCCGATGCGGGAGTTTCACCCGATGCCAATGCCGCTGAAACCGGTGAGTCCCTCCAGTCTGCTTCGATGCGTGTCCCGTCTGTCCTGTTTTACCCTCGTCGTCCCGCGGGAGTTTCCGAGGCACGTTTGTCAGCCGCGTTCGATGTGAATTCAACATTGGCGACGGTGACCAGAGATGGTCGATTTGTTCGATCTCCCAACGGGCAATCATTACTGGCACCCTCTGTCAGATCATCGGGCGAACGCTTACTGTACTGGTCAGTCCCTGTGGGTGACTCTCGCTATCAGGTGGCCCGGTATGGAAAATGGAAGGCGGTCGTCGTTCCGGGAGCGTCTTCAATCTTGCTGTACGACCTCGAAGCCGACCCCGAGCAGAAAAACAACGTGGCCGACCAGCACCCTGAAATTCTCCGGCAAGTGACCCGTTCAGCCGGTTCATGAGAGAATTGATCTCTCGACAATGGAATCGAGTGGCCACCGGGTGCCGTTTGGCGTATAGAGTTGTTATCCTGAGAGAATAAAATTCAAACCCTCTTCTGACACAACACTCCATGAATTCTGCACCCTCACCATCGATTGACGTGGACACCTTGAAGGCTCGCATTCGAGACGCGGGTTTACGATGTACGGCTGCTCGATTGGCTGTGCTGATAGAATTATCAAGAGCCAACTCCCCGCTGACCCATGCTGAAGTCGCCGATTTGTTGATTGATCGAGGTATTGATAAGGCAACGGTGTTTCGCAATCTGGTTGATCTGGTCGATGCCGAAATATTGTCTCGGACAGAATTAGGAGATCACGTCTGGCGTTTTGAAGTCCGCGGTGCCGGAACCGAAGCAGACATCCAACATCCTCATTTTGTCTGTCTGGATTGTGGGTCTGTCACCTGTTTGTCTGATCTCGATTTTGATGCTCCCAGTCGTCGTGCGACTTCGCGAGTCGGAGATATCAAAGAGATTCTGATCAAAGGTGTTTGTGTTGCCTGCCAACCTGCCACTTGATTTGTCACTTGAATTGTGAGTTCCTCGATCTCTCCAAACTGACTATGAAATATTCTTCCGACCCTCCCAGTGACGACTCGATTTCAGCCGACCGGTACATCCGCAGATATCACATTGTCGCTACGTTGGTTTGTGTTGTGGGGATGGGATTAGCGGTTTTTTCGATGATGCGAGTCGATTCTTCCAACTACAATCAGGAATCGCAAACGAATTCGTCAGTGGCAAGTTCAGGAAGAATCCCCGCCGTAGATGCTTTTGATCTGTCAGATAGTACTCTGCCACGCGACCGGATTGTGATCGGAAATCCCTTCAAAGATTCGATCCCTTCTTTGACCGAACCGAAATACGTGTCGGCAGGCGAAGCGAAGTTTCTGGAGGATCAGGATGAGATCATTGGGTATGTCGAAGAGGGGAAATCCCGTGCCTATCCTCTGAGGATCATGGCCTGGCATGAAGCCGTGAATGATCAGATCGCAGGAATCCCTTACGCCATCACCTATTGTCCGCTCTGTAAATCGGTCATAGCCTTCGATCGTTCCACAGAATTCGGACGCATTCAATTAGGAGTCTCCGGTTTTCTCTATAACAGCAATGTTCTGTTTTACGACAAAACCGACAACGAAAGCCCCGGCCTCTTCTCACAGCTCCAAGGAGAGGGGATCACCAGGAGACTCAAGAATGTTGCGTTGAATACACTGCCTGTCGAGCTGACAACATGGAAAGACTGGAAGACACGCTATCCCAAAACTGACGTATTGAGTCTCGAAACGGGGCATGATCGCGACTATCACTCTTCGGCTTATGAAGAGTATTATGCCAACGACAAGTTAATGTTTCCGGTCTCCAAAAGTGACAAGCAATTTCTCAACAAATCGATGGTGCTCGGAATCACAGTGAACGGTAAAACGCGAGCATACCCGTATCAAAAAGTTTGCCAATGTTTGGAAGCCGACCACATTGCAAGAAACATTCGAGGGAAAGAAGTTCACGCTCCTCTGGAATCCCGAAGCTCAATCGCTACGTGTCGAAGCCGCCGATGAGGGAGTGGACTGGGCTTACTCGTTTTGGTTTGCCTGGTACGCATTCCATCCCGAGACGGAGATCTATTCGGCAGATTCGCCAGCGACTGATTGACTTCGCCTTTGGCGTCTTTCTATGGTGGTGTGTGTAAGAAAGTCACACGCACACACACCACTCAGACAAGGCATCATCATGCGTTATTCTCTTTTTGCGAGTCTCTTTTTTCTGATCGGGATTTGCTGTTCAACCTATTCTTTTGCGGATGACAAGCCACGAGTCCTGATTTTGG
>Ga0181597_10006935_pt1 | contig 10423 bp, 9 predicted proteins | sample 041ome_5_FD_148647 | JGI IMG/M metagenome (GOLD analysis project Ga0181597, IMG submission 148647) | Coastal salt marsh microbial communities from the Groves Creek Marsh, Skidaway Island, Georgia - 041403US metaG (spades assembly) | ecosystem: Environmental > Aquatic > Marine > Intertidal zone >...
TAAGTTTGATTTCTGTTCTTCGAAAGCTGCAACCGAAATCATACTTATTTCTGGTTTGAAAACTGATCATCGCCCCAGCCACACATTCTCTTTTTCCCGGCTTCATCCGCGCGAGCCGCGGTTCTTTCATTTGAGGGCCACAAGAAACACAAAAATGCACAAAAGGTATTTCTCTCATCTCTCTTCGAGTTTGTGTGGTTGAGTTTTGATCAGCGAGCATCTTACTTCTATTTCTTCTCCAAACGGGGCATATCCCCCTCCCCGAAAACTCGCTGCGCTCGTTCCCGACCCTCCCCCAATTTGGTGGAGGGTGAAGTGAATCTAGCGTTGGCGACTTTGCAGTTTTTGCGTGAGTCAACTTCTTTCGTCTGTGTTCTATCAAACGCCCCAACTATTTGTGATTCGTTTAATTCGAGTCATTCGTGGTCAGATTTGATAGCCATAAAAAACTGGAACGCTAATACACGCTAATCTTCACTCATCGGGATCAGGTCAGTGCATTAGCGTTTATCAGTGGTGATAAGTGTTCTTTTGCCTTAGCGTCTTTTTCCCAACAATTGTCGGTGTCCATTTTGCTTCTCTGCATCCTCTGCGCACTCCGCGGTAAGCTTTCTTCACATGCTCACGCCAGCGAGAGCATGGCACCCAACTCTCTCTCTTTGCGTGTCTCGGCGGCTTGGCGACTTTGCGTCAAACTTCTTTCATCCGTGAAAATCGGTTTTCTCCGCGTCATCCGTGTTCTACTTCTACCAAACGACTCCACACAAATATGGTCTCGTCTCTTGTGCCTTCGGCACACCGTTTGGCGAGCAAACGGTGCTACCCATTTTTTCTTTCCTTTGCGCCGCTGCGTCTTGGCGTGAGTCTCCATAACTGATCGCGCAGAACTCATCTTGCCAAACGCGATCTACCAGAGTTACCGTTCGGAGTTCGTTGATGATCTCAGGAACCGGACGCTAGCGCGTTCCGGCTGATTTCGTTGAATGCAGATTCCGCCCCGTCAGCCGCAGTACGCTAGCCCGCGGTTCTTCCATAACGGACATGAACCTTTGCGGCTCAACACCGCCTCAACTCGATCTTTAGCAATTTGAACGTCATTCGACACCTAATAGCGTGTTGAACAATGACGACCTCTGCAACGTGAAAACGGAGGCGATTTCGCGTGGCGTGGAAAATGCGCACCGACAAAAAACGGCAGTTCGCCAAAACGAAGCAATCGACGCAACTCGAGATCAACAATCAACTTGCTCAAGAGTATCGAAGAGTATCAGCCAAGAGTATCCAACAGTATCGGCCAAGATTTCTCAAGAGTATCGTCAAGTGTGTCCCAAAATCTGGAAATCTTGACACCTTGAAACGGCTGTTGAGCGTTTAGAAAGACCGAGCGAAGCAGGAAGTCTTCTTCGATGATATCCAACATATCAAGAGAACGGTTCACCGGTCGCACTCACCCGGCTGTCACGAAGAGAACCAGAATCAGAAAGGTGAGTTCCAGTGGCTGTGGGCCATGTTCGAACATGGGTTCGACTTGCCGACATGTGTTAAATCCGATCATCAAAGAAGCAGTATTTATGAAATTGTCCCATTAACCACTTTGGCTAAGTCTGCGAGATGTCTGTTGTTGGAAAGAATACCATTTCAATACGAGATTGGCTCGTTCATAATCGATCAATCTTTTCACACACGATTACTCCAGAGAGAAATAGGCTATGACCCGTTCCCTTCTTATTCTCGGAATTCTTCTCTGTTCAACCTCTCTGCTTTCGGCGGATGATCGAACCGGAGTGATGCAAGTATCAGCGTACGGCTACGACGATTGTCTGAAGATTTCCAACAACCAAACTTCCGTCATCATCTGTCCTCGAGTGGGAGGACGAATTTTATCTTATAAGCATCAAGGGCATGAGTCTCTGCCTCTCCCCAAAGGAGGCGAGGGGTGGACTTACGAATCTGGTAAGGGGGGTGGATCGCCGATTCCCGGTCGATTTGATATTGGTCCCGAAACAACAATCCCCAAGCATCCCGAATTATGGCAGGGAGTTTGGCAGGGAGAAATCATTGCCGACCGACATGTGCGAGTGGTGAGTCCTTACGATAAAGCGACCGGTGTGCAACTCGTTCGAGACTACAAGCTCGACTCGAAAACCAGTCAACTCGAATGTCGGCAAACCATGACCAATCGTTCCGGGGAACCGGTCGAGTATTGTTATTGGAGTCGGACGTTTGCTCTCGGTGGAGGGATCGTTGTTATTCCGCTCACCGAGCCGAGTCGTTTCCCTCATCAATATGTGATGTACACGCCGGCTCCCGTCATTAACTATCTTCCCGAGGATCAGAACATCCGCCGTCGAGACGGTTTTCTGGAGATTCTCGGGCCTCCCGCGCACCCAAAGTTGGGTATGGATACCCAAGCGGGTTGGTTTGCCTATTTGATGCCCAACGATTTGATGTTCGTGAAGCAGTACCCCGTTTACCCGGATCGTGTCTACAACGAAGTGGCCGGGTTGACGTTGTCGATCTGGTATCCTGATCGACCAATGGTGGAGTTGGAGCCGATTGGTCCACGAGAGAAGTTGAAGCCGGGGGAATCGGCGTCGTTCACCGAGACATGGTATCTGGTTCCGCAAAAGTTCCCCGCGAAAGGAACTCAAGTCGATCTGAAAGCGGTCGAGTCTGCCGCCAAGGGAGCGATGTCAAACAAATAGATTACCGCGAGTAATGCAGATGGACTCCCGCGCGTGGGCGCGGTCTGTGCCAATAAGGGTGACGGTGTTGACTCACGCCAACACCTACTCCAACAGAGGGAACAATCACAATTTCGGGACGACTGGAGACGACACGAACAACGTCTCCGCGAGCCGCCGCTTGAGCCGCTTTCTGGATCTCCAGAACGACATAGTCACTCACGCCGTTTGCCTTCAAGTCGATGACCGCGTCGGGGCTCATATCAATCCGACCACCGCGAGTTTTGACGGTGTTCACGATCACATCATCACTGACACCACTTTGTGTCATGCGGATAAGATCGAGGTTAGTGACGGCGGTCGCTTCGGCCATTTGGACCTGTGCGAGTTCTTCATACGCCATGTCTTCTTTGTCTTTGGAATTTCCGACGACGGCCCCGGTTAATCCTCCTGCCAGCGCACCGAGAACGGCACCGTCTCCTGTATTGCCACTTTGATGTCCGATAATACCACCGAGCAGCGCACCTGCCGTCGATCCGACCATCGCCCCGTGTTCTGTATGATTGCGGGGATGACAGCCCGTCATGATCCCAATGGGTAGCAATACCGAGAGGCACAGAATCAATCGCATGATGCACCTTGCACGAAAAACTGTTTGAATAAACCGGTTCCAGCTTTCAGCAGCTAGAGCGAACGAGAGTTCTAATGAAATCCGATCAGGCTCGACCAGATCGTTTTGCTCGCTGGATGACCGATCATCTCGCTCAAGCCCTAAGCCTATTAGAGAAAACAAGTTAGCATTGAGTGACGACGAGTGCTGGCCCAGGTGGCATCGAGTGATCACGTTGCAATTATTGCATTGGTCTAAAGAACGTCTGCGAGAGCAGAGAGGCTGACAACTTCGTCCCAGCGAATGTGCGCACGATTACGGTTGGGTCGAATGCCGTGAGTTCGCGATTCGACAATGTATCTTTCTCTCGATGTTGCCGTATCTCGCAAGTCGTGAACGTCGACCGTTTCCAGTGTGATGAATTTCTCATCCCACTCAGCGAGTGTTCCCAGGTAGACGTACATCGAAGTCACATCGAGAACAATTTCTTGCCCTTTGAGTGTCTCGCAGAGTGATGACCAATCGGACATGGGAATTCCGTTCGCTGAACCTCACGGAGAGATTGAGACCTGAGTCAGCCGCGTAAAAAGATCAGGCTGATGAGGATGCAAGCTGGCAGTACAACAGCACAACTATAAAGCATATATCCAAAAAAGCTCGGCATACGAATGTTATTCTTTTCGGCAATCGCTTTCACCATGAAGTTTGGACCGTTACCGATATATGTCATGGCTCCCATGAACACCGCTCCGAGAGAGATGCCGACCAGATGGAGGCTCGTCACGCCGGCGATGGTTTCGGCTCCTGGTTTGGCGACGGTTTTTGCCGTTTCAAAGAAGACGACGTATGTGGGGGCATTGTCCAGGCAACTTGAGAGTAAGCCCGTTCCCCAGAAAAACTTCCAACCTTCATCGAATCCAAGTTGTGATCCATACACATCGAGAATCTGAATCGGTGGTTGCATGCAAACGAAGATGCCAATGAATAACGCGGCGACTTCCACGATGGCATCGTAGTTGAAGGAATTGAGTTGTCGAGTTTGATTGGTGGTTGTCCATAGAGACAATGCGGTCAACAGCCCCATCAGTACTTCACGCATGAAGACAGGAGGAGCCCACTCGGTTCCCGGTAATGGGCGTGACGGATCCAGAAATGCGACACAGAGAATCACACCAATTAGCCAGAGAAAGTTAATACTTCCATCGATGGAAATCGGTTCTTTTTGCTCGGCATCGATCTCTTCAAGGTTCAATTCTTCGCTAAGAAAACGGAATTGATCAAAGAGGAAATAGACCGCAACAAGCACGCAGTTCATGGTCAACCACATTGGCCACAGGTTGAGTGTCCAAAGAAAACTGACACCTCGCAGGTATCCCAAAAATAGCGGCGGGTCGCCGATGGGAAGTAAACATCCACCCGTGTTACACACCACAAAAATGAAAAAGACGATGGTGTGGGCGACGTAACGGCGTTCTTGATTGGCACGGATCAGCGGTCGAATCAATAACATCGCCGCACCGGTTGTCCCGATGAAACTTGCCAGCAAACCGCCGATTCCAATGATGGTGGCATTCAGTTTGGGTTTACCAACCAGCGTTCCTCTGAGATGGATCCCTCCCGAGATGACATACAAGCTGAACAACAACGCGATGAAGGGAATGTATTCCACTAAGATCGCATTCTTGAGAACGGTCACGGAGGCTGAGATACCTGCCTCGGTATGACCGTGCGCGAAATGATCCGCGACTGGGTGATCGTAGAGAAAAGCGTAATAGAGCAGCGTCAGGAAACCCAAGCCTGCGGCGACCTTGAAACGATTGATGTTATGTTCCCACCAGTGCTCGGTCTTGTGGGACAACGGGAGTAGTGCGATCGCTCCCAACAAAAGAAGAAATGGGATCACACTATAAATGGCTGGTGGAGGAACTTCTAAATGGTGCTCGGCATCAGCTTCGTGAGGTATCTCGTCTTTGTGATCGTCGAGCTTTTCAGCAGGATGGTCATCAACGGCGAGGTGTGATGCTGTTTCGTGGATCTCTTCGGCTGTCGACGAGCTGGCGAAAAACCAGCCAAAATAGAAGAAAGTGAGCAGAAGCAGGACTGCCAAAACCCATTTTGACATCTGCTCAGAGTTTTCAGTGGTGATTTCGCTATTCATGAGATTGGGCAAATGGCAGGGATACAGTCAGCGCGAAAGATGTAAACCTTTATTTGTAAATGGCTTGCAGTTATTGATGAGAGAGAAATCAGGAAGCAGTTCTGATTCCTTTGCCATTCCCGTGGAATGAAATCTCGCTGTTATCATGCGTTCCTGGTGGAGATTCTTCAATGCTGGAAGGGCTTCAAAATATTTTTGAGAAGGGCTAGTGAGAATCGAGTGATTGAATTACACTGAGGCTAACGATTTGAGAGTTTCCCCCTCCCCCTCGGGTGTGAAACAGGTTAGACCCCGGTCCCGTTTGAGGGTGATGCACTCAATGCGAGCATCTTCGAGAAATAATATCTCTCCTGTTGGAGCCTGTCATTCCCTAGAGGAATTCTCTCCACAGCTTGAGGCAAGTTACTCAACTTCTGAAAGCGTCAAGCGACACTTTGACCGATGTCTGTCTCAATATCGGAGGAGGTTGAATCCTCGGATCGCAGCGTCTGTCAGTCTTCCTTTCCCCTCGGTCAAGCGGCTTCGTGTACTTCCTGTCACGGAGTCGTCGATTTTGTTTCATTCTTTTTCTGTTATTTCGATGGCCGTGACTCAAGGAAACTAAGCATGGATTTACCTCACCGAGCCCCCATTCATCTGGTCATTATGGACAGCGAGCGAATGCTGCTGGATTCTCTCGCTTCCAATCTGAGTGCGGAACAGGACTTCAGCGTTGTGTATGCGAACGAAGATCCGCAACAGGGAATTCGAGCGTGTCTGGACACATTCCCGGAAGTTGCCATTATTGATGTCGAATTGAAAGGTCGCGATCCTTTCGATATCGCTGCCGAAATTCACTCACGCCAAAAGAAAACGCGATTTTTGTTTCTCGGTCGTTTGGTGTCCGATATCTCGATCGAACAAGCTTTGCGTGTCAATGCGTACGGCTTCTTATTGAAAAACGAACCCTTCTCGATTCTGGTTGATTCGATTCATCGCATTAATCGCGGTGACTTTTGTTTCTCCAGTGCGATTGAAGACCGTGTCGTTTACAACCGTGAAAATCATAGCTACTCGATGCGCGGGGAAAATGGACTTTCATCTCTCACCAATCGACAGCTTGAAGTTTTGCGTCATTTGGCAGTGGGACAAAGTGTCAGAGAAGTCGCACGACAAATGCACCTGTCAGAGAAATCGATCGATTCGCACAAATACCGCATCATGAATAAACTGGGCATCCACGATCGCGTGGAATTGGCTCGATTTGCCATTCGTGAAGGATTGGTCGAAGCCTGAGATCGCCGCCGATGATCAATCGGGGTCAGAGATTTTTTGCAGCGCTTGCGCCAATTCCATTTCGGTACGAATGAGTCGTTGCCAGGCTTTCCAATGGATGCGAACTTCGCGTTCTTCCTCGTCATCGAAATCTTCGTAGCTTTCGGACATCAGTTGCACCACGCGATTGTGCATGAAAGCGATCAGATCCGAGATTTGTGCACGTTGCACGAGTTTCAGGTCATCGGGTAGCTCTGGACAACCTTGAGGAAAGAGTTCCAAGCCCGGTTCGTGCTGATCGAAGCAGGAGCCGGAATCATTGATGTCTCCTTCTTCCACACGAAACGGTTCGCGAGTGGTGAGTCCGATACTACCAGAATCGGAAGCGCTTCCCGGAAAACCGAGTGCTTCGTCAATCTCTTCAAAATTGCCGAACAGTAAAATGCACCGTCCAATATGAACTTGGTCGCCCGGTTTGAGAACCTTTAACTGAACGGGGTGGCCGTTGATACGCGTCCCGTTGGTTGATCCCAAGTCTGTCAGAATCAGTTTCCCGTTATCTTCCTGAATCTTCGCGTGGTAGCGGCTCACACTTTCATCGTTCAACGCAATGGCATTGGAAACTTCGCGACCGATTGTGAAAGGTGGTTCCAGATAGGAATAGACCTTTCCACGTTCCAGGCCCTCGAGGATCTGCAGGGTCACTTCTGTCATAATGATGCTCGAGTGATGAAAAGTGAGAGTGTTTTCAGTGTCAAATTTGTATCAGGAAAAGCTTTGAATTCAGCGGTGATTAAGTACATACCTCTCACTATTTGTACTCTGTAAGGTTATGCACGGGCAATAACTGTCTGCGAGGATTTTCAATTCTCACGTGTTTTTCTACTTATTGAGACGATCTTGACGACAATTCGGACATCAAAACTCCCGCCGCGACCGATGCATTCAGGGAGGAGACTTCTCCGCGAGGCGTAATCAGGCAGATTTCGTCGCACTGTTCTCCCGTCAATCGTCGAATCCCTTTTTGCTCGTTTCCAATTACCAATAACCAGGGTCGATCTCGATCGATTTGAGAGATATCTTTCTCGGCGTGCTCGGAAGCGCCGAGAATCCATAAGCCATGATCTTTGGCGGTTTTCAATGCCTGCGTTAAATTGGTCGCCACAGTAAATGGCATCGCTTCTACACCTCCCGCGGCGACATCGTAGACTGTCGAATTCATGGGGGCGGAGCGATCTTTGGTGAGGATAATTCCCTGGACTCCAAAGAAAGACGCACTCCGAAAAATGGCTCCCACATTTTGAGGATCCTGCAAACAGTCCATCGCCAACCACAAACCGGTTTCGGGACAGTTTCCTTCCGGTGGAAGAATCTCTTTTAACGTGTGGTCTTTGCGTTCTTTGACCATGGCCACAGTGCCGCTTGATCGCTCTGTCTGATTTTTTCCGCGCTGACGTTTATTTCCTCCCCCTTGACTGATGGACAAAGAAATTCCCGCGCGTTGTGCGACAATTAACACTTCGTCCCAGGCTCCTCCCGGATTTGCCGATGAACAACGTATCTCGCGAACATCGTGAGGTCGATGCTTTAACACGGCGAGAACGCTATGAGGATTGCGAAGTTCGAGAGCCATATCAGGAGTCTTCCTGTTTGTGATTGGATTGACGCTGCCTGACGGCTTCATACAAGACGATTCCCGTGGCGACTGCCGCGTTGAGAGATTGAACACGTCCCGTCTGTGGAATTTTCACGCGCTGGGAAGACAACTCCAGATGTTGTTGCGCAATGCCTTGTCCTTCATTTCCTATGATGACAGCCACCGCACCCTGCATTCGCGAAGCGGGAAGATCATCGTCTGCTTTTTCGGTCGCCGCAACGAGGCTGACCCCTGCCGATTTCATCTCAGAGAGTGTCTTCATCAAGTCATCAGATTGAGAGATTGGCAGATGATGGACGGCACCTGCCGAACTTCTCACGACCTGAGAGTTCACGTCGCATTGTCCTTTTGTTCCGATCAGTACCGCATCCACGCCAAACACTTCCGCAGATCGCAAACACGCACCGAAGTTGAACGCATCCTGAATCCCATCGAGAACGAGCAGAAAAGAGTTATCTGAGAGATTCTCGATCAGCTCGTTGCTGGAAAGATAGGGATACGGCGGCATGCGGGCAATCAATCCCTGATGATCGGGTTGATTGCACAATTCCTGCAATCGAGAGGCCGTCTCGAACTCCAGAGCGGGTTTTGATTCGGGGGCGTTCAGCTCTGCTTGTCGAGCGTGCCAAGCGTTGAGTTCTTGAAGTATCTGTTCATCGACCTCCTCGGTTGCTCGAATTTCGCAAGGGAACCAGCGTTCTGATCGAATGGCTTCCAAGACAGCATGTTTGCCCCAAATCCACGCACGTTGGTGGTTACCCATCAACTTCGATTTTCGGGGACGACGAGACGCGGGCATCAACTTCTCCAGTGGAATTCAGTTCGGCAGGCTGATCTCATCGTGCGAAACGGCAATCGATGAAACAAGTTTGACGGGGAAAAAATATTGGGAACTGGAAACCGATGCTTTCAGACGGCGGCCAATTCTGGCAGAATAATGCCGGACGGAGACCCATTCCCTGATGTTTTCGTTGGACTTAGCGAACGAATAAACGAGATTTGTATGCCATTGCGAAAGAAACCCCCTCTTTATCTGACTGAAGAAGACCAGCAGGGCTTACGCGCTGCCGGTCAGTTCAATGCCAGTGTGATGGATCATGTTCGTCCCTATGTCAAACCGGGTATTACGACAGAAGAAATCAACACGCTCGTCCACGAATACACGGTCGGGCATGGTCATGTTCCCGCAACTCTCGGGTATCACGGATTTACGAAAAGTTGCTGCACGAGTATCAATCAGGTCGTTTGTCATGGGATTCCCGACGAAACGGTTCTCAAAGAAGGGGATATCGTTAATGTCGATCTAACGACGATTGTCGATGGTTGGTACGGAGATCAATCCGAGACGTTCTTTATCGGCGAGCCTTCCGACGCAGCGCGTCAACTCGTGCAAGTCACTTTTGATTCATTGTGGAAAGGGATTCGGTCTCTTAAACCGGGGGGGACGGTTTACGACATTGGAGAAGCGATCTTCAACTACGCGACGCAATTCAATTACTCGATTGTTGAACAATATCAGGGACATGGAATTGGTCGGGAGTTTCATCAGGATCCCGGAGTGCCCCATTTTCCACATCCCAAATCCCGTTGGGACATTATCAATCCCGGCACCTGCCTGACAATCGAACCGATGCTGAATCTGGGACGACGAGATACCGTTCTCGATCGAAAAGATGGTTGGACAGTTCGCACGCGAGATAGCAAGCTCTCCGCCCAGTTTGAGCACACGATCCTGATGCAGGAAGACGGTCCCGAGATTCTGACGCTCACTCAGGATGGACCGCAAGAAGGCCATAAGTTTTGACCGCATACAACTGAATCGTAGCGCGCGATCTTGTGACGTGCCTCACACAGATGAGCAAATTGTCTGGCTGAATGAATGACATGTTGTGATGATTTTCGGAATTCGTTGATGAATTCCTTCTCCTCCTTAGTATATAAGCCGGTTACATGGGTAACAGGTGTTCGGAGACATGGGTGGCGCGCTTCATCTTACTCCCTCGCCTCTCGTAGGTCGATCTTGGTCACCAAACTTCGGCAAAAAAATACACCGTACACGC
>Ga0181597_10006940_pt1 | contig 10420 bp, 8 predicted proteins | sample 041ome_5_FD_148647 | JGI IMG/M metagenome (GOLD analysis project Ga0181597, IMG submission 148647) | Coastal salt marsh microbial communities from the Groves Creek Marsh, Skidaway Island, Georgia - 041403US metaG (spades assembly) | ecosystem: Environmental > Aquatic > Marine > Intertidal zone >...
AAATAAGTTCGTCGTTCAGACTCAAACTTTTGGTAAATAGCTGAACCGGGTGCCCAATATAAAAACCCTGGGCCCAGTCACAGTCAAGCGTTTTGCAATGCTCCAGTTCCTGTTCCGTTTCAACACCTTCACCAATCACTTTCCGGCCTTGAATTTTGGCAATTCTAATGTCTCTTTCCAGCGCAGTTTTTGCCTGTTCAGATACCAATGTTTTATGCAGTAAGGGGCGGGCGATTTTCAAGAAAGGTGTGTGCTCTTTATCCAGGTGGACAGACACATCCGCTGCACGGTAATAGGGATTAGTTGCAAACCTCAAGCCGCTTCGCGCCAGCTTCATGCAGTTTGAATACATTTGTATGTATTCCTGGCTGTTTAATTCACGGGGAGGATTATTAATTTCAATGGCAATTTGTTTGCCTGTTTCTACCAGAGTTTGGAGTTTCTCTTGAAGCTCTTCCAGGTTCTCTTTTGCACACAAAGTGTAAGGAGACAAGTTGATGAAGAACACCTCCGTATCCACTTTATCGCAGACACTACCAAGGCAGTTAAGGGCAAAAAAATCAATGGCTGCTGTTTCTTTCGCTTCATTGGCCTGATCAATAATACCCTTGGCACTTTCTGGTGTTTTATCGGATGGCTTTTTTAATTGGGTGTAAATCTCAGAAGCACAGGTTTGTAATGAGTGAACATCCACAATCTTCTGACCAGACAGAACAAACTTGGCATCGTGAATGTCAGAATCAGCCTGATCCGTAGTAACTTGGCCCGTCATCTTATGTAGTTCCTGCTTAAGCCTACGCCAATATTTTTTTCAAACTACTTTAGGCTGGACTTAAATTCAACCTGAATTAGATAGATCAGTAAAAAGGCCGAAACTTTTTTATTGATATTGGTCATTACTAGTATCTTGTAGTGGTTAAATTATTCTTCCAAATCGTATGATTTTTTGTGAAAGTTGCGGCCCCTTACAGTGTGCTCTGCACTGGCGGGTAAATTTACGCAACTTTTCGTAATTGACATATTTTTTATAAAAGTTTGTGTGGGTTCGGAGGCATGGCTCCTCCGGTTGTTGGTACTACTCTTTGTTTGCTGCAGGGGGTACTGATGATGACCTTGGTTAATCACAGTCGCTTCTTTTGTGCTTCTTCTGATGGTAGTTTCCTCGGGAGGCTAGCACCTTGATACTTCATCGAAAATCCGACTGGTCAGTTGCTGATTCAGCAAGTTTATACGGTATTAATGATTGGGGTGCCGGCTACTTTGGTCTCTCCGATAACGGTGAGATGACCGTTGTCACCGGAAAAAATAGCTTGCCGGTAGAAACTTCCCTCATGGGTATTGTGGCGGGCCTCGAAGAACGTGGCCATGCAATGCCAGTGCTCCTGCGCATCGAAAACCTACTAGATGAACGTATTACCCGCCTCAACACAACCTTTGCCAGAGCCATTAGGGACTTTGGTTATCAGGGTGAATACCGCGGCGTTTTTCCCATCAAAGTGAACCAGCAATGCCATGTGGTGGAAGAGATTGCCAAATTTGGAGCCCAGTACCACCATGGCCTGGAAGCGGGCAGTAAAGCAGAATTGATTATTGCCATGTCCCACCTTCGAGATAGCGAAGCTTGCATTGTCTGCAATGGTTATAAGGATGCTGAGTTTGTCGAGCTAGGATTACACGCCCGCAAACTGGGTCTCAAATGTTTCTTTGTCATCGAAACCCCTTCAGAGCTGGCTATTATTCTGAAGCAGTCAAAACAATTGGGCGTCGAGCCGCTCATTGGTGTTCGGGTAAAACTGGCCGCTGAAGTAGAAGGGCACTGGTTTGGTGATGGGGGTGATCGATCCCTGTTTGGCTTGACCACCAATCAATTAATGGATGTGGTGGATCAACTCCGAGATGCCGACATGCTGCACTGCATACAGCTAATGCATTATCACATTGGTTCGCAAATCCCCAATATTAGAAATATCCGTGACGGCTTGCAGGAGGCCTGTCGTTACTATGTGGATCTAGTCAAAGAGGGAGCTCCTCTGGGTTATCTCGATCTCGGTGGTGGCTTGGCCGTGGACTACACCGGTGCCAAAACCAATGAGACCCACAGTAAAAACTACTCCATTGAAGAGTACTGTGTGGACATCGTCGAAACCATCGGTGAAGCGCTCAACAACAGCGATGTGCCACACCCTACAATTATCACTGAATCTGGTCGCGCAACCGTAGCCTATTCATCGGTGCTGTTGTTTAACATTCTCGATGTTAGTCATTTTAAACCTCGTCCGCTGCCAGAGCGGTTGCCAGAACAGAGCAATGATTTTCTGCATAACCTCTGGGTGACACTTCAAGGTTTAACGGAGGAAAGCCTGCAAGAGTGCTTTAACGACGCCGTGCATTACCGGGAGGAAGTCCGCCGCATGTTCCGCCAGGGGCAAATGCAGTTGCGGGAATTGGCATTGGCAGAAAACATCTATCTTGAAATTCTCCAGCGTACCCGTGAATTGCTACCCCAACTCAAGCGAGTACCCCCAGAGTTGCAAAACCTCGATGAAGCACTGGCGGATATTTACTACGGCAACTTCAGCCTGTTTCAATCGCTGCCCGATGCTTGGGCTATTGATCAAATCTTCCCTGTCATGCCGATTCATCGCTTAGATGAAAAGCCCACCAATAAAGCCGTGATCGGTGATTTAACCTGTGACTCTGATGGCAAGCTGGACTTGTTTGCCAATGCAGATGGTGAATCACACACCTTACCCTTGCACGAATTGAACGAAGGGGAGGAATACTACATGGGTGCATTCTTGGTGGGTGCCTATCAGGAAACTCTGGGTGATTTGCATAACTTGTTCGGCGACACCCATGTGGCCAGTGTTCGTATCGATAATGATGGCCAGTTTGAGTTTGTGGAAGAAATTCAGGGTGACACCATTGGAGATGTACTGAGCTATGTGGAATACAGCCCCAAAGAGCTCTATGAACAATTCCGAGTAAATGCAGAAGCCTCGGTAAAATCTGGGCGGATCACAGCAGTGGAACGTCGGCAGATGCTGCAAACATTCAGTAATAGCCTGAATGGATACACTTACTTTGAACGTGACTAATTCGTTAGAGAAAAAACTATGTCAAAAGTACTGATTATTGGTGCCGGTGGAGTCGGCGGTGTGGTGACCCACAAATGTTCCCAGTTGGTAGATGTGTTTGAGGACATCGTGCTGGCCAGCCGCAATGAAGAAAAGTGTAAAAAAATAGCGGCCCAGCTGAATCGGCCCATTGAAACTGCCCAGGTGGATGCCGACAATGTCCCCGAATTGGTGGAACTGATCAACCTGATTAAACCGGATATGGTGATCAATGTGGCGTTGCCCTATCAGGACCTCACCATCATGGATGCCTGCCTGGAAGTTGGCGTGCACTATCTGGATACCGCTAACTACGAGCCACTGGATACTGCCAAATTCGAGTACAAATGGCAGTGGGCCTATCAGGAAAAGTTCGAAAAAGCCGGTCTCATGGCCCTACTGGGTTCCGGTTTTGATCCCGGCGCCACCAACATGTTTACCGCCTATATCGCCAAGCACTATTTTGATGAAATCCACACCCTGGATATTATCGACGTCAATGGCGGTGACCACGGCTACCCCTTTGCCACCAACTTCAACCCGGAAATCAATATCCGTGAAGTAACCGCAGCGTGCCGCCACTGGGAAGACGGTCAGTTTGTAGAAACACCCGCCATGTCCTCCAGACAGAGCTTCACCTGCCCGGAAGGTGTGGGCATCTATAATATCTACCGGATGTACCACGAAGAGCTGGAAAGTCTCACCAAACACTTCCCCACTCTGAAAAAAGCCCAATTCTGGATGAGCTTCGGAGACGCCTACCTGAAACACCTGGAAGTGCTGGGCAATGTGGGCATGACCGGCATCGACCCGGTGGAATTCAACGGTCAGCAAATTGTGCCCATCCAGTTCCTCAAAGCCCTGCTGCCTGACCCTGCCAGTCTAGGCCCGCGCACTAAAGGCAAAACCTGTATCGGGTGCGTGGTAACGGGCATCAAAGATGGTAAGCAGAAAACGGTTTACCTCTACAACATCTGCGACCATCAACAGTGCTATGCCGAGGTTCAGTCCCAGGCCATATCCTATACTACCGGCGTGCCCGCTATGATCGGTGCCAAAATGATGCTCGAAGGCAAATGGATGAAGCACGGTGTGTGGAATATGGAACAGCTCGACCCAGACCCCTTTATGGACGATATGAATAAGTATGGTCTTCCTTGGGTAGCGATTGAAGATCCTGAGTTTGAGTTGGCCTGATGTCAGATTACAGCAACGCTTTTCTGCAATTTGACCCCTCACGTGTGCCTTCCCCCTGCTTTGTGGTGGATGAAGCGGCGGTCGAGCGCAACCTGAAAATTCTCCATCGGGTGCAGCAGAAAAGTGGTGCCAGGGTTTTGGCGGCGTTAAAGGCATTTTCTATGTGGAATCTTGCGCCACTAGTCTCAAAATATTTATCCGGTACCTGTGCCAGTGGGTTGCATGAAGCCCGATTAGGGCATGAGGAATATGGCGGTGAGGTACATGTGTTTTCTGCTGCCTATAGGGAATCGGATTTGCAGGAGATTCTCAAAATTGCCGACCATGTGGTATTCAACTCTTTTGGCCAGTGGCAACGGTTTCAATCGTTGTTGAAAAGCGCTAAGCAGGCAAGGCCCCAGTTGCAATTCGGGCTGCGGATTAACCCTCAGCATTCAGAAGGGGATGTGGCAATTTATGACCCCTGCGGACCTTCTTCGCGGCTGGGTATTCTCCGGAGTCAGTTTGATGGGCAATCCCTAGCTGGTATCACGGGCCTGCATTTCCACACTCTCTGTGAGCAGAATATTGAGCCGCTGAAACGTACTTTGGCGGCAGTGGAAGCACAGTTTGGTGATCTGTTGCATCAAATGCAGTGGGTAAATTTTGGTGGTGGGCACCATATAACTAAGCCTGATTACCAGGTGGATGAGCTGATTTCGGTGATCAAAGCCTTTAGTCAGAAATATAATGTCCAGGTGTTCCTGGAGCCCGGTGAGGCGGTGGCTATTCACACCGGTGTGCTGGTGGCGGAGGTTCTGGATCTCACATGGAATGATATGAACCTGGCCATTCTGGATACCTCGGCGACCTGTCATATGCCCGACACTTTGGAGATGCCCTACCGTGCAGATATTCTGGGTGCCGGTTTGCCGGAGCAGTATCCTAATACCTATCGTTTGGGGGGGATGACCTGTCTCGCCGGTGATGTGATTGGTGATTACAGTTTTGATCAGCCCCTTGAAGTGGGGCAGCGATTAATCTTTGATGATATGAGTCACTACACCATGGTGAAAACCACCACCTTTAACGGCATTAACCTGCCCGCGATTGCCATCTGGAATTCGGAAAACGACGAGCTGCATTTGGTAAAAGAGTTTGGCTATGATGATTTCAAAAATCGCTTAAGTTGAGAGCATGAGTGATCCGGCTATGAACAAATACACACGCTTTCTTGGTTCCGAACTAGCACAAGGTGATCCAGTGAGTACACTCTTCCATGTGATCCCGGTGCCTTACGAGCGTACCGTGAGCTATGGTGGCGGTACTGCCAACGGCCCACTGGCAATTCTCGATGCCTCCTGGCAATTGGAAACCTGGGATGGCAAAAGCACTCCCTGTGAGCTGGGCATTTATACTCGGGAAGCTGTGGATTGTGACGGTGAAGACTCTGCTGTGATCGAACGTATAGCAGCGGCGACCAAAGAGGTTGTATCTCTAGGGAAAATGCCCGTAGCCATTGGAGGAGAACATACAGTAACTGGTGGAGTGGTCAAAGGGCTGCTGGATGCAGGTATTACTGATTTCGGAGTGGTGCAGATCGATGCCCATGCGGATTTACGCGATGCCTACGAGGGCAACCCCCTAAGCCATGCCTCTGTGATGAAGAGGGTGGTGGATTTGGAGGTTCCGCTGTACCAGTTGGGTGTTCGCGCCTACTGTGAAGAAGAAATTGCTACACGTGAAAAATACAACGTGTTGTTTCAGGATGCCGATCAGCTGGTGCCCAACAATATCACCGAGATTATCCTGCCGGATAACTTCCCGAAAAAGGTCTTTTTCACTCTGGATGTCGATGGCATGGATCCATCGGTGTTTCCCTCCACAGGCACACCCGTCCCCGGTGGGCTGGGTTGGTATCAAACCCTGAGTCTGTTTGAATCTGTAGCACGGCAGCGAGAAATTATTGGTTTCGACCTAATGGAGTTCGCGCCGATGCATGGCTTTCATGCCTATGAATTTGCTGCTGCGCAGTTGATCTACAAGATGATGGGTATCATTCAAAGAAACCGATAATTAAATCGTCCGCTATTTATCGATCCCTAAGGAATCCCAAAGTCCATCAATTTTCTCTTTTACTGCCGTATCCATCTCAATAGGTTCACCCCATTCTCTATTAGTTTCCCCGGGGAATTTATTGGTGGCATCAAGACCAATTTTTGACCCCAGGCCGGAAACCGGTGAGGCAAAGTCCAGATAGTCGATGGGGGTGTTATCGATCATTACCGTATCCCGTTTTGGGTCCATCCGGGTGGTAATTGCCCAGATCACATCGTTCCAGTCACGGGCATTTACATCGTCGTCGGTAACAATCACAAACTTTGTGTACATAAACTGACGGAGGAAAGACCACACTCCCATCATTACCCGCTTGGCATGGCCGGGATACTGTTTCTTCATTGTCACGACAGCCATGCGGTAGGAGCAACCTTCAGGCGGCAGATAAAAGTCGGTAATTTCCGGAAATTGTTTTTGCAAAATCGGCACGAACACTTCGTTCAGTGCCACCCCCAAAATGGCTGGTTCATCGGGTGGTCTGCCGGTGTAAGTGCTGTGATAAATCGGGTCTTTGCGGTGGGTGATACGCTCCACGGTAAAGACCGGGAACTGATCCACTTCATTGTAGTAGCCGGTGTGATCGCCAAATGGCCCTTCGTCGGCCATTTCATCGGGGTAGATAAACCCTTCCAGAATAAATTCGGCGCTGGCGGGAACCTGCAAGTCGCTGCCCAGGCAGTTCACCACTTCGGTTTTCTCTCCGCGCAATAATCCGGCAAAGGCGTATTCCGACAGGCTGTCGGGTACCGGGGTTACCGCACCCAAAATTGTGGCGGGATCGGCACCCAATGCCACGGCAATGGGAAAGGGTTCGCCGGGATGGGCCTGTTGCCAGTCGCGAAAATCCAGAGCGCCGCCTCTGTGGGAGAGCCAACGCATAATCAGTTTGTTTTTTCCGATCACCTGTTGACGGTAAATGCCCAGATTCTGGCGTTCTTTTTCCGGGCCGCGGGTGATCACCAGTGGCCAGGTAATCAATGGCCCCGCATCACCGGGCCAGCAGGTTTGGATGGGCAGCTTGCCCAGGTCCACGTCATTGCCTTCAATCACTACGGCCTGACAGGGGGCTTTTTTTACCACTTTGGCTGGCATGTTCAGGATGGGTTTAAACTGGTGGCGCTTTTCCCACAGGTCTTTCATGCCTTTGGGGGGCTCGGGTTCTTTTAGGAAGGCCAGCAGTTCGCCCACTTCCCGCATGGCTGAGAGGCTTTCCTGCCCCATACCCATCGCCACTCGTTCGGGAGTACCAAAAAGATTGCCCAATACCGGGATATCAAAACCTTTAGGGTTTTCAAACAATAGTGCGGGGCCGCCGGCTCGCAGGGTGCGGTCGCAGATTTCCGTGATTTCCAAGTTGGGATCAACTTCAGCAGTGATGCGCTTGAGTTCACCGCGCTGTTCCAGGAAATCGATAAATTCCCGTAGGTCAGAATGCTTAATGGTCATATTGGATAGGGCCACAGATAGTAAGTGTGCAAAGTGTTACGGCAATGGCGAGGGATTGCAACAGTCTCTCAGTATTCCTAAACGCTAGCTTATTGATTTAGGAGGGAATGGAGTTATTATCAGGGTAAGAAATAAGGATGAGGCTGGTGTCGGCTGATATTTCATCTTATCACTACCGTTTTCTAACAATTTAAGAAATGGAGTTAGCTTTTGGATAGCTTGGCCACAGTTTTTATCTTCAACGGTGTTGTTATTGGCATTGCTGTTTTAGTGCATTACGAAGCACTTTATCGTTTGGCTTTGTTATTGCCTAAGTTAAGGATTCCTCCTCGTTTTCGGGTGTTGGTAGGTGTGGCAGGTGCCTTTATGGCTCACGTAGCTGAAGTCTGGGTATTTGCGGTGGGTTACTTGTTGATGTTGAAATGGGATGCCGGTAGTAAGTTGGGCGGTAACTTTGATGGCTCATTGCTAGATTGCAGTTATTTCTCGTTTACTAATTACACGTCATTGGGGTTTGGTGATATTGAGCCTTTTGGCCACGTGCGGTTTCTGGCAGGGTTGGAAGGGCTCACCGGGTTGATTCTGATTGCCTGGACGGCTTCATTTATGTATATCGAGATGCAAAAATTTTGGCTGGCTGATCGTGATGGCAGCAGTTAATTAATCCTAATTCTAGAAACTATTCAAACACACTTATTCAAATACGATGGTTTTGTTTCCGTGAAGTAAAACCCTGTCTTCCAGGTGATAGCGTAGCCCTCTCGCCAGTACATTTTTTTCCACATCTTTTCCTTTGCGTACCAGATCGGGAATGCTGTCGTGATGGCTGATACGTACCACATCCTGCTCAATAATCGGGCCGGCATCCAGCTCGTCGGTAACGTAGTGGCAGGTGGCGCCAATCAATTTCACCCCACGTTCGGAGGCCTGGTGATAGGGCTTCGCACCGACAAAAGCGGGTAAAAAACTGTGGTGAATGTTGATGATTTTTCCAGGATATTTGGCACATAGATTCGGCGGAAGGATCTGCATATAACGAGCCAGAACAATAACGTCGGCATTGCTATCATCAATCAGTTTTTCAACGGTATTAAAGTGCTCAGCTTTCTTCTCAGGATCAACGGGTGTGTGGTGGTAGTCGATGTTATGCCAGGACACATAACTCTCTAAGTCATTATGATTGGAAATCACACAAGGAATATCAAACTTCATTTCATCGCTACGCCAACGATAGAGTAGGTCAGACAAGCAGTGTGATTGCTTGCTGGCCATTAGTACAACACGTTTTGGCACACTGGTATCGGTTAGTTGCCACTGCATCTGGAACTTGTCCGCCAGTGGTTGAAAGCGGGATTTTAATTCATCGGGGCCATAGGGCAGGGAGTTGGCTTCCATCACTTGGCGCATAAAGAACCAGTTGGATTCAGGGTCACGGTAGTAATTAGCTTCAGTTAAAAGACCGCCTTCTTTAGCAAGAAAAGAGCTAACAGCCGCAACAAGACCAACTCTGTCTGGGCAAGAAATTATTAAGCGATAGCTATGGGAGCTCATGGATAGAAGTACCTTTCCTTTGGGATACAGACTGTCGCATATTTGGTGATGGATTTCACCCATAGCTGCAACAACTGGAGAGTTTCTTGGTGGTATAAATAGTTAACTAGAGAAGGTGATTATTTCGGGATTAGGGCTGATATGTATCAACTATAAACGGTGTGGGTCGGAGCAGAATATAAGTGATAAAGACAACGTTTAAATGTAAGGATATTTTTATGATTAAAGAAGTAACCGGAGATATTTTACTCTCAAAAGCTGCTGTTGTTGCCCATGGAATTGCACCCAGTGATAATTTTAATCAGGGCTTGGCGCTTTCACTAAGAGAGCAGTGGCCGGCTATGTATAAGGACTTCAGACATTATTGCCAGACCCAACATCCAAAGGAAGGTTCTCTATGGGTTTGGGGTGGTGTCAATGGTGTTCGAATTGCCAACCTGTTTACCCAGGAAGGTGCTTATAAAAATGGAGAAAAACCGGGAAAGGCGAGTGTTAAACACGTCAATCATGCCTTGAGAGAACTGCATAAGTTAATTGAAAGCGAAAAGTTAGATAGTGTCGCTTTGCCCAAGCTAGCTACTGGTGTGGGAGGGTTGAGCTGGGATGAGGTTAAGCCTTTGATTGAATCAAAGCTGGGAGACCTATCAATACCTATCTATGCCTACACCACTTATGTAAAAGGAGAGCAGGCTAAAGAGAATTGAGTTAAAGAGTTAAGTTAAAGAGATGAGCCTTGGGTGTGATTGTTTATGTATGCCTGTCGATAGTAGTGATTAAAGCTCGCAACTGTTTTGTCTAGGTTCTGTATACTCCAGCTGTATAGTTCTAGGCTTAACAGGGACGAGTGGGTATGGGTTTATACAAATTATGGATAGTGACCAGTTTTGTTTTTTGTCTATCAGTATCTGCCGCACAGGGCGAAATCTATAAGTGGGTAGATGAAAACGGCAAAGTACATTTCAGTGATGAAAAGCCTGAGAAGGTCGAAACTGAGCAGGTAGATGTTCAGGTCA
>Ga0181597_10006949_pt1 | contig 10412 bp, 10 predicted proteins | sample 041ome_5_FD_148647 | JGI IMG/M metagenome (GOLD analysis project Ga0181597, IMG submission 148647) | Coastal salt marsh microbial communities from the Groves Creek Marsh, Skidaway Island, Georgia - 041403US metaG (spades assembly) | ecosystem: Environmental > Aquatic > Marine > Intertidal zone...
CTCGGCCTGCTTGAGGATGGCGATGATTTGGCTGTCTGAAAAACGCGATGTCTTCACGCAAAATTTCCTTGATCCGATTAGGAGAAAATTCTACTTCTGACGAGCGCTTTTTTCAGGGGGGATTACCTTAGCATCTGTGCTGTTCTGGCGAGCGAAACCGCTTCAGTAAGTAACCGAAAAAATAATAAGTAGCAAAGAGATGGGTACTGAGTCCCGTTCTTTGCTACCTGGCCACTCGATCACGGACTCGAGTTACGGCTTCTTACCTTCGCTACACCATCCCCTCCACTCATCAAGTTGCTCTGAATTTATCATGGCGTCCTCTCCTATCTCTGCTTGATACGCGGAGATCCAAAGCGCTTGGCATTCCTCTATCGAGTTGCTGTTAGGTGCTAGAGTATTATCTTGATTTACAGCTGTTAATTTTGTTAGTTGGGCGATGTCTTTCTTCATCGCGTCGATGTCTTTATTGAGTGGCGCAAAATACTCAGTGAGTGCCTCGGGGGTGCATTTTTCTTGGGCTGCTACGTCGTACTCTTTATCGCGAAGGCCTTGATTTATAAGCCGCTGTTTGCAGTCGTTGCCATATGAGCCAAGTTCGAAGTCGCTTGGTTTAATTTGTTTTTGTGCTTCTAGCTTTTCGAGTTTATTTTCTAGCTCTTTTATCTGCAGTGGGGCTAGACTGTAGTTTAAGAAGTCTTGTGCGCTGTTGAAACAGACTGAATTTTGGCTGTTTGTCCCTTGCTCGCATTCTAATGCATGCTTCAGAGCAAGTTCGGCAGCGTTTCCTTCTATTCCCCTGTTCTTCTGAGCGAGACTTGTTAGCTCGTCTATTATTTCACTCCTAGAGTCCATGACTGCCGGTATTGTTAATACGGCCTGTTCGATGCTGGTTGAGCAGTTGTTTGCGATTATACGTACTGTGTTCTCGTGATTTGACTCAAGTGCGTGCTGAAATGCACTGCGTTGATGTTCAGTGCTGAGTTTGGGGATTGAGTTGACTGTATCGTTTAGGGCGCTTTGAAATGTGCTGCGATCATTCTCTGCAAAGATACTTAGCTCATGCAGCGCTTTAAAATCTTCACAGCCTGGCGTGCCTGATTGGTAGAGGTCTTTACCGTATTTCCTGAGGTTCTCCTGGTGGAGTTCTTCTGATATACGTTTCTTATCTGCGGCCTCTTGCTCGTTTTTAATCTTTTGCGCAGCTTGCTGTTCGCTAGTGATTGTTTTCAGAGCTGGCTGTGCGACTGAGTCATAAGCGTCCCAGATGCGTTCGTTAGGGTTGTCTTCGCAGTGACTGGGGACTTCATTTGCAAAGTAAGCTGCGCCATAGCGGTTGTCTGCTAGGATAGGTTTTATATTAAGTGCTGTGATGTCACCAAATGGTAATTTCTGACTCGGGTTTTGCATTTCGTTCAGAATTTGTTCGTTGTCGAATTCGTTTCCGAAAGAGCGGCATGTAGCTAGGCGCATGTCTTCAAAGCTTTGTTTGTATAGAGAGTTGAGTCCATCTGTTAGTGCTTGATTTACGCCATTCTCCGGGTTTGCAGCGCATGCCTCGATAGCTTTTTGTCTGAGGATTAGGTGGTAGGTGGCGTTTTTGGTTACTGTTTCTCTGAAGAATGTCTGTATTAATGTTTCTTCCGTGTATGCGGATTTTAGTTGTGAAACTCCGGTATCAATCATCCTCAACGAATTGGCTATGTTGTTGTGGTATTGGCTAAGATTTACTTCTTTACAGCTGAATGTCGAGTCTGCGTCAATGTATGGCGCAGCATCATCTGATGAGCCGCAGCCCTGAGCCATTGCAAGTGCGGATATTAATGCTATTCGCTTCATTTAGTTCCCTCTATATTCTTACTGGACTGGTGGTGTTCACATGCTAGAGATGCGCTCATTCAGTTCTCGGGCTAGCATCTTTTTTGTAGTCTGGTTGTTGCTGGCTCTGACTGCAATACGGCTACTGAAGTAATGACCTCGTTACGCTGGGAGCTGCGGTGCAGCGCGCCGCCTAGCGCTTCTGTTATCTCAAGATGCGCTCGCTGAAATACCCATGGCTGCTTCCTGCGTCAGGACGGCTCTGGACTCGCAGATCAAACACTGTCTGAGCATGGTTCATTCTCCAGATGAGTGAATGCGGCCACGCCCTGGCAGGCCGCTTATGAAGGTTTATGAGGTCACCGCTGCGACGCGGAATCTGACGTGGGGGCATTTGAGCGGAGCGTGTGCAGTAGCTTGAGCAGGCGGTTCAGGATCCAACACGCCAGGACTACGGCGATCAGCAACGGCGGAAAACGCAGCATTAGCAGAATGCTCAGCACTAGAACTCCAGCCGCAGCCAGTGCGCCGATGAAGATGAACAGGCACAGCAGAAATCGAAGCAAGGTCATGACGGCTCTCCGAAAGAGCCCGACTGGCCGATAGGCTCAATCGGGGAGTAGTGCTCAGTTGGTTGATGAGGCGAGCACTTCCAGCTTGCCCGCAAGTGACTTGGTAGCTGGTTGCAGCACTTCACCCTGGACCTTGGCAGTAGTGGTTTCCGCGCTCGAATAGAACTCTTCGATCACGGCACCGGCATCCTCCTCGCAGTCCTCGAATGCGCCGTTGCCAAAGCCACGGCGTGCAGCCTCATCCAGTGCGGATTGATCGAAGCCAGCGTTTTGCCGTTGTGTGTCCAGTTCGTTGGCAGCCTGTAGCGCTTTGGCCATATCCATGCCGCTACGCACGGTGAGGTCGACATAGAAGATCGGCGTGCCATGGCTTTGCCGGGTGGATTTACCACGCAGGCGCAGTTCCAGCGGTAAGCAAGCCAGTCGATTGCCAGAAATGGCCTGGAAGTAATGCAGGCGAGCAGCCAGGGTGCGGATGCTGTTGAAACCGGTGGTGCGAAATACAAAGCTGCCGAGCGGATCGTCATCACCGATCAGCACATTCAGCCGACCATAGGGCTTGCAAGCACCGCCCTTAGCCAGTGGACAGGCGTCCGGTGAGGGGCAAGGCAGTGACTGCATGCCGTCCTGGGTAGCCCGCTTGCAGCTCTCGCCATTGCCCACGCACAGCGGTCGCCCGGACTGCCGATCAAACAGCGTGTAGTCAGCACGGAAATTCAATTCAGGTTCGTTGAACAGCAAGCGCACCGGAATGCTGCGCAATTTGTCTTCCTGACCCTTACGCAGCTCATCATTGAGCGGATGCAGCAGCCAGCCGTCCTTGCCTTGTACCTGTGAAGTGATGGTGAATTGATCATCTTTCTCCGGCAGGCGTTTGCCGTTTTTCTCGGTGACCTTACCGATGGAAATCCGCCCTAGTACAGGCGGGGTAATAGCCAGACCTTTGAGCATGGTGGTTCTCCTGCAAACGAAAAAAGGCCAGTCACACAGCGCGAGCTGCATGGACCGGCCATGGGTAGGGAATGGTTGAATGGGGTGGAGTTAGCCGACCAAGAAGCGACGGCTGCCCTGCTTGGTTTTGCTGTATCGCGCTTGCAGGTAAGGTTTGTCCTTCAGCATGCTTTCGACATCGAGCACGGTGCTGTCTTTGGATTTCTTCCAGCTGATAAAGCCGTGACTGAACTCCGCGCGGGTGGCATCGCCCATGGCCTGTTGCAGCATCTGCTTGAGCTGGGCTTCGCGAATTTCCTTCTCGCTGATGGATTGGCGCACCGCCTTAAGTTCCAGGTAGGCCGCTGCTAAACCGGCACGGCCACTGAAGTCAACGGTCTGGCCGTTGTCCTCCGGGTAGAGTGCGCGCAGTGCCATTTCAGCCGAGGCTGAGCCATCGGCAGGCGGTGGCGTATCGGTTTCCACGTAGTGCCAGAACTTGCGCTCCAGTTCGATCAGGCGAGCAATCATCTGCTCGTCCCGTTCGATGCGGTGGATCTCCAGCGTCTGGCCGCCCAGCAGCACCGCTACATCTGCCGCCTGCTTGCCGGTGACGGCGAGCTGGTGCATCACCTGCAGTTGCACATACTCGGGCACGCCTTCTTTCCAGAGGCGTGCTCCGTTTATGCCGGCAGTCTTGCATTCGAGAATCTGCACATCGTCAGCACCGATCACCTCTCGGTCGATATTGGCCAGCATCCATGACAGCTCAGGGTCAGGGTGTTGCAGCACGGCGTTGATGCGCCGCACCTTCTTTTCCGTGCGCTTGCTGTAATGCCAGGCCACGACTGGTTCCAGCACATTGCCCCAGTACATCGGGCTTTCCTCATCGTGGGGATCGGCCTTGGGCAATGTGGTGTCACGACCGGTTTTCTCCATCCAGAGTTCGAGCTGCGATTTATAGGGATTTAGGCCAACGGCCGCGCCAGCATCAGAACTGCCAATGCCCTGCTTGCGCACCGCCAACCAATCTTCACGCGGTAGTTCCTTGGTACTGATCAAGCGCAGCGCCGGGCGCGGCTTGCTGGTGCTGCTCAACGGAGTAGCTGTCATAGCGTTCACCTTGCGGAAATAGAAACGCCCGATCAGCAACTAGGCTGATCGGGCGTTATGGGGTGGGTAAGTAAGCGGTCAGGCGACCAGTTGAAGAGCCGTGTCCAGGGCACGTTGTTTGATCTGCGCGCCCTGGCCGAACCAGGCCGAGTCCATGCGGTACTCGGTGCTGCGTGCACGGCGTTCGTGATCGACAAATTCGGTCACGGAGTTGAGCAGGCCCCAGGCGGTGCCACGTGCCGAGTCGAGCTGACTGCCCCGACCGCGACCCTCGTACAGCTCCTGGACTTTGCGCAGTGCGCGTTCGTTAGGAAGCACCTCCGGCAGAGCACCGGTCGGATTGGTTTCGCACAGCACGTTCATGAAGAAGCCCAGCGCCTCATGCCACTGCACCTTGCGCTCGGCCAACGCACGCATGCGGTACATAAAGTCGTCCCATTGCGAGACGGCGATGCCGAGCTGTTTCTTTACCACCGTTGAATCGAAGCGCGTGTTGTGGGGTACCTTGATGGCGCGGCTGGTGCCGTCCAGAGCGATGGTCAGGGTGTTGTTGCATACCACGCGCACTGTGGTCGGAGTTGCCGTGGTGGCCAAGGTGCCGTCGCAGGACGTGGCCAGCAGCAGGTAGCCGTTGACCTGGTCATTACCCTTTATTGCTGCGCCCTGACCGGTACGCGCCAGCGCCCAGAACTTGCGGCCACCTTTGAGAACACCTGCCGTTTCCAGCTCGTAGCCAGAGACCTCGGTGAGATCCCGGTAGAACTCCAGCACCTCGCGTGGCTGCACGGTGTGGTAGCGGTTGGAGACCACCGACAGCGGTGCCTTGGTGTCCGAGCGGAACAGCACTTTTTGCTCAGGGAAGGAGTGAATGCTACCCAGATGGCCAGCGGTCTCCGATTTGAAATGCACGGGGCTTTCCTGGATCTGCCAATCCATGCCGGCTTCGCGTTGCCAGACTTCGATGGGTTGTTTTTGCGTGAGCTGATTGCCCAGGCCGTGCCACGGAGCAGCGCCAGCGTAGGCCATAGTTTCGACGAGATGAGCCATGGTTGAGATTCCTTTGGGTGCAGGCCGGCATAAAGCGCCGCGCACAGCGCAGCACCGTCCGGACGATATGGATAGAAAAGGTGTGGTGCGGCCAGATCAGGCCGGCAGGTTGAAGCGATGACCGCAGAGCAAGCAGAGGTTGTGGGCCAATACGTGGCGGTCGAGCGTATCGCCCAACTGCGCGCCAAGCGCACAACCACCAACACCACCGGCCAGGCCGCCGAGGATGGCACCTGATACATAGCCGAGCGTGATGCCGAAAGGCCCGGCGATGGTGCCAATCAGCGCACCTGCTTGGCCGCCAGCCAGTGCAGCGCTGACGCCACGCGCAACACCGCCTACGGTGCCGATGGCTGCGCCGACTTTCATGGCTTGATGGAATGAAGCAATTTTGGGTGAGTGACAGCGAGGGCAGTGCAATGACATGGTTCAAACCTTCTTGGTGGTGATGTCATTGCTGTGATGTATGGCTGAGATTCTTTGGAATCGACTGATGCTACCAAGCCTGGCTTAACACGTTGTCCCGTGCGAAAGGGCCGTGACCAGCCCAAATACGCCGCTGGGATGGGCTGTAATCAGCTAAGAATCTACCCGATAACTTTCTGCTTTTTTAGTGGCGATTCACTCGGCCTTTCCTTCATGTGTGTCTCGTCCTGAATAAGGTTTACACATTCATGTCCTTTTTCAGGACTAGACAGTGCGTATAGTTGTCTATGAATTTAGGAGGCATTTCAAGATGGAACTAAAGTATCCGTCCGGCCAACACACCTTCCTGGCCCCGACGCCAAAGGCGATGGTGTCCACCTGATTTAAGTGGACACCATTTCTAGCCTTTTAAGCGGGTCTTTCATGCAGCCACAACGCCGTTCCTACTCCAAATCCTTCAAGGCCCAGATCATTCAAGAGTGCGCCCAGCCCGGGGCCTCGATTGCCAGCGTTGCGCTGAGCCACAGCCTCAACGCAAACCTCGTCCATAAATGGATCCGAGTGCACACGCAGAAAGCCATGGCGCTGCAACCTGCTTTCATTCCTCTGCCCTTGCAGGCTATCGGGACAAAGTCGGATTCCGCGTCATCGACTATCTGTCTGGAAATCCCACACCCGCGCGGCACCATCAAAGTGAACTGGCCGACCGAAAGCGCCGCTGCCTGCGCGACCTTTCTGCGAGATCTGCTGCGATGATCCGCATCGACTCCATCTGGCTCGCCACCGAGCCTATGGACATGCGTGCTGGCACCGACACCGCAATGGCGCGGGTGGTGGCGGTGTTCGGTGCGGCGCAGCCGCACTGTGCTTATCTGTTTGCCAATCGCCGCGCCAATCGGATGAAAGTGCTGGTGCACGACGGGTTGGGTATTTGGTTGGCGGCGCGGCGCCTGCATCAAGGCAAGTTCTTCTGGCCCGGTTCTCGACACGGCTCTCAGATGGAATTGGGTGCCGAACAACTACACGCCCTGGTGCTGGGTTTACCCTGGCAACGACTTGGCCCGGATAGCGCAATTTCTATTCTGTGATGCCTGCCATGGCCTGCCTGACCGTGCAATTGTCCGATGAGCCTCTCGTCGGGTTTAGCCTGCTCGGGCAAAATCGGCGGCATGACTTCGCTGCCCAATCTAGACCAACTGACCCCTGAACAACTGCGCGCTCTGGCGGCGCAGTTGATGCAACGTGTCGAGAGTCTCGATCAGAAAGTCGAGACAATGGGCAAGAAGATCCACCGCGACCAAACGCTTATCGAAAAGCTGACCCACGAGATTGCGCAGCTCAAGCGCTTCAAGTTTGCCAAGCGCAGCGAGCAATTGAGCCCGGATCAAGTCAGTCTGCTTGATGACCTGATCGACACCGACATTGCGGCCATCGAAGCAGAACTTGAAGCGCTGAAACCTGCTCCCGCTTCGACTGAGGTTCGGCAAAAACCTAAGCGCACCGCCTTGCCGCCACAGTTTCCACGCACTCTGATCCACCATGAACCCGATAACAGCCACTGCCAGTGCGGTTGCGCGCTCAAGCGTATCGGTGAGGATGTCAGCGAGAAACTCGACTACACACCGGGCGTGTTCACCGTTGAGCGGCACATCCGTGGCAAATGGGTCTGCGATCAGTGCGAAACCCTGATCCAGGCACCGGTTCCGGCTCAGGTGATCGACAAGGGCATCCCAACCGCCGGCCTTCTGGCTCACGTGATGGTGGCCAAATTCGCCGACCACTTGCCACTATATCGACAAGAGAAAATCTTTGGCCGTGCCGGCCTGGCCATCGCTCGCTCGACACTGGCGCAGTGGGTCGGACAAACCGGCGTGCAGCTCCAGCCGCTAGTCGATGCCCTGCGCGAAGCCGTGCTGGGCCAACGCGTGATCCACGCTGACGAAACCCCGGTGCAAATGCTCACCCCAGGCGAGAAGAAAACCCATCGGGCTTACGTCTGGGCCTACAGCACCACACCCTTCGCCGATCTGAAGGCCGTGGTGTACGACTTCAGTCCCAGCCGTGCCGGCGAGCATGCGCGCAATTTTCTTGGTCAGTGGAATGGCAAGCTGGTCTGCGACGACTTCGCAGGCTACAAGGCCAGCTTCGAGCAAGGTGTCACCGAGATCGGCTGCATGGCCCACGCCCGGCGCAAATTCTTCGAGCTACACGCCACCAATAAAAGCCAGCTTGCCGAGCAGGCCTTGAGGTACATCCAGCTGCTGTACGAAATCGAGCATGAAGTCCGCGACCTAGAACCGGATTTACGCCGCCGAATACGACAAGAGAAAGCCGTACCGGTGATGGACGCTTTGCATGCCTGGATGATCACCCAGCGCCTACTTGTGCACGATGGCTCGGCCATCAGCAAAGCATTGGATTACAGCCTCAAACGCTGGACGGCGCTGTCGCGCTATCTCGATGACGGCGCCGTACCCATTGACAATAATTGGGCAGAGAACCAGATCCGGCCATGGGCGTTGGGGCGCAAGAACTGGCTCTTTGCAGGTTCACTGCGCAGCGGTAAACGGGCAGCGGCGATCATGAGTTTGATCCAGTCAGCTCGACTGAACGGGCATGACCCGTACGCCTATTTGAAGGACGTCCTCACGCGCCTGCCGACGCAGCGGGCAAGTGAGATTGCGGAGCTGCTGCCGCATAGGTGGCGACTGGTTTAGTTGCGCAAGACGGGATGCCCAGACGCATACGAACTAAAGGCGTATTTCTCGAACATCCACAACGTAATTATTGGCCACTTGGAGCAAGCCCAATCTGAAATTTTGGCGGCAATCGCTTGGTTCACCGATCGCGACATCTTTGAAGTGCTCTGCAAGAAAGCGCGCACAGGAGTAAAGGTGACAGTCGCCCTTATCGGTGACGACATCAATAAGGGGGTCGGTGGGCTGAGTTTCGAAAAGCTGCGTAGCTTAGGCGGTCAGGTCATTATGCTTCCGCCTGGCAGTCGAGATGAACCGATCATGCACCACAAGTTCTGCGTTATCGACGGCAGCACGGTGGTCACTGGCTCCTACAACTGGAGCAAAAAAGCCCGCAGCAACGATGAGAACATCACGGTCGTCACTGACTCGACAGACTTCGCCGCCAAGTACCTCGATACATTCGAGAGCATCCTTGTCCGCGCCGGTCACGGTGTCTCAGTCGAAGTAGACACTGATGCTGCACGACGGCGACTGGAGATGATTCGCAATTTAGTCTTGCTTGGTGAGCAGGATGATGTTGCTACCCATGTGCGCAAGTTACGCCCCGTCGCTGAGGCCCTTCGGATATCCAAGATCATCACAGCACTAGACAGCGGGGAGTTCAAGGCGGCCCTAGCGGAAATTGACTCTTACCTCCGTAAAGCAACCGCTCTCGTAGCTACTGAGTTAGTCGAAACTACACGATTACGCTTCCGGCTCGAGGTCTTAGAACTGCGCCTCGAATCACTGGCTGATGAGAAGGTAGAGCTCGAGCGCCGCCTTATCAGCTTCAATAGGCGACACGACGACGCACTGGGCGATGCAATTCAGCGCATTCTCAAGGCTCGGGTCCAGCTAGCGCAATTGATCGCAATAAAGCAGAAAAGCAGCAAGGGGCGAGAGGAGGCAGAAGCGACCGCCAAGGATGCCGAAGAAGCTTACGAAGACTACTCCCGGCATCACGATGAGCTGCAACGCGCTGAGCCCTTGCCAGCACTCGATGAAGATGATGAGCGGGAGTTGAAGTCTCTTTATCGCAAAACATGTAGCCTTTGCCACCCCGATAAGTTTCCAGAAGAGAAGAAGGCGGCTGCGCATAGCGCATTCGTCGAGCTACAGGAGGCCTTCAAGGACAATAATTTGTCTAGAGTGCGGGAAATCCATAAAGCGCTCAAGGCTGCCGGCTTAACAGAGACTCGCTCAACCACCTTGAGTAAAAGTGAAGCGCTGAGGGCGGCGATTGCCGAGATGGAGTACGCCATAGCGAGTCTGATTTCTGAACTGAAGGCTTTGCAGGAAAGCGATAGTGCCAAGCTTGTGGACGAAGCCGGTGCCACAGAAGCTGACTGGCAGTTGTTCCTTGAGCGTCAGCGCGAGACTCTTGAGATAGAGATGGCCAGGATCATGTCGGACATCCTTACACTTCAGGCGGAAGACTAAAACTCCCATGAGCGAAAGAGAATTCGAACGCAGAGAATTGACTCCGCTTGCGACAAACTATCCCGTTCAGGTGCAAGCGGCCGGCAGGCAACTGGGCATTGCCGCGCAACTGAAGCGAGACCTCGAGCGGAGGCGGTTTGTGGCCATCCTCAAGCAACAACCCCTCTGGAGCGTAATTGCCGTTCTGTCGGCGAGGCAAGGGTGTTGCCGCTGACCGAAAACTGACCCAGTAGAGGCTGTTCTGCCGACTGAAAACTGACCCAGGTGTTCAACTGCTTCTGCTCAATTTTTGAGCAGGAGAACACAGGGTGATCAGTATGGAAATGAT
>Ga0181597_10006964_pt1 | contig 10387 bp, 10 predicted proteins | sample 041ome_5_FD_148647 | JGI IMG/M metagenome (GOLD analysis project Ga0181597, IMG submission 148647) | Coastal salt marsh microbial communities from the Groves Creek Marsh, Skidaway Island, Georgia - 041403US metaG (spades assembly) | ecosystem: Environmental > Aquatic > Marine > Intertidal zone...
CAGCGCGGGCCGCCAATGAGTTGGGCTATGTCATGGACGCGGTGGCCTTGATCCGAAAGGAACTTAAAGGCAGCGTGCCGCTCATCGGATTTGCCGGTAGCCCCTGGACCCTGGCGACTTACATGGTAGAGGGTGGCTCGAGCAAAGATTTTGCCAAGGTGAAATCGCTGGCTTTCAACGAGCCAGAGGTGATGCATCAGCTGCTGTCCAAACTGGCAAAGTCTGTGGCGGTCTATCTTGCCGAGCAGGTGCGCCATGGCGCTCAGGCGCTACAGATTTTCGATACCTGGGGCGGATCGTTGAGTCATGAGGCCTATCGCGAGTTTTCCCTGAGCTACATGACCGAGATCATTGAGCAGTTGCCCCGAGAGGCTGGGGGTCGTCGGGTGCCGGTGATCGTATTTACCAAGGGCGGCGGACAGTGGTTGGAAGCGATTGCCGATTGTGGTGCCGATGCCGTGGGGCTTGATTGGACTACCGATATTGGTCAGGCCCGTTCCCGAGTGGGTCACAAGGTGAGCTTACAGGGCAACATGGATCCGACCTTGTTGAATGCTTCACCCGACAGGATTCGCACGGAAGTTGCACAAATTCTGGCAACTTATGGCGAGGGAAGTGGTCATGTGTTCAATCTGGGCCACGGCGTCACCCCCGGGATTGATCCAGAGCATGTGGCGGCAATGGTTAATGCGGTGATGGAGTTGTCCCCCGCCTACCACTGAGACTCGGGAATCGCGTGATCCATATCGAGTGCAGGTGAACTGGAGGTCGGTCGACCGACCACTCTCGCAGGAACGCCCGCCACGGTGGTGTGTGCGGGAACGTCTTGTAGCACGACCGAGCCTGCACCCACTTTGGCGCCCTCACCGACATGAATATTGCCCAGAATCTTGGCGCCCGCACTGATCAGCACACCGTCTCCAATTTTTGGATGACGATCCCCGTCCTCTTTGCCTGTCCCGCCCAGGGTCACTGATTGCAGGATTGACACGCGATTCCCCACCACGGCGGTTTCTCCCACCACCAGACCGGTGGCGTGATCGAGCATAATGCCGTGGCCAAAGCGCGCCGCCGGATGAATGTCGATCGCAAATTGCCTCGCCATCTGGCTCTGTAAGAAATGCGCCAAGGGCTGCCGCTCGTGTTCCCATAACCAATGCCCGACGCGATGAATCTGCAAAGCCTGAAACCCTTTGAAATACAGAAAGGGAATGTAGAGGTTGTGGCAGGCAGAGTCGCGGTCAAGGATGGCGTTGAGATCGTCTCTGATCGCACAGCGGATACCGCCATCGTCTCGCAACGCCTCGAGGATGACCTCCCGGAGCATCATGGCGGGGGCTGAAGGGCTGTCGAGTAAGTTCGCCAGATGAAAACTGAGCGCACACTCCAATTCGTCGTGATTGAGAATCGTGGCATGTAAAAAGCTCGCCAAAATGGGTTCGGCGTTGGCGGCCTCGCGGGTTTCGCTGCGGATGCGCTCCCAGATGGGGTCGCCCTTGCGCATCTGCTCGATGCCTTCGCGCTGGGTTGCTGTCATGGTTGATCCCCTTCACTGACCGGGATATCGCCTAGCTGGCCGCGCAGGGTATCGCAGGCCTCTGCAAAGCGCTAGCGGCAGAATTCCCCCTGAAAACGCCACAGCGTATGGCTTCGCGCTTGGTATTTTCTTTCAAAGAGGGTCATAGGTTGTTCGGGGATAAAGGACTCGCAGGCACCCGACAGCCCGATTTCATTTGCTGCCTGTGCGAACTCCGCGGCGAAGATGTGCCAGTTGGTTCGTAGCTCAAGCGAACCGCCCAGCTTGGCCAGTAGCGGAAAAGCCCCATGGCCGTGAACGCGTCGCTTCAGCTGAGACGCTTTTGGCCACGGGTTCGGGTACAGCATCCAGTGCGCATGCAGTTGAATGTTGGCCTCAGCCAGGCAGCCCCAAAAAGACTCCGCCTCGGCACGCAGTAGGAGGTAGTTATTGCACGGTGCCTTTTGGTGCCGGGCCAGGCGATGGGCCGACTGATCGATGCCTACTACCCAGCTATCAGGGTAGTGATGTGCAAGCAAAGCGGTACTCATCCCAGTGCCGCAAAAAGAATCGAGCACCAGCGAGCGCGGCTGTTCCCGCAACGTGTTTTGGAGGACCTGAAACGCCTCGAGGGTGTGTTCTGGACAGGGTTTACGCCAGGGAAGCGCGCGATGACGTCTGACCACCGAGAGAAGATCGGGGTGGGGGTTTTGTTGATCCGAGAAGATCCCGTTAAGCGGGTTTTTTTCACGGGTTGTTTGCGTGGTCATACTCACCTTGCCATCATACCCCGAGGCGCAAAGACCGAATGAAGGCAGCACGTTTATGAGAGAGGACTTACGTCCGTTTTGGGTAAAGCAGGGCTACCTGCATTTTCGCGCCGCCTGGATCCACTGGTTTATTCGACCCCGCTGCGCCCATTTGGGCCAGCATGCGACCATCATGTCACCCTGGTACATCGATATTTCAGGACCCAACATCTCGATAGGCCACTCCTTTACCGCAATCAATACAGCCAGCCAGCGGGTGCAGATTGGTGTTTGGGGTCGGGAGGCGGGGCAGGGAAAGATTACGTTGGGGGCAGCCTGCCTGATGAGCCCCGGTTCACGCATCAGCGCCAGTGACGAAATCGTCCTGGGAGACGGGTGCATGTTGGCCAATGGTGCTTACATTACTGACTCCGACTGGCATGGTCTCTATGACAGGATCAATCGCGCAGAGCAGGCAACGCCGGTCTATCTGGGCCACAACGTCTGGGTGGGCGACCACGCCACGGTGTTGAAAGGCGTGACCATAGGAGACAACAGCGTCGTTGCGGCGGGGGCAGTGGTTACTCAGGATGTGCCGGCCAATACGGTAGTAGCAGGTAATCCGGCCCGGGTCGTGAAAACATTGGACCCGGATGAGCCGCGCTACACCCGGGCCGATCTCTACGCCGATCCTGATAAAACCGCAGCGCAATTTCGGCAGCTTGACCGCTATGTGCTGTCCAAAAATGGGTTCTGGTTCTGGTTATGGTCGCTGGTGTTTCCCGGCGCTCGCAGAGGTGGGTAACCTATAACAGCCGAAGCGGCGGTTCATCCATCAATGCCAGCTGTTCGCGCAGCGCGAGAATCTGATCAGACCAATAGCGCGCCTGTCCAAACCACGGAAATGCAGCCGGAAAAGCGGGGTCATCCCAGCGTCGCGCTAACCACGCGCTGTAATAGACCATGCGCGCTGTGCGCAGCGCCTCAATCCATTTGATCTCCCGCGCATCAAAATCGTTAAAGTCTGTGTAGCCTGCGATCAACTCGGACAGCTGCTGCTCCCGTTGGTGCCGGTCTCCCGATAAAAACATCCAGAGATCCTGAATTGCCGGTCCGGTGACGCAGTCATCCAGGTCGACAAAGTGAGGCGTTTCGTCTCGCCAAAGAATGTTGCCTACGTGACAGTCTCCGTGCAGGCGGATGCCCTCATTGGGTTCATAGTCCGACATCAAACCCCTTGCTCGGTCGACGAGATCTTTGCCGAGGCTATCCCAAGCCGGACGTAGCTCTTGGGGTACCCAGTGTTGGGCCAGATAGTCGATGGGTTCAATGAGCCAGCGCTCGAGCGAATAGTGAATGCGGGATGTGAATTGCCCCGCTCGGCCCACGCCATGAAGCCTGCCTAGCGTTCGTCCCAGCCCCAGTAAATGGTCAAAGTTGTCGAGTTCGGGGGCGTGGCCACCGCGGCGCGGAAATGCCGCAATTAAAAAACCATCGGCGTCGTGCAGGGTTTTGCCGCCGATCTCCATCGGCGCAACCACGGACAAGCCGTTCGACGCGAGCTCCCGGGTAAAAGTGTGCTCTTCTTGAATTTGCGCGTAGGTCCAGCGACCCGGGCGATAGAACTTCACAATAATCGGGTCGGCATCGTCGAGGCCCACTTGATACACCCGATTTTCATAGCTGTTGAGAGCGAGCAGCCTGAGATCACAGCGCAGGCCAATCGCCTCCACGCAGCTCACTACCCGGTCCGGTGTCAAGACGTCGAAGGGGTGGGTCATCTGACTGCCTGCGAATAAAGACTACTATCTTAACGCGTCTGTCGCATTGTTCTCTGCTAAGGGTGTTCTCGCCAGGCACCAGACGGTGATCGAGCGCGCGCCACTCTCGGCGCAACTGGCAGCTGCTGCGCGCGCAGTGGCACCCGTGGTCATCACGTCATCGATCAAAATGATGTGTCGATCTGCGACTCTGGGATGCACTACAAAACGATCCACGCCGCCTTGTATGCGGGTCTGGCGATTACGTCGATGCTGAGGTCTCTGGTAGCGGGTATTGCGCAACCAATGTTTGACCGCAGGTTGATCGCGGAATTGCCACCGTATTGCCGTGGCCAGTAACCAAGTGTGATCAAAACCACGACGAACTTGCCGATACCACTGGGTGGGTACGGGCACCAACACCGCGGATTCTGGGATTGACTCTAAGCGTTCACGAGAGGCTTCCGAGGCAAAGAGCGCTCCCAGCTGTGGCGTGAGTTGAGATTGACCTTGGAACTTCCAGAGGTGAATTAGTTTCTGCATTTGCCCCTGCATCAGAAAGGGCGCGAGAGTCTGCTGAAAGTGGGGAGGGCTTCGAAGACAATTGATGCATCGCTCAGACAAGGGTGTGTGCCGCAAGGGCAGTCGGGTCTCGACCCCCAGAGGTAAACCGCACTGACCACAGGCGAGCCCATTTCGGGGTAGCGTTTGCTGGCAGTGAAAACAGATGGCCTGTCGCAGGTTATGGATCTGCTCGCACAGCCGGCAGCAGGGGGGGTTAAGCCATTGCACCAGATTGGCGGTGCTGGTGAGCGCCGGATTAAGTCGCTGCGGTAATCCTATGGGCATCACTGTTGGCTCGATCGGCAACGGATAATGTGAGCGCTATGCCAGGGCTATAGTTTTGCCGCTCGTTACCTATCATCCTTATTTTTTAAAAGACAGGAACATCATGAGCACCCCGAACCTAATCATTGGTGAGCGCGCCGCACAAGCTATCTTGCGACGGCTTGGCCTCTCGAGCGGTAAGTATTAGAGTGGCGCTGTCTTCAGGGCACTTAAAAAAATGCAGCAGTCCAGCGATAACGGGTCGGCTTCCGAGCCGCAAAAGCTTTCCGAGGCAGACCAAGCGCGCGTCGACGGCTTTTTAGCGCGTGGTGTTAATGCCAGTGAGCGCCGACCGTTTCGACCCATTCTGCTGATTTTTCTTCTGATGGCGGTGGTGGCGGGATTCAGCCTGCTGAGTCAGGGCATTGCCAGATGGTCAGGCGTTTATTAGAACCGCTGAGGACTCTCTTGGACCCCATTTCTGGTTTTGGTATTCTGCGCGCCTCGGTGTGTAGCGCAGCCTGGTAGCGCACTTCCTTCGGGAGGAAGGGGTCGGAGGTTCAAATCCTCTCACACCGACCAAATTTAGGCATTAAGATCAATTATTTAAAAACACTTTCCTCCGCATACGAATTTTGTGTGCCGCTCTGTAGTACCACAGTAGTCCCAAAATGGCGTGTTTCTGCGCCTTTAGTCACACAAATTAGCGAATCCCGACGTTGAAGGGCTACCCCAAAATTCAAGGGCGGGGGAGGGTAAAAGTGTTCTGCTGGCACCAGTGATACTGCTGGGACACATCAGAAGCCAATTTGAAAAAAAGAAGAGGAAGCACCTGCTGTTACTACAAGTGCTATGACGCAGGGCTTACCCAAGTTAAACCATAGGTTGGTCCGCTGTTGCGGGTTAGGGGCTATTCCCGTGCCGTCTTGGGAGTGGAGAAGGCGGTAGCTTGAAATCTCAGCCCCCTGCGCTTTAATAAAGCCATGAAGTTTCTTCTAGCAATTCTGTTTCTCTTTCCGACGATGGCATTTGCTGATTTTCAGTGGCCGCAAGATTGCATCAGGGGGTTTGACCCCACAGTTCCCACTAATTGCTCCCTGAATCAGCTCAACAATGGTGAGCCAGCAGACGCTGAGGAGGTGATGGAGAACTTTTACACGCTGGGTGATGCAATAGATGCGGCCACGCCGCCGCTTAACTGCTCGATAAACCAGATAATCAGATGGAATGGCACTGCATGGAAGTGCACCGCCGACCCTTTCGCTAATCTAAGTTGCAGTGCGGGTGACACACTCACTTACGACGGTAGTGCTTTCACATGTGACACTGTTGCAACTGAGTGTATTCCCCCCGGCACCGCCATCACAGATGGCAACTTCCACATCGCAATTCTTGATTGGCTTGAGAATGGTAGCGTGAGTCAATACGGCGACATCACCCAATGGTGTACTGGTGCGGTTACTGACATGAGATCGGCCTTCGGCGACCGCAATGATTTCAATGCCGACATCGGCGCGTGGGACACGAGTAACGTTACAGACATGTCTGTCATGTTCAGCGCCGCCCATGCTTTCAACCACGACGTTGGTGACTGGAACACGAACAATGTGACAGATATGAGCGAAATGTTCTTCGGCACCCGTGCTTTCAACCAAGACATCGGCGCGTGGGACACGAGTAACGTTACAGACATGTCTGTCATGTTCCGCAACGCCGCCGTTTTCAATCAGAATTTGTCCAACTGGGACGCTTCGTCAGTTCAGGTATGCGTATATTTCGCGACGAACGCCACCGCATGGCTTTCCGCATACGGCGGCTCTATTGCTGGTAAAACGCCACCACTTTCCGCGTCTATGATAGCCGCTGGCTGTGGGAAATATTAGGCTTGAGCAACTGCCTTAGCCCCGCTGTTGCGGGTTAGGTGCTACCTCGCGACAAACTGATGCTCAACCATGCGTTGTAGCTGGGCGATTTGCTCCTGCTGGCTTTGGACAATCGCGAGGAGTTCTTCTTGCTGCGATTGGAGTTGCTGTTGAAGAGAGGCTATCTGTGCATCTTTCGCCTCCGATGCGTCATCCAACTCCTGAATCGCCTTAATCATCGGTGCCAGCAGGTCGTTGTAACGAAGCGACATATAGGCGTCCTCAGTGGGCTGATGCACCATGCCGCTGTTACCCAAGCCATGCCTCTGCAAAGTGGCTGCGACTTCTTGCGCAAGCAGTCCCATCTCTGTATCAGGTGCATTATTGTTGATACGGTGATAGACCACAGGCTTCAGGTCGTTAATGAGGCTGAGTCCACTGCTTACTGGCTCAATGTTCTCTTTCAACCGCTCATCTGAAAAATTAGACCAAGGGGCTGCACCTCCGATGACCGTAACGGAGTCATTACCTATGCGGACTTTGTTACTCGCATCTACAACCGCGTAATGGCCTATCGCAGTCGCGTTTTCTAGACTGGCGGAAGCCACATCAGCGTTGTGACCCACTGCTGTATTAAATTGACCAGTAGTGTTCGTATCCAGTGCCTTGTTGCCTAGCGCCGTATTACCTTCTCCTGTTGTGTGAGAGTAAAGCGCATCGGCTCCGACAGCTGTGTTGTTGATGCCCGTATTATTCAAAAGACTTTGCCAACCAATGGCCGTGTTTCTCCAGCCTGTCTGGTTACTCCAGAGAGATTTGTAGCCCAAAGCTGTATTCCAGTAGCCCGTGGTGTTGCTTGTTAGGGCGAAAACACCACTGGCGGTGTTGTGGTAACCCGTGGTGTTGCTTTTGAGGGCTTGAGAGCCACTTGCGGTGTTTTCGTTACCCGTGGTGTTACTGTAGAGGGCGCCCCTGCCACAGGCGGTGTTGTGATAGCCAGTGGTGTTGTTAAGGAGCGCCGCGTCCCCACTGGCGGTGTTGGAGGTGCCCGTGGTGTTGCTGGAGAGGGCGTAAGCGCCACTGGCGGTGTTGTAGTAACCCATGGTGTTGCTGGAGAGGGCGTAAGCGCCACTGGCGGTGTTTCTGATACCCGTGATGTTGCGGGAGAGGGCTTGAGAGCCACTGGCGGTGTTGTAGTAACCCGTGGTGTTGCGGCGGAGGGCGGAAGCGCCACTGGCGGTGTTGTAGTAACCCGTGGTGTTGCTGTAGAGGGCTTGAGAGCCACTTGCGGTGTTGTTTTCACCCTCGGTGTTGCTGTAGAGGGCTTTAGAGCCACTTGCGGTGTTTGAGTTACCCGCGGTGTTGCTATAGAGGGCTTGAGAGCCACTAGCGGTGTTGAATCTGCCACTGTTGAGATAAGGTGTCCCGGGCGTGACGCTCTGCAACCCACCTCCTACCGCGACGTTATCGTTAGTCAGCAGGTCTACCGACACCCGCGAATTAACGCCATCCTTCAAGGCGTTGAAGTTAGCCATCACCTGTTCAGCGTCCGCCACACTGTTGTTAGACAGGGTATGCGGTAAGGTAATGTCTTGAGCGAGTGCAAAAGGCGACAGGCACAGCAAAAGGGCAACACGTTTCATGACAAGGCTCCTCCGTAATCGACTTTAGTCTGCCTCGCAGTAAACTACTGTCAATAGATGTATTCGAAGAGGTTGCGTAAGCACCAGTAACCACTAGTCCGCTTAATAAAAAAAGGAGCCAATGTTTCAGTCTCCTCCAGATCGTAAAGGAAGTTACACAGCAGCGTCTCCTATGACTGCTGTCACGGACTAGTGTGCCAACGATGGTGCTGATCTAGAACGTCATAGGTGGTCAGTTGCGGACTTTGGTGGGCGGTTGAAAAAGTAGGGGTGCGTCGAGTAGTGTGAGTAAAAAATGGGCCTAAGAGGTTAAACCGTGAACAAAACCATCCTGATAGCTCTACCAATCTTTTTGCTTCTTAACTACATGGCGGTATCAGAGAACCTGCCAATGTTTATTGATACAGCATCACTGCTCATCGTTTTAGGTGTCGCGATAGCCTTTGCCTTGTGTGGAAGCGGCGGCTGGTTTTCAGTCAGCAGATTGAGTAACGCCGCAGAGGGCGCAGTGATTGCTGGCTGGCTGGGCGCTCTTTATGGCAGCGTGATGATCTTGGGCAACCTTGACGAGCAATCTATAGAGTGGATAGGCCCAGCTTGTGCTGTGATGGCTCTTACGGTCGTGTATGGATACTTTATAAGGGCTTTGTGCAGGATGCTGATACTGTCGCGAGAAGCAGAGTAGTTTTAGTTGGTGTCGCAAGCCAGCCCCATAGAAATGACAAATGCGTTTCTACTGTTGGGTCTGCTGATCGCAGTTAACGCTTATTTCTTTATCAGGAGTAGGCGCAAGGCTCGAGGGTCTCAAGATGATACGGAGGCATAGATTCCACGGATGAAACTTCGTTAATTTCCGCAACCAGCGGCTATCATGGACGCAGAAAGAGGCGGTGTTTTACCTGAGATAGAGCCGTCATAAGCGGCAAGCCATCGGATGGCGTAACGCGCGAAATCTTGGCAAAGCTCGACAGCTGAAGCGTCCCAGCTAGACAAGTCCTGATTGAAAGCGGTGTTGTTAAAGAACATGCGTCTCATGTCTGTTACCTTGCTCGTGTCCCAGTCGCCAATGTCCTGATTGAAAGCGTCGGCGTCCCTGAACATCTCCTCCATGTCTGTTACCTTGCTCGTGTCCCAGCCGTCAATGTCCTGATTGAAAGTGTCGGCGTCTTGGAACATGGAGTCCATGTCTGTTACTTTGCTCGTGTCCCAGCCGCCAATGTCCTGATTGAAAGCGTAGGCGCCTTGGAACATGCCTCTCATGTTTATCACGTTGCTGGTATTCCAGCCGCTGATGTCTTCATTGAAGGTGTTAAAGCCTTCGAAGGCCTCCGACATGTCGGTCACAGCCCCAGTACACCACTTGGTGATATCGCCGTATTCACCGTTACCATTAGCAAACCAGTCAGAAATTGCGTAAGTGAAGTTGCTATCTGTAATAGCAGTGCCGGGAGGAACACAGATACAGGTGAACGCACTGCCGTCGTATTTGAGCGTGTCACCTGCTCCGCAACTAATATTAGCGAGAGGGTCGTCAGCACATGCCCATGCAGAGCCATCCCATCTGATGATCTGATCGGTTGAGCAGTTAGAGGGTGGAAGGAGCAACTGTGTATCGGCGCGGAACAACTCGAAATCTTCGTCATTGGAGTCAATCGCACTCTCTAGCGCATCAAAGTTCTCATTAACCTCTGCCGCCTTAGCGGGTTTCCCATCTTCAAAGACATTAGGTACTTGGGTTTGAGCAAAGGCAAAGGGCGACAGACACAACAAAAGGGCAACGCGTTTCATAACAAGGCTCCACTATCAGTACCTCTAGTTTGCCTCGCTACAAAGATGACTTCAAAGTACTGGTGGAAGCACCAGTAGCCACAAGACCACCCCAAACACGTCACCAGAGGCCCTTTTATGGGCACACTCAGTTTTGTAATGATGCTTTTGATGTATGCCACGCGTATTCCTGCTGCAAAAGTGTTGGAAGCGCAAGGCGTTGATTTGCAGAAGCTGTCACATCCGTCACAGCTCGGCGGTG
>Ga0181597_10006969_pt1 | contig 10384 bp, 8 predicted proteins | sample 041ome_5_FD_148647 | JGI IMG/M metagenome (GOLD analysis project Ga0181597, IMG submission 148647) | Coastal salt marsh microbial communities from the Groves Creek Marsh, Skidaway Island, Georgia - 041403US metaG (spades assembly) | ecosystem: Environmental > Aquatic > Marine > Intertidal zone >...
TGAGTCAGCAAAGCAATTGCTGGGCAAGCACTATGCCGGCGAGATAATTCTTTCCGATGGCGAGGAGCATAAAACGCTGGCGACGGCCGCCAGCATCTATGACTGGTTGCTGGCTGCAAAAGCCGACCGTCAAACTACGCTGGTTGCGCTGGGTGGAGGAGTTGTCGGAGACATAACAGGATTTGCCGCGGCTACCTACCAACGCGGCATCAATTTCATCCAGATTCCAACAACACTGCTGGCACAGGTGGACTCTTCGGTAGGTGGAAAAACTGGAGTTAATCACCCTCAGGGTAAGAACATGATCGGGGCGTTTTATCAGCCGCGCTGTGTGCTGGTTGACACCGAAGTGCTGCAGACTTTGCCAAAGCGCGAGGTCAAAGCTGGTCTGGCAGAGGTCATCAAATACGGATTGATTAACAAGCCTGAGTTCTTTGATTGGCTCGCCGAGCAGGCAAAAGGCATTCTTGCTCTGCAAGACGACCTGCTCACGGAAGTCATCAGGGTGTGCTGTGAATCCAAGGCTGCAATCGTTGCCAAGGACGAGCGGGAATCGGGAATTCGCGCCCTGCTGAACCTTGGTCATACATTCGGACATGCCATCGAAACTGCCAGCGGTTATGGCAAGCTGCTGCATGGTGAAACTGTAGCCATAGGGATGGTGATGGCTGCGGACCTCTCGCATCGTATTGGCTGGTTAAATGCCTCTGCTGCGGGACGGGTCAGAGATGTACTTGAGGCTGATTACGGTATGCCGGTCATACCGCCAGCCGATATAACTGTTAGCGACTATATGCAGTTGATGGCAGCGGACAAGAAAGCAGAGCAGGGGCGAATTCGGTTCGTCTTACTGAAGGCGCTAGGTGAAGCTGAAGTCACCGGTGAGGTTGATCAGTCCCTTTTGCAGGCAACCCTGGAAGCTGGCGAAAACTTGTGTTGCCGTTAAAGTATGGAGCCGAATTTCAGCAACGTGTAACTGCTGGCAATTAATTGCAGGATTAAGCGCGCGCTCGTCACGTCAAGCGGCGAACGAAAAGAGCCGAACGAAAAGCGTCGAACGAAAAGCTAAATGAACTGTAAGCGATGAGAAAATATCAGCAAATACTGGGTCTTAAAACGGATCCATTTCAACTGGCGACCAAGCCCAAGAGCTTTTACGCTGGGGCCGGGCGTCAGGAGATCCTGGACGCGCTGGTGCGCCATGTCCATTATGGTGAGGGTGCTTCAATTGTCACCGGCCCACTCGGTAGTGGCAAGACTGTGCTGGTGCAGCAATTACTCAAGAGCTTTGCTGAGGAAGCGCTACCGATTTCCGTGCATGCCAGCCTCTTCATGAATCAAGCCCAGTTTCTTGAGGCGCTGCTGGAACAGCTTCCAGTTGGCGCTTCTTCGCCGGAGCCAGCCGTAATCCTCGAGGATCTGGTGCGCTTCGCGGGGCAGCAGGAAATCGAAGGTAGAACGCTGGTGCTGGCCATAGACGATGCGCATGAGTTGGCCAGTGAAGTGTTTGAATTGATTGCCGCATTGATGCAGCGCCTTTCGCCCAGTGCTTTGCATATCTGCCTGCTCGGTGAACATCATCTGGTGGGTATGTTAGAAAACACAATCAACGCCAATATTCTGGGCAAGATTGAGCAGTTCAAGCTGAAGCCGTTTAGTGCAGAAGATACCTGTGAATATGTGCAGCACCGATTGGTGGGTGTGGGTTACCGGGGTACCTTGCCGGTTGCAGCGGGTCGCCTGGGTGCAATCTGCAATGAGGCAAACGGCATTCCTGGGGCGATGACCTCGGCGATTGCCGATCTCCTGGAAAACGAGTTGCAGGAAGATTTGCAGGCCATGCCTGTTAGCTCAGCCCTGCAGTTCAGCAATCGCTACTGGCAGGCGGCAGGGGCGCTATTTGTGGTCGTGCTGCTGATCTGGTTAACCGGTCCAGAGCCCGGGCCGGACGCATTTGAAGACAATTCCCAAGACCAGGTAGCGAACTCCGCCTCGCCGCAGCGCCAGCAGATCGCAGTAGGCGTCAGTCCAGCCGGCGCTAATCAAACCAGTGCCTCTACTACAATTCCCGGCTCTGGCGCTGCTATTACGCCAATGCCTGAGAGTACGCCGCTGCCTGGGACACAGACAGATCGGCAGCCAGAACTCCAGACCGAACCAAGCGTTAGCGAACACTTACTATCACAGGTGACAGAAGGCGCCGAAATCGGGCAGCCCTCAAAAAATCTCCATGAGAACGCGTCGCAAACAGCCCTTGGTGAGCCAATAAACCCCGTCTTTAGTGGTGCGGAAAGCGAACCCTTGCCCGATGCGGAAACGATGGGTATGGGTTTGAATGATGGAAATTATACGATTCAACTGATGGGTTCGCGCTCGGAAGAAAGTGTGATCAAGTTTCTGGCAAGTGCAGATTTGCCTATTCAAAGTGGCTATTTTGAGACCCGCTACCAGGATGAGCCCTGGTTTGTGGTGGTGGCCGGTGCCTTCGCCAGTCGCTCGCAAGCCAATGCAGGAATTGCCAGACTGCCGGCAGGCGTAAGGGAACTGCAGCCCTGGGTGCGAGCGGCAGCGAGCATTGAATCTTCTGTTAGAATCCTCCAGGCCCTCAACTAAGCAGCCGCTTAGCGAGTTCGCCGCAGACATCAATTTGTGTCTGAAAGCGGCTCGTGTAAAATCCCCCAGCTTTGTTTAAACAGGGGTTTCCCGTGCCACTCAAGAATGATCGATTTCTTCGCGCATTACTCAAACAGCCAGTGGATCGCACGCCCGTATGGATGATGCGCCAGGCAGGGCGCTATCTGCCGGAATACCGCGCGACTCGCAAGCAGGCGGGTAGCTTTATGGACCTCTGTCAGAATCCGGAACTTGCCTGTGAAGTCACCATGCAACCCCTGCGGCGTTATGATTTCGACGCGGCTATCCTGTTTTCAGATATCCTGACCATTCCCGATGCCTTCGGACAGGGGCTCTACTTTGAAGAAGGTGAGGGGCCCAGGTTCAAGAAAGTCATACGCAGCCCCGCGGATGTAGAGGCGTTGCCTGATGTTTCCATCAAGGAAGAGTTAGCCTATGTCTATGCCGCGGTCGCGCGCATTCGCCAGGAGCTGGCGGGTCGTGTGCCCCTGATAGGTTTCTCCGGCAGTCCATGGACACTCGCGACATACATGATTGAAGGCGGGGGCAGCAAAGACTTCCGCATTGCGAAGCAATTTCTCTATAACCACCCAGAAGCGATGCACATGCTGTTGCAGCGCCTGGCCGACGCAGTCATCGAGTATCTCAATGCTCAAATTAAGGCGGGCGCCCAGGCTGTTCAGATATTTGATACTTGGGGCGGCATTCTAACCCCTAGCGCCTACCGGGATTTCTCCCTGAACTACATGCGCAAAATCGTGCAAGGCCTAATCAAAGAGTCTGACGGATTGCCGGTGCCGGTCATATTGTTTACGAAAAACGGTGGCCAGTGGCTGGAGGCTATTGCGGATAGCGGTTGTCACGGCGTCGGACTTGACTGGACTATTGGCATCGACGAAGCGCGCGCGCGGGTTGGTGAAAAGGTGGCGCTGCAGGGCAATATGGATCCTTCTATCCTGTATGCAGAACCGAAGGTGATCCGGGCCGAGGTGAAGCGGATTCTCGAGGCATTTGGCCCCGGGTCCGGACATGTGTTTAATCTTGGGCACGGTATTACGCCAGGCGTAGATCCAGAGCATGTGGCGGTGTTCGTTGACGCCGTTCATGAGTTTTCCGCTGAATCCTGACGGCAGACTGAGTGATGGAAGTCTGTATCAGCATTGGCAGCAATCTGGCGTCTACACAGGGTAGCCCAGAGGAGATTGTTGCCAGGGCTATCGAAGAACTTCGGATGCTGAGCTTGACCTACTGTCAGGCGTCATCTTTATACGAAACCTCTCCGGTGGACTGCTCAGCAGATGCCCCGACCTTTATCAATGCGGTGGTCAAGATGGATGTGGCACATTCTATGGCGCCCGCGAATTTTTTGGGGATGCTGCAAGCTATCGAACAAAAATACGGTAGAGAGCGACCGCAGCAGCCCAACGCCGCTCGCACCCTCGACCTTGACCTGATTAGTTTCGGTTCGGTCCGCGCGCACCGGGCGGAGCTTGAATTGCCCCACCCGCGGGCGCATCTGCGGGCCTTCGTTCTGACGCCGCTGGTGGAGGTTGACCCTGATTTCACCATTCCAGGCTTTGCGGAGTCTGCAGAACAGCTCCTGGCACAGCTTCCAAGCGATCCGCAGCTGCGAATATTGGATAGCTATCTATCTGAAAAATAAAGGGAATATTTCAATTTAAGTATCCGGCTCGATTTCTGACGAGTCAGCCCTGATTCTGCAACAATTGCTCACACAAAATAATGTGAAAAATTGGCCTAAGGTGGTAACCTTCTAAAAGGTTTGGTGTGCGCGTTTCGCGGCTTTCAGGCGAATCCTAGGGTCAAATTAGAGGTCAGGTCCCAGTCTAAATCCAGGGCCAGACCAATGGATCTTGATTCAGGGATGAATGCTAGAGCCAGAAGCTAAAATAAACAGTTCTAATAAGCATTGAACTGCAATTAAATAGATAGGCAATAAACCTTAACAAGAACCGCATGCATCAAAGCTCACTATAATCAGTGAGCCTCAACGAACAATCAGGCACTACGCGGCAAATGAAACAGACAGTTCTCAAACTTACGTCATCCCTCTTGCTAGGCATGGGTGCGGGTCTGTGGGCAATTAATGTTTCGGCTCAAGACGCGGAGCCACAAACTGAGCGCCGTAGCTTTCGCGTAGCGCCGTCTTCCATCCTCAGTAAAACAACTCCCATTATCGATATGGCCCGCAATGTCGAGGCGCAGGATTTTGAAGGGGCCATGGTGGAAGAGGCATTGAACTTCAACCTTGGGGTTAAAATCACCCCTATTGAAGGCCTTAATTTACAGGCTGATGCCTGGCGTCAGGAAATCGCCGATGCACCGGCGGTTACCGTTAACACCGGCGCTCAAGCTGCGTTGCCAGAATTGTTCATCGAAGATTCTGCGATCAACGAATTCAACATTCAGAACCCGCTTATCGGCTCCCAATTGCAATCCAATGGCTTCGATCTTGGCGCTTCCTATGTCTGGGATACAAGCCGTTTTGGGCAATTCACTCTCAGCACCAAGGCGACCTACGTGCAGAGCTTTGAGAATAACGGCTCTCTTCTGGAGTTGCTCGATACCGATGCGGCGACCCTGGATGACAGGGTGATTAGCCCTGAGTTACAAAGCAGCCTGATGTTGACGTGGCAGCTGGGAAATCATTCGGCAAAGGCGATCACCAATTACTTTGATTCATTCAAAGACATCAGCGAGCTCGACCTGGAAGAGATCAATGCGCTGGTAGATGACATAACCACAGTTGATCTCCAGTATGGCTACAGTGTTGAAACCAGCTCCAATAATCGGGCCATTATTTCTTTCGGGATCAGAAATATTTTCGACGAGAAGACCGCGCAGATTTTGAATTCCTCAACTCGCATTCTCGATCAGAATGGGCGTATCGCTTACGGATCAATCAAGTATCAGTTCTAGGCTGAGAACGGGCTTATTCAGCCTATCTTCTTAACCGAAATAATCAGTAAGAATATAAAAAGGTGCCAGGTGGTGCCTTTTTTTGTGTTGGTCTTTAGAAAAACCCTGGTGATTTAATGGATGCTGGCAAAGGGTTTGCTTCGCTTATTCACAGACAAAAAAAACCCCGAAAGATTCGGGGTCAAAGGTCTGCTCTTTAAACATGCTGGTCCCGAGGGTGGAAACCAGCTCGTAAATAACGAGAAGCATGGAAATAAGTTTAGCCGCGATAAGAAATTGATCTGTGTTGGGGTTCACATCCTGCCAAATTCCACAGGTTTTGCTTCGATCACAATCGGATATCGGCTCTGGCGACGCAATACACGTCAACCCTCCGAATTCCCTGCTGTTTCAGGCAGGCAGCCATGGCGCTGACAGTTGCGGCGGTGGTGACGACATCATCGATAATCGTGACGCTGCTTACATTTCTAGCGGTTTTTGAATCTCGGATTGCAAATGCTGCCTTGAGGTTTTTCCGGCGCGCCCCAGCGTCGGCTAATTCTGTCTGCGGTGTGGTGTTGCGAATTCGTTCTATCAAGCTGTTGCAAGAGGGGATTCCGCTTGCTTCCGACACAGCCCGGGTGAGTTCCCAGGCCTGATTGAATCCTCTTCGATTCATGCGTTTGCGATGCAGAGGAACCGGAAGCAGTAGCTCGGGCTTTTCTCCTGCAGCTCGTGCCAGAGAGCAGTGGTTAAACCGCTCGGCCAACAGCCCCCCAAGGGAAGCGCCTATATCCAGTCTGCGCTGAAACTTGTGCTGGATGATGAGCCGGTCCAGAGGCGGTTTATAGTGGAATAAGGCCTGACAGGAATCGAATTCAGGGCGCTTAATAATGCAGCGCCCGCAGCGGCCACCCAAAAGCAGCCGGTCGGCAAGCGGCAGGCCGCACTGGTAACAGGCTGATTCGATCCATGGCAGCTGGGCGTTACAGATCTTGCAAATACCGATGCCGGTCTCTGATTCCAATTCACAGATGGCACATTGCAGGGGGATAAGACGCAGTAGTTTGCTTAGCAGCTTTGGTGGCATGGGTTTGGATTGTGAATTGTGACTAAGGAGCCCGTATCAGCATAGAAGCTTGACACGGTGTTGCCAAAAAATTGGGAAAATCAGGAGCCGATACGCTGGCGCTCAATAGCGGTTAACTTATAATTGCGCTTCGCTTTTGACACAGGGCCACGGGCAGCCGCATAGGAATGCAGCAGCACGGGCCTCAGTAGGGGGATTTATCATGACGGCCTATCGCGCGCCTCTGACAGATATGCATTTTCTGTTAACCGAGGTATTCAAAGCCGACACAGTTTTCGCAGCCATGCCTGGCACTGAAGAAGTTAGTGCCGATCTGGTTTCTGCCATCCTCGACGAGGCGGGCAAGATTTCGGAGCACTTGCTTTCACCCATCAATCAGAGTGGAGACCAGCAGGCGTGTCAGTGGAATGAAGGGCTTGTCACTACGCCAACTGGTTTCAAGGACGCGTACAAGGCCTATGCTGAAGGCGGCTGGGCTAGTCTCACGGGGCATGTCGATTTCGGTGGACAAGGTATGCCCAAGCTGCTATCCGCCCAAATCGAAGAAATGTTCTTCGGCGCCAACTCATCTTTCGCGCTATACGCGATTCTAAATACTGGTGCGACCCTGACTATTAGTGAGCATGCCAGCGCGGAATTGAAGGAGCGTTATCTGCCAAAAATGTATGAGGGAGAGTGGTCCGGCACTATGTGTCTCACCGAGCCTCATGCGGGCACCGATCTCGGCATGATCAGGACCAGGGCAGTGGAAAATGGTGATGGCAGCTACAGTCTGACTGGCACCAAAATATTCATCACTGCCGGCGAGCATGACCTGACGGACAATATCATCCACCTGGTGCTTGCCAAACTTCCCGACGCACCCGCTGGCCCGAAGGGAATCTCTCTGTTTCTGGTGCCTAAAAATAAGGTAGGCGCTGACGGGAATCTGACCGGTGAGACTAATAATGTGAAATGCGGCTCTATCGAGCACAAGATGGGCATTAAAGGTTCGGCCACCTGCGTCATGAATTTTGACGGCGCCCAGGGATGGCTGGTAGGTGAACTCAATAACGGTTTGTCCAATATGTTCACCATGATGAACTATGAGCGTTTGTCGATGGGACTGCAGGGCAATGGCCTGGCTGAAAGCTCCTACCAAATTGCTTCAGAGTACGCTAAGGAAAGAATCCAGGGTCGTTCGCCATCTGGACCAGTTCAGCCTGACAGTGCAGCCGACCCTATCATCGTGCACCCTGATGTCCGCCGCATGCTGCTTACCATGCGCGCCAACATCATGGCCGGTCGGGCGCTGTCTATGTATGCGGCCCTGCAGCTGGATGTGTCGCGCTTCCATCCTGATGCGGATGCGCGTGAAAAGGCAGACAAGCTTGTCGCACTGCTGATTCCAGTGCAAAAAGCCTATTGCTCAGATCGTGGTTTTGACGTTTGTGTGATTGGCCAACAGGTGCTTGGTGGTCATGGCTATGTGGCTGAGTGGGGACTCGAGCAGAATGTTCGCGACGCCCGCATAGCGCAGATTTATGAAGGTGCCAACGGAATTCAGGCCCTGGATCTCATGGGGCGCAAGACTGTTAGGAGCAATGGCGAATTACTTAGCGTTTTACTGCAGGAGTTTGATGAATTCATTGCTGCAGCGCAGAGCAGCGCAGCAATGCAAAAATACCTGCCTCATCTGGGCGCCAGCAAGGAATTGATTGCCGATGTAACCAGGAAGGTAATTGCGAAGGCTGGGGACAATCCAGAGGAAATCGGGGCCGCGTCCTATGCCTATATGGAGCTGCTGGGGCTCACCTTGTATTGCTTCATGTGGCAGCGCATGTTGCTTGCTGCCTTTGAGAAGCTGGAATCCGGGCAAGGCGACGCCGCCCACCTGAATGGTCTGGTGAAGACTGCTGATTTTTTCTTCGCGCGGATGTTGCCTCACGGTAAAGCGCTGGCAGAGGAAATTGAAGCCGGCTCGGAGACTATGATGGCGATGACCGCCGAGCAGTTCTAATCGGAGCCTGATCCGATTGCCAGGAGTGGGTGCTTATATCAGCCACTCCATGCTGCTGGCGACCAATTGCTTGAGTTGCTTAAGGTTTTCGCCCTGCTTGCCTACAAGAATCAAATTACCCTCGCTCGCAGGGACAAGCAGACCATAGAGGCGTTGGTCGCGGATCTGATATTCAACTTGCACTGGTCTGTTGTTGATCACGATCACACTGACAGGCCCTTGCTCTCCCTGCAGCAACCCGCAACAAAGCAGAGGCATTGTGGCTTTGTGAAATTACTCGACCGGTTTGCTGCCTTCGCTCAAAATGGTTCCCCTAGTATACTTGCCCTCCGCATTAGGGAATCAACACATGATCAGAGTAGCTATAGCAGGGGCCGCCGGTCGCATGGGGCAGACCTTGATCGAGGCCGTAAGGGCGCAAGAACCAGAGATGCAGTTAACCGCTGCCTCGGTATTGGCAGATGATGACGCGCTGGGCAGTGACATAGGCATCGTGGCATTGGGGCAAGCCCTGGGGGTCACTGCTGTCGCTGATCTCAGTGCCGTGGTCAAAGACTTCGACATGCTTATCGATTTCACTTCCCCTGAAGCGAGCTTGGCGCATCTGCAACTATGCCGCGAGCATGGCAAAGCCCTGGTGCTTGGGACTACTGGCTTTAAAGCCGATGAAAAAGCAGAAATCAACGCCGCCACCGACCTAGCCATCGTATTTGCGCCGAATATGAGCGTGGGGGTCAATCTCTGTTTCGATTTGCTTGCCAAAGCAGCCGCAGTGTTGGGAGATGAAGCAGACATCGAAATCACAGAGGCGCATCATCGCTTCAAAAAAGATGCGCCTTCCGGAACCGCAGTCAAGATGGGGGAGGTAATCGCTGAGACCCTGGGGCGGAATCTGGATGATGTGGCTGTTTACGGTCGTGAGGGCGTTGGCGATGCTAGAGACAGCGACACCATTGGTTTTACCACGATCCGCGGTGGCGACATTGTAGGTGATCATACCGTGATGTTTGCGGCGCTGGGCGAACGCGTAGAGATTACCCACAAGGCCACCAGTCGCATGACCTTTGCGCGCGGTGCAGTGCGCGCGGCCCGTTGGCTTGCGGGCAAGCCAGCTGGCGTTTATTCGATGATGGACGTACTGGGGCTGGGGGACTGAAGTAAATCCCCTTTGTTCCAGGGTTGCTCTCGGCGCCCTGGATGATCCCGATGCGAGAAGCGGCCTCTGTGGCTTCTGTCCTTGCAATATTCGACGCTGCTGCAGGTCTTGGCTGTGGATAAGTCGGCCAGTGAGTCATTTCTGTGCATCCAGGCCGAACAAATTGCAATCAATTGCAGAAATTCCAGCATTGCTGATGGACACCAACCGCTGCGCTTCTATAGAATCACCGCTCAGTATGACAAATGCTGAATCTCAAGAAAAAAGACGAATTTTGTAAGAAGCGGAGTGAGGATTCCCTCTCTCCGCTTTTTTTCGCCTAGAGAAAACAGCAGCCAAGGTTAACTGAAGAGGAAAGCAAGTGACTCAAGAAGCTATTCTGGCGTTGGAAGACGGCAGTCTAATCAGGGGCATCGCCATCGGTGCTGCAGGCAAGGCCAGCGGCGAGGTGGTATTCAACACCTCCATGACCGGCTACCAGGAAATTCTCACCGATCCTTCTTATGCCCAGCAGATTGTCACGCTCACCTATCCACATATAGGCAATACCGGAATCAATGATGAAGACAACGAGTCAGGCGCGGTC
>Ga0181597_10006973_pt1 | contig 10382 bp, 10 predicted proteins | sample 041ome_5_FD_148647 | JGI IMG/M metagenome (GOLD analysis project Ga0181597, IMG submission 148647) | Coastal salt marsh microbial communities from the Groves Creek Marsh, Skidaway Island, Georgia - 041403US metaG (spades assembly) | ecosystem: Environmental > Aquatic > Marine > Intertidal zone...
TTCTCTAATAAATTTCATTTAATAAGTTATTTTTTTATTAATTTTTATCTTTCAGAAAATAAAATCATTAATTTATTAGGTAATTATGGAATTTTTAGACCTCAAAACGCAACAAAAACGTATCAGAAAACCTTTAGAAAAAAGAATTAATAAGATTCTTGATCATGGTGCATACATTATGGGCCCTGAAGTGTTTGAGCTAGAGGAAAAACTTGCTAACTATTGCGGTGTTAAGCATGCAATTTCATGCTCATCAGGTACAGATGCCTTATTAATTCCTTTAATGGCGTGGGGTATAGGGCCAGGAGATGCAGTTTTTACAACTCCTTTTACTTATGTCGCCACAGCAGAAGTTATTTCTATTTTAGGTGCAACCCCAGTTTTTGTAGATGTGTATGAATCAACTTTTAATATTGATTGTGAAAAGCTCGAAGATGAAATAAAAAAAATAATCTCAGAAGGGAAATTGAAACCCAAAGCAATAATTCCTGTTGATTTATTTGGTCTTCCAGCTAGATATAGAATAATAGACGATATAGCTAAAAAATATGATTTAAAGGTTGTTGAAGATGCAGCTCAAAGTTTTGGGGGTTCTATTGGAAATCAGAAGGTCGGATCATTTGGAGAGGTTGCTGCTACATCATTTTATCCAGCTAAACCTTTAGGGTGCTATGGGGATGGAGGTGCTATTTTTACAAACAATGATGAACTAGCTGAAGAATGTAAAGCAATTAGAATTCATGGTACCAAAGTTGATAAATATAATTCTGAAATGATTGGACTTAATGGAAGGTTAGATAGTATTCAAGCTGCTGTATTGCTTGAAAAGCTAACTATTTTTGATGAAGAGTTAGAAATGAGAAATATTGTTGATGATAGCTATAGAAAGTATTTAAATAATGCACAATACCACCCTAAAAATTATCATTCTGCTCATGCGTTATTTTCAGTCACTTTAGGTTCGAATGAAAAAAGGAATAGTTTAATAAGCAGGCTTAGCTCGAAGAAAATACCTACAGTTGTATATTATAAATTTCCTATTCACCTGATGAATGCTTTTAAATATTTAGGCTATTCAGAGGGAAATTTTCCTGTATCTGAAAAATTATCTAAAACCATTGTTAGTCTTCCAATGCACCCATACATATCTGAATCTCAGATAGATATGTTGATTTCTGAGCTAAAAAACTCTCAATGAAATGCGTTGTCACAGGGGGGGCAGGATTTATAGGCTCTAATTTAGTAGACAGGCTTTTAGCTGATGGCAATGAAGTTTCTGTAATAGATAATTATTCATCAGGAAAAAAAGAAAATTGTAATAAAAATGCCATTTATCATGATATAGATCTCTCAGATACAAAAAAAAAATCTGACATTAAAGATGTTTTACAATCTACTGAGATAGTTTTTCATTGTGCTGCTCTTGCTAGAGTTCAACCTTCCATTTTAGATCCTATTAAGTATGAATTAAATAATACAATAGGTACTATTAATATGCTTAAATGCGCGGTAGATATGGAAGTTAGGAGGGTTGTGTATAGCGCATCATCGTCAGTCTATGGACCAACAAAAAAACTTCCTAGCACAGAAAGCGACTCGCCTAATCCAATTTCTCCTTATGCTAACCAAAAATATTATGGAGAGCTTTACTGTAAAATGTTTTCGACTATATACTCAATAGAAACTGTTTCACTTAGATATTTTAATGTTTTTGGAGAAAGGCAAAACCTTAAGGGGGCATATGCTACCGTAGTGGGTATTTTTATAAATCAAATGTTAAATAATCAATGTTTGACAATCAATGGTAACGGTAAGCAGAGAAGAGATTTTACGTACGTCAAAGATGTGGTAAGCGCCAATATTCTAGCCGCAAATTCAAAGAAGGTTGGAAAAGGAGAAGCTATCAATATCGGCTCAGGAACTAATGTTTCAATTAACACTCTTGCCGATAGCTTCGGTGGCACTAAAAAATATTTAGATGCTATTTGTGAGCCGTTTGCAAATTTAGCAGATATTAAAAAAGCAAAAAAATTATTAGATTGGGAACCGTCTATGTGTATTTTAGATTGGATTAAAGAGTATAAACTTTTAAATGGAATGAAATAATATGAGCAAAAAAATCCTTATTACTGGTGGGGCAGGCTTCATAGCGCATCACGTTATTGATAAAATTCTTTCAACTACGGACTGGAAGATCATTACTTTAGATAGGCTTGATTTCAGTGGCAATCTAAACAGACTAAAAGAGGTTGTGTCTGCTTACCCAGAACAAGAACAAAAAAGAGTTCGAATTGTTCATCATGATTTAAAAGCTGAATTAAATCCTGAAATTACAGCAACTATAGGTAAGGTTGATTTTATTAGCCATTTAGCTGCTGGTTCTCATGTAGACCGTTCAATTACTTATCCACTGGAATTTGTAATGGATAATATTGTTGGAACAGCCCATATTTTAGATTATGCTAGAAAGTTAGATAGCCTAGAGAGATTTGCATATTTCAGCACAGATGAAGTCTTTGGGCCAGCACCAAAGGGAGTCAACTATAAAGAAAATGATAGATATAATTCTACCAACCCGTATTCAGCTACTAAAGCTGGAGCAGAAGAATTAGTGGTAGCCTATGAAAACACTTATGGTTTGCCATCGCTCATTACTCATACAATGAACGTGTTTGGTGAAAGACAAAGTCCCGAAAAATATATTCCTATGGTCATAAAAAAAGTAAGAGATAGCGAGTTAGTTACCGTCCATGCAAATTCAAAGAAAACAATTGCAGGTTCTAGGCATTACATTCATGCTGAGGATGTAGCAGATGCGCTTTTGTTTTTATATAATTATGATATTTCTTCTATGAAGCCAGATAAAACTGGCGCTAAATGCCAGAAATTTAATATTGTTGGTAAAGACGAAATCAATAATTTAGAGCTAGCTCAATTCATAGCTAACACACAAAATAAAGATCTTAAATTTGAGATGGTAGATTTTCACTCACAAAGACCGGGGCATGATTTACGCTATGCTCTAGATGGATCAAAGATGGCGGCTATGGGTTGGGAGCCTCATTCTGCTTTTAAAAGATTAGAGTCAACAATAAAATGGACCCTTGAAAACCCTAGATGGCTATCTATTTAAACATTTATATTAAAGATTTGTAAAAAAAATATTTAAAACTAAATTGTGAACATGAAGAAAAACTATATTATTTACCTATCCTTTTTGTCTACTTTATTTGCACAAGCACCTATCATTGGTTTTGATGCGACCAATAATGGTATGCTTGATTCAATGAGAGAGGAGCTAATGGTTCAACAAGATAATATTGAAGACCTAGGCCTAGCGCCGAATCCCACTCCAGAAATTGAAACTATATCTATTGATATGGAAGAAAAAGATATACCTCTTACAGAAGAAGAAATTTTAGAGCTTGAAGAGATGAAAGAGTTTTTTGGTTATACTTATTTTAAAAGAAGAATAGATTTTTATGACAATGTACCTACGCCAGCGGACTTTAAACTTGGGGCAGGTGATGAAATTGTTATATCTCTTTGGGGTGAAATTAATAAGCAGGAAACATTTACTGTAAGCAAAGATGGTTCAATTTATTACAAAAATATTGGTTTTATTAGCCTTGCTAATAAGACAATTAATGAAGCAGAGGAAATTCTTAAGGAAAAGTTGTCCAAAACTTACTCTACATTAAATGACTCAGTAAACTCTACTAGATTAATAGTTGAACTAGGAAAATTAAGATCAATAAATGTTTATTTTTCAGGTAATATTTCTGAGCCTGGCATCCATATAGTTCATCCATTTTCAGATATTTTTTCAGCTATTATTCAGGCTGGAGGTGTTCAAATTGATGGATCATTGAGAAACGTTCAACTTATTAGAAACAGAGAAATAATCCATACAATTGATTTTTATGACTTTTTTACAGACGGAAAGTCTGATTTTAATAAAATTAGAATTTTAGAAGGGGATGTCATTCATATTCCTCAAGTAAATAATAGAAGCGAAATAGTAGGAGAAGTAGAGCGACCGAGTCATTATGAGCTACTAAAGGGAGAAACCTTAGCAGATTTGATTGAATTTGCTGGAGGTTTTACTGTAAATGCATCAAATACAATTATGGCTCATTGGATTGTTCCATTAGATAAACGACTATCAATCGATGATACCATGAGAAATGTGGCTTTAAATCCGAAAGAAGCAAAAACATTTATTATGAAGCCTGGTACTACAGTAAATATTGAGCCCGTAAGAGTTATACCTACAGCTGTGAGAATTATAGGTAGAGTTAAAGTTCCTGGATATTACCCAGCTTCAAAGAATTTAAGAGAAGTATTAGATATGGCAGGAGGGTTTAGCGACCCTTTATATAGCCAATCTATTCGTAAGGATGAAATAATAATTTTAAGAAAAGATAGTTCACAATTTTACGCATTAGAGTTTAAAACTTCATATGAAGAAGCTAGCAATTTTGATTTAGTGCCAGATGATAAAATTTTTGTATATGAAGATTCTAATTATAGAAATAATCCAACTGTAAGAATAGAGGGCGAAGTTAACCGCGCTGGTACTTTTGCGTTTAAAAAGGGAATGACCATACAAGATGTCATAGATTTGGCAGAGGGGCTTACTCCTTTTGCTAATCCTGATGCTATTGTTCTTTATGATGAATGGTCACCTGAATTAGAAAAAAATGAATTAGAAGATTTAGGAATGGGTCATTCACCTACTATGCAAGATCCTGTTTATAACACAACATTAGATTTTGTTATATCAGAAAATACATTAATTAAAGTACAGCCAATGAAAAATCATGTATTGGTTGATGGATCAGTGTACAACCCCGGAATATTTACTTATAATGGGCCCAAAACTGTAAGATATTATATAAATCTTGCTGGAGGCGTCAAAAGCGATGCAATATTTAAAGATAGCTATATACAAAGAACTAATGGAAAAATTGAAAAACTGAACCAAAGAAATGTTAGATGGAAAAGGGCTTACGCTGGAGATTTTATTTTTATACCAACTAATCCAACTCCAAAAGAATTTGATCCAACAAAATTTACTTCAGATTTAGTAAATATTCTTACAAATTTGGCGACAATAATTTTTATTGTTGACAGTAATTCTAATTAAATAAATATGTATTTAATTTTATTGCGCCACGGTGAAAGCCAATGGAATTTAGAAAATAGATTTACCGGTTGGACTGATGTTTCCCTAACAGATAACGGAAAAAAAGAAGCTGTTTCCGCAGGAAAAAAACTAGTAGAAAACAATATCAAAGTCGATACAATTTACACATCCCTTCTAAATAGAGCGGTCGAAACAGCAAATATTGTTGCAGACACGATTGGATTTTCAAGAGAAAATATTCAATATCAATGGAGATTAAATGAAAGACATTATGGGGCTCTCCAGGGGCTTAATAAATCTGAAACAGCAGAAAAATATGGTGAAAAACAAGTACATATCTGGAGAAGAAGTTATACTACTCCCCCACCTTTATTATTAGAGAACGACAAGAGACACCCTAAGTTCGAAGGTAAATTTAGTAATATTGAAGAAAATCTACCAATAGGAGAAAGCTTAAAAGACGTTATTGATAGGCTTATACCTTTTTGGGAAAAATATGTAGAAGGTATTATTAGTAAAAACGAATATCATTTAATCGTTGCGCATAGTAATTCATTGAGAGCCATTATTAAAACCTTAGACAGTTTATCTTCCAAGGAAATAATGGATGTAAATATTCCGACAGGAATACCACTTATTTATGAATTAAGCAATAAATTAGAAGTGATAAACAAGAAATATTTGATCGATGAAAAGATTTTACAAGAAAAAAACGAAGCAATAAAAAAACAAGGCACTAAAAATGGATAAAATAATTTCTAAATCAATAGAACAACATTTTGAACTTAAAGATCATATGCAAACACTCTTACCAGAGAAGCTAAAAGAGATATCTAAGGTGTTAATAAAAGCTTTAGCGAATAATAATAAATTGATGTGGTGCGGTAATGGGGGGAGTGCTGCACAGGCAGAGCATTTATCTGCTGAATTATTAGGAGGATTAAACAAAAAAAAGGTAGACCCCTTTTTTTCCATTTGTCTTAATGCTGACTCTTCTTTTATTACTGCATGGTCTAATGACGATTCATTTGATAATGTTTTTTCAAGACAAATTCAAGCATACGGCAGAGAAGGAGATGTACTAATATTATTAACAACGAGCGGTAATTCTTTAAATCAAATTAAAGCAGCTGAACTATGCAAGAAATTAAAAATTAATGTTATCTCTTTAACAGGTAGTTCAGGAGGAGATTTATTAGAACTATCTGATTATAATATAAATGTTAATAGTAAAAGCACACAAAGAGTTCAAGAAATGCATATTATGATTGGACATATTTTATGCGATATTATTGAAGATTCTTTATAGTTTAAAGGTAAGACGCATTCCTATACTGTTTTTCATATTCTCATTATTTAAAATGTAAACACTTAAACCAGAAATACTTGATTTTTGATTATCATTAAAAGATTTTGTAAAAATAAGTTCATATTTTATTTTATCATTAATGTTTACTTCTCTAGCAACTTTGAACTGATAGAAATAATCTTTATAAATTTCACCGCTTAATCCTAAGTGTAAAACTTTTACAGGTCGAACTTCAAGGTGTTGAATAAATGGATTCCCGAGCGTATAGCCATCATAGCTCCAGCCAAGAGTATATTGATAATGGTTGTAGTATGCATCATTGTAACGTGCTCTATCTTGCTCTGTTGTTTGTAAGTATTCAACTAAAAGCTGTGTATTTGGAATATAATTTTCTAATTCTAAGCCCCATAATCCATCTACCTTATTTGAAAATCTTAGACCGCTTGTGTCTTCAAAGAAGTGTTGATAGTATATTTTAAATATTTTTTCTCTGACAATATTTTTGTAATAAAAATCCCAAATTCCTAAATGATTTCCTAATGCATTTGCATGAGGCTCCCCATCAAGTTGAGGTCCATCAGCACTAATAAAAACTTTCAGAAAATCTTTGAAGGATTGGGGGAATTTTCCACTTTCTTCTGTGCCGCCTGCCCACATCGCTTCATGAACAAAGCCTATACCAAAATTATTATTACCTTTAAAATAGTTTAAGTAAAGAAATTTTTCATGCAACATAGGAGCGTGATTATAAATATTATTTTTTTTAAAAAATGCATGTGCAATTCCAAATGTGAAATTTATGTTTTCATTTTTTTTTAATTCGTATGAGCCCAATAATCCAACTTTAGGCATGGGTTGAGCATTATTGCTAATTAGTATCGATCCTGAACTGATATCATCATTCATATAAACGCTGAAGTCTCTATAATATTTCCCTATTTTGATATGCGTATTCTTAAATAGCGTTGATTTTATATATGACTCGCCTAAATGAAACTTATCTTCCAATAATGAAATTGATACGTTATAGTCAATTTCATTTTTTTTATATTTACCACTATAGTCAAACTTAATTTTTGAAGAATCTTGACCAAAATTATTATATTTAGCCCACCATTGGTTAGAAGGGTTAGAATTTAATTGAATCCCATAATTATTATAAAAGTCTTGAGCAAATAATTTTGAGATTAATAATATTACTGCAAATTTTTTAAAATTAATTTTTCTTAATCGGTTTAACATAAAATTTCCAATCCATTACTTCAATAGTTGAGTGCTCTGATATGTTAAACGATTGAAATTCTTTTTTTGGTAAAACTCTTTTTTCAACTCCATTCACTAACAAGTCTATGGGCATAATAAAACCATCATTAACGTTCTTCCATTTATATGAAAAGCTTGAATCCGTTTGATGGTATTCTAATTCAGGTTGATTTGGTGTATAAAAATATTGTTCTGCAAAATACCACAGATTTTTTCCTGTTTTTTCATTAACCTTATCAAAGAAATCTTCTGTATTTGTAAATCCTTTCGCATTTTCAGTCATAAATTCTCTTAATATTTCAAACCATACTTCATCATTATCGATAACGCTTCTCAGCGTATGCATAATCCATGCGCCTTTCATGTAAGTATCACCATGAAGAGCCCAATGATTTTCATTCTCATTACCAACTATTGGAATCTCATTTACAATTCTGTCTTTAATGCTATTTAGGTAGTGAACTCCTACTTCATAACTATTAAATTTATCTTCAAAGTATATCGCTTCAGAATAAACTTGCAATCCTTCGTGAATCCAAATATGAGTCGGATCGGATGCAGTTACACTATTACCAAACCACTCATGTCCAGTTTCATGAATAATTAACGGATCGATTACTCCATACATCGGCCAGCTCTTGCTTCTAACGCCATTATAAATACTAAATCCGTTTCCATAAGTAACAGCTGACTGATGTTCCATACCTAAATAAGGAACTTCAATGAGCTTGTATCCATCTTCATACCATTGATAATCCCCAAAATATTTTTCATAAAAACGTAGCACCTCTTTTGATTGTTTAAAATAGTTGGATGCAAGTTCTTTATTGTAATCTAAAACATAATGGTTCATTGAATGAATTATATCGCCTTTTGCAAAAGTATCTTGGACAGTAACATAATTACCAATCTGTACAGAAATGTTATAATTATTTATTGGATTTTTTACAAACCATTCATAAGTAGATTTATCTCCATTCTTTGAAATACTTCTTAAATTTCCATTACCAACAGCAACCATTTCTGAAGGAACAGTATAAGCCATTCTTACGCTATCACCCTCAGCTGTGATATGATCTTTATTTGGCCACCAAATTCTAGCGCCTTCACCTTCGCAAGAAACAGCAATCCAATCCCGTCCATGTTTATCTTTTGACCAGGTAAATCCTCCAGCCCAAGGAGGGTTATCTGCATTTTGAGGTATTCCTTCATAATAAACTGTGAACTCAAAGATATCATCTTTGCTGATATCATAAGGAAATTCAATTAGTACCGCATCAAGCTCTCTTGTAAAAATTAAATCTTGATTTCTGCTTGATACTTTTATGATATCTAAATTTTCAGCCAAGTCAATTTGCAGTTTATTTAAATCATTTAGGCTCTCTGCCTTAATTGTTACATGGCCATTTATAAATTTATTTTCAATATCAAAATCAATATTAATATCATAAAAAGAAACTCTATAAGAAGAGCGATTTTCATTTAAGAATCCCATTAAATAATTATTGCGTGTTAATTCAGGTATATCTTTTTGAGAACCATGAGGCCTTGATTCGTTGTTTTCAGAATTAATTTGATAATTAGCTAAAAATGCAATAATTGCATAGGATAAGCCTGCAATAACCATAAAAATAATTGATTTATATTTCTTTTTCATAGTAAGTATTTGTTTTAAAAATATTTTTAGCAAAAATAATGTAGTACAAAAGAATGCAAAATAAAAACCATAGAACTATAGCAAACGCTTCTTTTATTGCAAAGAGTATATAAGCAATAGCAAAATAGACAATCCATTTTATCCAATTAGGTTGACTCCAAAGCTTTAATAGTAAATTCATTGTTCTACAAAATAATATAATTTATTATAATATTCTAACGCTTCATCATAAATAGGTTGATATTTTTTCTCTAACTTTATTTCATTATTGGAAAATTTTTGAAAATGTGTTGATGTGATTACATTGTCATACCAGTGTTTCCACCAAATACCATCTTGAGGATGATTGCCCTTGTTCCATTTGAGCATAGAATTATCAAATTTTAAATCAATATGATCACACCATTGCGATAATATTTTTTTAGGATCATTAAGTAAGATATTAGAATCTATCACAATAAATTTTTTACCAATACTATTTAAGTATTTCATGATTTTATATTGTTGAGGGTATGCAAGCTCATCTACATGGTTAAGAGTATTTTTTTTGGTATAAGAGTGTATGACATTTTTCGGATGGCGTATTAAAAAACAGTTTTTAAAATTTCTAATCCAATAAATGTTGTCTAAATCAATTAAGTGATGTGCCATATGTTTTTGATACCAATATACTTTCCCGTTAGGTATTTCAGATGTAAGGCCTGAAACTACATCATCAAATGTATTGGGATAGTGATTGATAATTTCATCACACATTGGATGTTTTAACTGTCGTTCTTTTAAGTAATAGGCATAAAAAGGTTCGTCTGATACATATGTATCTTTTCGGGATGACCAAGATCTCATAAGAGCGGTAGATATATTTCTTGGTCCTGACCAGCATGCAATTTTCATATTACCCTATATATTCTTCAATTTCTTGGTTGTAGAGTGCTCTAATTTTATTAACTAAGGAATTTGGATGAGTTGATTCCAACTTCCTACCTTCTAGTTTTGAAACTGGA
>Ga0181597_10006974_pt1 | contig 10379 bp, 3 predicted proteins | sample 041ome_5_FD_148647 | JGI IMG/M metagenome (GOLD analysis project Ga0181597, IMG submission 148647) | Coastal salt marsh microbial communities from the Groves Creek Marsh, Skidaway Island, Georgia - 041403US metaG (spades assembly) | ecosystem: Environmental > Aquatic > Marine > Intertidal zone >...
TGTCATAACCGCACACGACGACGACGACGACGACGACGAGGAGGAGGAGGAGGAGGAGGTAGCGGTCGTGGTCGTGGACGTACCTTGCCCCATCGCGGTGTCGACGCCGCGCAGAGGTTGGTTGATTGATTCATTCATTCATCAATCAATCGAGCACCGATTGGGAGACGAAGAGACTCGTCCGGGCCGCGAGGGATGGGAGCGAGGATGAGCGAGGATGGGCACGTGCGCGTGTTGTGGACGAATGCGCGTGAACATTGGGCGTTCGATGTGGCGATGTGGTTTACGTGCGCGTGGCGCGTGGCGCCGCAGATTGTTCTCGCGGGCGCGGTCGGCGCCGGAGCGCAGTGGTTAAAGGTGACGGCGTGCGACGAGAGTTTACGATATTCAACCGAGTGTCAGTACGCATTTGCCATTGATGCGCATTTGGTGACGTCTGTGGTGTTGTCATTTTTACTCGTGTTTCGTGCGAGGCAAGCGTTTACGAGATTTGATGATGGGAAACAAGCCATGGTGAACGTGAAGGAGGCGTTGAGAAACGTCTTCGCCGTCGTCGACGTCGAGTACGGCAATGAAAACGCTGCAATAGCGAACAGTGAACAAGCGATCGAATATAAACGAAACGTGCGACGAGAGTTGAGCGTGTTGTACGCGTTCATACGACAAGGTATTCGCGATGCGCGCATTGGCGCAAACGACGACAGCATCCTTCTCGAACGCGACGCCTCTGGTACGCCGAGCGTTCCTACAATCACGAGCGCTGAAGAGCGCACACTGTATGGGAAAGTGTATTCGGAGAGTAGGCCAGAAGCCGCTACTTTGAAGGTGCTGCATGATGTTCAGCAGCTACGACTGCAAGGTTTATTGAGTGAGCGCGCGGCGATGGAGGCGTATCGACATTCGCAAAGCGCGTTGGACGCGTATCGACAAGCGATGTTGATTGTCACCACGCCCACGCCGCGCGAATATTCGCACATCACAGCTGTGCTCTTGTGTTCGTTCGTGTTTTCATTGCCATTTGCGATGACGACACTCACCGATTGGACGACGCCTTTAGTCTCCGCCACGGTGGCGTGGTTATTCTACGGCGTCAACGAAATCGCCATGGCATTGGAGGATCCGTTCACGTGGTCTTTACCCGCGCACGCGCTAAACGTCATGGGACGTCGTGTCGCGCGTGAAATCGATGCGTTTTCCGGTGACGCGCGTGCGAGAGTCGACGAAGACGATAGTGAGCATTCGGTGGATTTGTTCAACGCTAAACGGCGCACGAAATGGTATTGGTTCATCACGGATTGCTTCCAGTGGCGAAACACGACGCTTCCAAGCATATCACGACAATTATTTACAGCTGCACTCCTTGGCATGGGGGCTCAACTGTTGAAACTTGCGAGTTGCGGTTCAAGCGTTACAGATTCCTCGCAGTGTTCGGTGACGTTTGATATCAGCGCCCATCGCGTTTTGGCTATTTCATTATCTTTCTTACTCGTCATCAACACAGATTGGGGGTACGCTCGATATTATGGCGCTAAACGGTTGACAATCGAATTGCAAAACGCGTTGAGGTCGCTTGTGATGTGTGGAACAATCTTCATTGATTCAGCTCATGGAGACGACAAGGAGACAAAGATGGACATGTGCGAAATAACGCGTCTCGCAGATATCTTGCACGCTTTGGCGCGTATAGCGGTTCGAGAGCTCATTGCGCGAGACCCTCGTGGGAAAACGCTGTATTTACGCGATTGTTTCGAAACGGATGAATACGGCGGCGCGCGAAAGCTTTGTGATTTGCTCACGTCGCAAGAACGGCAGACGTTGGAGTCTTTGCCCGTGCACGCCATGACTACGTCAGTTGCTATGAAGATTACCGCGTTGTTTGAAAAATACAGAGAGCGTGGGCAAATTAGCGAGAGATTTGCCGCAGAGGCGTATCGCCACGTGTGCTCCGCGATGCAGTCCATTCAAGGCTTTATGAGAGTCGTCACGACGCCGGTGCCGAAACATTTCCGTCACTTGCTCCAAGTTCTCTTGTTTTTCTTCGTGTTTACCACGCCCTTTGTGTTTAGCGTGAGCTATCAATATATCACACCTGTGCCGGCGATGCTTGTTGCGCTTGGATTTTACGGAATTGCTGAAACATCTACTGCAATGATGGAGCCTTTCAACTTTGAAAGTCCTCGACATGAGTTAGGCGAGCTCGGCACGCGTATGAGCTTGCGGCACAGCCGCCTTCAGGCGCTAGCGCTGATGTACAAAGGCGACGCAGAAATGTTTACCGCGCTCGTGGATGAGTCGCGTGAGCTGGACCAATCGCTGAGTTTACATGGCTCGGTTCTTGAAAGCAGCCGCGCATCTATGACAAGCGTATTATCAAGGATGCTGACGCTCGACGTCAAGAAAGCGAGCAAGTTGGAGCTAGAGTTTAAAGATCGAGCTTTGAAAAGTATGATTGCACTACGATCTGGTTGGTCATTCGTCACAGCGGTTTTTGCAGTTCAAAGCACAGTTCTCCCACGGCTCGCCATGCAGATTTTGGCCAGCGCGTTGGTGGCGATTGGAGCAAACGCGCTAAAAATTAGCGAGTGCGGCGACGAAGTCATAGACGTCACAAAGTGTTCGTATGTATTCGATGCGACTGCGCACACCATGGCGGGTGCCATTTTGGGTTTCACCCTTGTTTTTCGAGTGTCATTTGCGTATACTCGCTATTACGAGTGTAAAGGTTTACTCGGAGCGCTGGCGAATGGCGTGCGGAGTCTCAACGTAGCCGCGTGTACGCTGATGCATCAGGAACCATCACGGCGAAAGGATGACTCTTCACTCGCGCAAGACATTGCTGAAATTCGCAGACTGTCAAGCGTTCTCGTGGGACTTATCCGGCACGTCATTCGCGAAAGTAGGCACGGAATTGTTCCATTTGCAATCACGCCGACGTCACCGACAAGCGACGAACTGTTGCTTGAAGATCCCGAAGGCTGGCCCTCTCTGTCGGTGCTTCTCACGGATGATGAGAAAGTTGGATTTGCAAAAGCAAACATAAACGCTCGTGTGGGTATATGCGCGACAAAGCTCATGCGCATAATCGACGATCGTCGACGCCTCGGACACATTTCTGAACGCGGGGCGTTTGAGATGCTCGGGAGAGTCGACGCGTGTCTCCAAGCGTGTTCGGATATGCAGCGAATTCTTTCAAGCGTCATGCCTTTTGCATTCTTGCATGTCATGAACTTTGCCACATTCTTTTTCACAATGACTGCGCCTTTTGTATTCATCACCTCGTACAAATGGCTCGCGGCTCTACCATCCATGTTGGTCACGATGTCGCTCTACGGCAGCGCGGAACTTGGAAGTTTGATGGAGGATCCCTTCAGCTGGTCAGATCCCAAGCACGATTTGAAAAAGTTTGGCTGGGCGTTGTACACTGAAACGCTCGCATTGCATCAAGAAACCGCGGACGTCACGCCCGAGCGTCGGTCACTCTCGCGTGTAGCGAGTGAGAAGGTTCGGCACTCGATGCGCGAGGAAAGGCGCGGCGCCGACGTCGACGTGGCGCCGAGTCAGAGCGCGGCGCATTCTGGAATTGATGCAATCGTATTGACTGGCGCGGGGGCGCCGCAAACACTGCAATCTCGAACCGTATCAAGTGCAATTCACAAAGCGCACGCAGACTTTCAGTCAGAAACGCAGCGCATAAGATACATTCGCGATTTATTCCGATTTAACGACACCGTGTTTCCTTGGGTGTGGCCGCAAATGCTCCTCGTGATATTTTTCGGCGTCGGCGCTCAATATTACAAGCTTGCGGTGTGTGGTGATGATGTCACAGATCACAGCGTTTGTGGCGTTGTCTTCGCTCCGGCGGCGTCAGCCATCATTGGACGCATTCTCATGTTCATAATCGTGTATCGCTTTTTCTTCGCCTTTAAAGTCTTCTACGAGGCGAAAACGGGCGTATTTGCCGTTACGCACGGCGTACATTTGCTCAACGTCAAGGCGTGCGCATACATGCGCGAGAGCGGCAGTGCAAAAGACGCAGCCGTCGTACGACGCGCGTTGCGAGACATTTTGCGCCTCTCTGGTGCCCTCTTTGCCGCGATTCGTCAATCTTTACGCGAGCAGCGTGAATGCGACGAGAGCGATGGGTCAGATGCTTCGATGCGAATCCTCTTCTTTGATGAACGCGCATCTCCCGCACTCGGTGTTCTTCTGAGTCGTGACTTTGACGAAGACAAGAATAGCGACGTTCTGAACGACGCCGACAGCGACGGTACGGCGTTTCGTGTTCAGCTCGCGATGGTGGCCCCACGCGAACGAGTCACGCTCATCGCCGCGCGTATTTTGGCCAACGTCAATGTCTCCCGCCGCGCTGGGTACATCAGCGATCGCGCCGCGGCAACAATGACGAATACCGTGCGTGATATTTTAACCGGCGTTGCCCAATGCGCGCGTGCGGCTGAAGTCAAGGTGCCGTACGCGCTCACGCACCTCATCAATCTCATCTTGTTGATTTGGATGTTTTGCGTAGCGAGCGTCATCGTGGTGTCTTTTAAATACATGACGTGGCTGCCGTTGTGCATTCTCGCCGTGGCATTATATGGCTTACGTGGCGTCGCCAACTTACTCGAAAATCCGTTCGTGTGGGGTAAGGAAGCGAACGACTTGTCCGCCATCGGCCAAGCATTGTGGACGACGTGCGCCAACACGCACGCGATGTGCGCGAGTACGGAGAAAGGCAGGGCGGATATCGAAGAATTGTACGCCGACATCGAGCACAAACAATCGCGCATCGACGAAACGGTGCGGGAGGCGTATAACGATGTGCGCACACACGTAGCCGCCGTTGCCGTGTCGGCACCGAAGCACAAGACGTCAAACGCGCCGTGGTTGTTTCCGCCGCAACGCCACTTTCCAATGACGCGTTTTAGTTTTATCACTGAATGCTTTACGATTCGCGGAACGGTGATATTACCTCTCGTGCCAATCGTGATTGGATTTTCCAGCGTGGCGTTTATGTTTTGGCTGTGGACGTGGAAGACGTGCGAAGACGCGAACATTGTCGCCAATCGATGCGAATTGCAAATTTCAAACGAGGCGCACGTCTTGGCGACGCCGGTGCTCGGTTTCGTCGTAGCGTACGTGCTCAATTTGGGATACGAAAGGTATTATAGCGCACGTGCGCACATCGACGATTTATACGAGCACGGGCGAAACGCTATGTTGGAAATGCGAGTGTCGTTTGCAAGGACGAAGACGACTTTGGCGACCAAGGAAACCGACGATGATTACGCACGCTTTTTCAACGCGCTTGAAACTCTCGTGGCTTTCATGCGCCAATCGTTAAGAGAAGTTAGAGTCGGATATCCTGACGGCGCCATTGTCAGCGTCGAGGATAAAGACAAAGCGGCAAATCCAAACACTTTGCTTGACGACGATTTCGTCGGCGCTCCGCGTTTGCCAGAGTTGTTGAGCGCCGAAGCTCGAAACGCATTCGCGGGCGTCGCGCCGCGTTTGCGCGTGTACAAATCCGCTGGTCAGGTGTTGCGGACGTTACACGACATTCGCGTGCGTTCAAAACTTCACGAAAGGGCATTCTATCGAATCCAGCGCTCAGTGCAAGGCATGCTCAGGGCGCACGCGAACTGCGCACGCATCGTGACGACACCCGTTCCGCCATTCTACATGTCGAGCGTGTACGTAATGTGCTTTGTATTCGTGCTCACCGCGCCATTAGCGTTCTTGAGCTCGTATCGATGGTATGTCTCAATCCCAACAGCCATCTTGGCGTTTCTCGTGTACGGTATTCTACGTCTCGCGCGCTTGATGATGAACCCATTCACGTTCACCGCGCCTTCGTTTGACGTCGGCGCTTCGGCGCGAAACATTCACGTCTTATCGTCGCTCTTGGCGTTGAGCTCTTGATACTCTCAACCCACACCATGCTGCATGTGGTACGATACTCAAACCGCAGTTATAATAACATCACTGGTACTACATTATTAGCATCACTTGCGACGCGCGTTTCGCACGGCGCGCTCGGCGACGGTTATGTCATGAATTGTTGCGGCAACACAATGAAGCGACTTTCCCACACACAGCAGTGTACCTCTTGAATTTTTAGGGTATTTCATGCGTTGTTACCTTTGCCGCATGCGTTGTTACCCCGGCCTTTGATGATTTCTACCCGTAACTTTTGACAAGGAACTGGAGATGGGAACAGGAGAATGCGCACCCTAAACCCTAAAAAGCGATTCAGAAGTTTTGCTGCATATATATCTTTTTTTTTTTTTTTTTTTTTAAATCGGTGCGCGACAGGTGGGACGCACACGAGGCGATGCGTTGTCGACGCCGCCGCGACGCCAGACGTCGTCGGAAGACATCCATGGTGCACTATTGCGAGGCAGAGTATTGCGGCGCACCCGCGACGAAGCGGTGCTCGAGATGCGCCGAGGCTCGCTACTGTTCGGCGGACTGCCAACGGCGAGACTGGTACACGCTGCACAAATACGAGTGTGCGGCACTCGCGTCGCAGAATGCGTCGAAGACGAACCGGTCGTCGTCGTCGTCGTCGTCGTCGTCCAAGGCAAAGAAGCCTTTTGTGCCGAAAGAATGCGTGCGGTGTCGCACGATGGTGACGGATGAGAACTCAGAGTGTCGCGTGGGGCATCCCGAGGCGCAGTTGGAGTGGAAGGGCTCGTGCACGTTTGTCGGCGACGGTCCGGAGCCCGAAGTTGGGCTCACTGTGGATTACCTGTGCACGTCGTGCGGTGAAAGTATTGTGCGCAAAGAGACTAAAGCAGGAGAGTCGCATAGCAGCGGCTCTCGGACGTGCTATCGAGGCCGGCACTGCTTTCATGAGTCTGATATTTCCGAAGAAGATACCAGGCGCAAGTTGAATGAGTGCGTGTTGTTAGTGAAGCATCGTGAAGGAGACGATTTTCAGCCGCAGATTACGATTGATGAGCTTCCTGATGATGTGGAATCACTCGTGATTCGATCGGTGTGTGGATACTATGAATCGAACGAACACATTCCAGGTCTCGCGTTGAAGCGAAGATTGCCAAATTTGAAAACGCTCAGGATTTGGAACGTCGACATGGCCGAAGTTGAACTCACTGACGAGCTCACGCCACAACTCGAACGCGTCGAAATAAAAAGCTCGATCGATAAATGTGCGGAGCGAGGCAAGATCAAGATTGTCCTGAGCGAGTTGCGTTACTTCAAGTGCGATTACTATTCGGGGCCAGGCAAGTTTTTGCAAGACATGCTCGACGCGGCTGTCGAGCTCATGTTCTTCAAAACGTACAAATTATATCTCGAAGATCACCATGAGTTGGCGATTCGTTCTTTTTGCTGCGTGAAGATTGATCTTTCCCGAGCTTCTGGGTTGTTCAAGTTGACGTTGGCGACGCCGAGTCTTCAAGTGCTGCAAATTTGCGGCACAGACTTGAACGATATTGAATTTCAGGCTCTACCAAAGAGATGCACCGATATTCTCCACCCGTCGGCGCGAAAAATGTATAATGGAAAATATGGCGACGAGAATCAATCGCCGTTACGTGTGATCGCGGAGGGCACGCATTTTGGCCCGCGCGCGGAGAAGGCGCTGCAGAAGCATCCACGCATTGACGAGGGCTCTGTGCGCGCACAGAAGGCCAACAGCAATTTTGGTGGGGCATTTAATATTGAGCAATTTCAACGCATGAACCTGGGAAATCCAGGAGCCGTGGTGCCCGCTGAGTGGACGAATTTCCTCTTGCAAAATTTCATGGAAAACATGTCGAAGACGCACGGTAAGTACTAAAGTAAAACAAGAATATCGAGGTAATTGCGATGTACACGACTGACTGAGTGACCCTAGAACTGCTAAAATTGTTATAAACACACTGAACTACTTACGCTGACAAACGTTTTCGCCCTTTACGGCGGCGCCGCGCCAAGACTTTCCTACCGCCCACTGTCGCGAGTCGCGCTCTGAACCCATGCCGACGCTTTCGCACCAAGTTACTCGGCTGATACGTCCTCTTGGTGTGACACCACATCTCTCCATCATCGTTGACGATACTGCGTCCATCGATATCATAACTTTCGTCCTCGCGTTCGTCCTGAATCACGATCGTCTCCGAGACCGCCGAAGACGCGTTCAACGCCGCTCGATAGTCGAACCGCATCGCCGACGCTAAAGCCGCCACCGCCGACGCGCGCGTCGTCGTCGTCGCCGCCGCCATCGTCGTCGTCGTCGTCGTCGCCGCCGACATAAACATCATCGTCGCTAAAGACCCATCGAACGGCGCCACGCCCACCGTCGAGCTCGCCCTGACCTCGCCTCGAACCAACCCCACGAAAGACCCATCGTCGTCGTCGTCATCCTTCTCACGCAGCACCGTCGCCGGCGCGCTCGGCGCACCCCGCACCGTCGTGTGCGTCGTCATCATTCGCGTCGCGTCGCACCACGTGCGCGCGCGTTGCACGCACCCCCGTCGCAACATCGTCCTCGTCCTCGTCCTCGTCGTCGTCGTGTGAGGTCAAACACACCGCAGCAGCACTGACGTCGATTTTGGGTCGTATTGAGGGGGTACACGTGTGGTCGTGATTGGTGGATGGCATCCGTAATTCAATTCTTAATTGTTGGGAATTTTGAATCAGTTCTTGACGACGACGGCAGTGCGCGACGCGACCGACGTGTGACTGTGTGTATATATATATATATCTACACATCATCCTCGTCGTTCTCGTCGTCGTCGTCGTCGTCGTCGTGTAATCTGTGAACATGAGCATCGCGATGACGACATCGGTGAACAATGTGACGTTGGGCGGCAAGGGCGGCGTGTTGAGCGCTGCGGTTCGCCGACGACGAGGCGGGTTGGCGACGACGATGACGGTGAAGACGACGACGATGGTGAAGACGGCAGCGGCGATGCGTTCGTCCGTGGGTGCGTGCGCGACGAGAGGCGTGAACTACGCGGCGTCGTCCTCGCCGCGTAATCATTATTATAATCTTTCGCGAGCGAGTCGAGGCGCTGTGGTGCTCGGACGATCGGCGTCGTCGTATTGGGCCTCGGATGAGGGTGTGATTGATGTAGAAGAAAAGTCTTCGTCGTCTTCGTCGGATGGCGATGACGACGCGTCGTCGTCGACGGCGCAGAAGAAGGTTGGTAAGGTTGCGGCTATGGCTTTGGTTTTAGCAGCGATCGCGGCGTTTGCGTACAGCGACGCGTCAGTGAGTTTTCCAGTTTTAGGCCCGGCGCAGACGTTGGCTCGATCGTTTGTGGATTTGCTCGCAGCTGGGTTGGATTACTTGGTTGACGTTGCGCTCGATGCGTACGATGCGTGCATCTTGGGAGCCATTAATGCGTTTGCGTGGTTTCAGTCATTGTTACTCACGCCGGGTAACGTGATTGCTAAAAGCACCGCGGCGGCCGCGCCGATGATGGCAAACCCGAATGGAATCGCGAGTTCGCTTCTTGGTTTGTTATGTGCCAAGCCGTTCATGTCTATTGCGGCTGTGTTGTTGACATTAAGCCGAATCGTAGTGAGCTGGGGGCTCGCGGCCGCCGAGTACGCCTGCGCGTTGCTGTACGCCACTCCCGTGTATGTGGCTGTGCCCGCAGCGACGGCAATGTATTTCATCTACAAGAATCGTAAGGTGAACGCTCCAGTGAAAGTTCCAGCACCAGTGCCGGTTAGAGAGGTGATGACGCGTCGCGTACAACCGCCCGCGCCGATGGTTGAAGACGTCGTCGTCGCCGCCGCCGCCACCGAGGTCTCCTCGGCCAGTGTCGCGAGCGCCAAGTGGGATATGGATTACAGCAGCAGCATGAGCAGTACGAGTTCGGCGTCGTACTCGTCGTATTCTTCTGCTTCTACTGCGTCGTCCGTGAAGTCGTATGATTTCGGAGGCGCGTACTCAAATTCGGAAGCTTCCATGGGATCGTACGGCGTCGACCAAGCCGAAGTCGAACGTATCTACCGCGAATTGATGCCAAACTTGGATGATGTCTACGGTGCAGCCACTAAGGTCATGCCTATTGTAGCCACACCGGCACCTGCGAAGGAGCAACCCAAGGCGGTGCCGCCGCCGCCGCCGCCGCCGCCGCCGGTCAAGGCCGTCGCGCCGCCAGTCGACGAGAAGAAGACGCCCGCTCCCGCGCCGGTGAAGACGGTGGTGCCCCCGCCACCCCCGCCGGTGAAGGCGGCGGTCCCGCCCCCCGCCCCCCCCCCGCCGGCCCCACCGGCTCCGAAACCAGTGACGCCAGCTCCGCCGACTCCCGCGCCGGTGAAGGCGGCGACGCCAGCTCCGCCATCGCCAAAACCCGTTACGCCCACCCCTACGCCCGCGCCAGTCAAGCCCGTGACTCCGACGCCGACACCGACCCCGATGC
>Ga0181597_10006984_pt1 | contig 10364 bp, 6 predicted proteins | sample 041ome_5_FD_148647 | JGI IMG/M metagenome (GOLD analysis project Ga0181597, IMG submission 148647) | Coastal salt marsh microbial communities from the Groves Creek Marsh, Skidaway Island, Georgia - 041403US metaG (spades assembly) | ecosystem: Environmental > Aquatic > Marine > Intertidal zone >...
ACGACGCGTACGACTTCGACGAGCGCATTAGCGTGCTTCTGGAATCGGACGCGACGGATGCGCTGATCGCGGGGAAACCGGGACGGGAGACGGAGGTGTTCGTGAAGGGAATCGCGGCGGAGGCGAGCGAGAGCGACGTGCACGCGGCGCTGCGGAAGTGCGGGGCGGAGCGCGGGGCGACGGGGTTCGAATTGGTGACGGATAGGACGACGGGGACGCATCGCGGGTACGCGTTCGCGAGGTACGACTCGAGGGAGAGCGCGGCGAACGCGGTGGCGGCGATCGCGAAGGCGGAGTGCGAGGTGAAGAAGATGAAGATTACGGCGAGCGTGAAACCGAGCAAGTATCGGGTGATGGTGACCGGGCTGCGAAAGGACGCGACGCGAGAGGAGATCGTGGAGGCGTTGCGCTCGCGAGGCGCGGGTTTGGAGTTTTTCGCGCTCTCGCGACCGCGATCGGCGAAGAAGAACGCCGAGAACGCGGTCGTTGAAAGTGGAGATCACAACGGCGGCCGGGGTTGGGCTTCGTTTTACAACGAGGCGTGCGCGGAACGCTTTATGAAGAACATGGCGGCGAACCGCGAAGAAAAGTTGCCCGTGGCGGACGACAAGGACAAGAGAGGTCTTGTGTGCGAATTTGTCGGACCAAGACCGCAGAAGAAAGAAATCGAAATCAAGACGTTGCACGTCACCGAGATGAACGAAGCGAACGCCACAGATCAGGGCTTGCGCGAGGCTTTCGAGCGTTACGGTACAATTCTCGGCACGCAGATTATGGAAAAAGATCGCACGAGAGGCTGGGTGTTTTACGATTCCGCCGAGAGCGTCGAAAAAGCTCTCGCGGAGTGCGAACCGGTTGAAGGCGCGGCCGAAGGTGACAAGGGTGGTGCCTTCATCTCCAGCGTCGACGGCTCCACCATCAAGGTGATGTCGTCGCGCAAATCGTACCGCTCGGACGCCGGCAATCGAGGTCGAGAGCCAAACTCGGGCCGCGGCGGTCCTTCTCGCGGCGGTGGTCGGGACGATTGGTCTAAATACAGAAGTGGCGACTCCAAGTACGGCGGCGGTCTCGCCCCGCGCGGCTCTTGGTCTGGCGCCAGACAAGTGAACGCAACGCCAGTCATCCTTCCCACCGGCCAAGTTGCCTACGCCATCGGCGGCGGCGGCGGCCGTGGACGAGACAACCGACGCAATGGCCGAGGTCGCGATAACAGACACCGTCCTTACTAAATAATTTGACGCGCTGCGCTACAAGCTACTTTGACTACACCTAGTTAATGTTGTGTTGATACATAATACCGATTTACGATGATTCATCCACCCTCTCCTCCTCGGTTTTTTTCTCGTACGACGCGAACACCGTCCCGTTCGCGCGCGTCATGCACGCGTCGAATTCATTCATGAAGATCTCTTCGCACGTCGACTTCACGAGCTCTTGATCTTCGTCTGGTAATTCCTTGAACAAGGCGTCCGCGGATGCGAGCAAGATTTGCTTTTCGCGCATGCGCAGCAACACGGCGAAGCGCTTTCGCTTTCCTGGAAGCGGCTCATCGTTCGATTCGTCATCGACACGTGCGACGTATTCGTTGTCTTCCGCGAGAGTCGTCGTATACGACTCTAAAAAGCTCGCCAAAGATTTGAGGAGTACGGCTTTCGTGCGCGCGTCGTTCTTGGCGCTCACCGAGGCGCCACTGACGGCGAGCGTCAACGACGTCGCGTCGCTCATTTCTGCCTCGTCCATAGTTATGACTCGCGTCGCCGCGAGCAAGTCGTAATCAATACTTCGCGGTTTCCATTCGAAGTTTCTCTTCTTCGGATCGAGACCGTGCAGACGTAAGAGCTCCTCTTTGGCGTCTCGAAGGGAGTCGTGATCGCTCACGCGCACCGTCGCCTCGACGCACTCGGCGGGATTCGTTTCCGGAATGAAACCGTATTGTAACAAAAAGTACTGCGACGGCTTGGTGTCGTAGTTGAACCTTAATTCCGTGTGCTCCCGAAACGCGCTCGCCGCGTACACCTTGACCGCGTTCGAGCGCGCGTCCCACTCCGGGCGCAACTTACCCCCTGGCGCGTGGTTCGCCATGTCCAACAACGGTACCAGCACGCGAATCGTCGGCGCCTCGGCGCTTTCGGTGGATAAATCGATCGCGCGCGACCAAATAATAAACCGCGCCCACGTAAACTTGTCAAACGTGTAATGCGCCGCGCGCTCGCCCCCGAAGACGTCTGGAAATTTTTCCCCAAGCGTCGGCACGTCGAGCGCGTCGTATTCCATCCTCCACTGCGCCTTGATCGCTCGCGTGAACACCACGACGTTCGATCCGCTCAGCTCGCTCAACTCGTCCTCGTTCCACCCCACCGTGCTGTCCACGTCTCTCGGCAGCAACCGCAACCACGGCCAATACGCGCTCTTCGATCCCGCATCGAACGCCTCCCGCAGCACGTGCGCCGCCAATATCGCGTCCCCGCTCGCCCCGCTCGCCCCGATCGCGCGCCACAGCCGCGCGTCCATCCTCGCGCTCGCCGCGCACAGGCACTTCTCCAGCGGCACCTCCGCCAGGAGCTCCCCCGCGCTCACGTTCCTCGTCGTCGCCACGCCTCGACCCGCGCCTCGCGCCTCCGCGACGATTCGAATCGATTCCGACACGCGCGCGGCCGTCGTCGCGTCTTCCTCTCGCGCCGCCGCGTCCCAGCGTCGCGTCGGCGTCCGCGCCCAGCGCTCGAGCGCGAGCGCTCGTCCTCGCGCGTCGGCTTTCGCGTCGCTCGCGCGCGCGCCGCGCGTCGCGAGAACGACGCACGCGAGAAAGAGCGCTCGTACGCGCGCGCGCGCGTCGCGCGCGCGCGGCATCGCGCCGCGCCGCGACGGCGTCGCGGTCCGCGGTCGCAATCGCGCGGCGTCTCAATCGTGGTGCGTCTCACACACGGACACTCAGCCGCGCGCGTATTCGAATCCCCCGTATTCGAGCGCGCGCGAAGGCCATCAAACGCGAACGCGGACCATCCATCGCGACGGATCGCGCGCGCGGATTGGCGCGCGCCGCGCGCGGACGCGCGCGCGTCTTCACACGCCCGCGCCTCGCACGAGCCGCGCGCACCCGTCGACGACGACGGACCCGTGAACGCGTAAATTCTCGCGCGCGAACACCCGACGAACGCGATGTTCTCCCTCACGACGGCTCGACACGCCATCGCGAACCGCGCGACGATCGTCGACGCGCGATCGACGACGCGCGCGCCGCGCGCGCGCGTCGCCGCGCGCGCGGCGAACGCGGACCGCGAGATGTGGTACCCGGGAGCGGTGGCGCCGAAATATCTCGATGGGACGATGGCCGGCGATTACGGTGCGCGACGCGAGCGACGCGCGAGGACGCGCGCGATGGCGGGCGATGGGAGATACGATACGGTCGGATACGGCTGGGATGGCGATTCGAAGGCGGCGGACGCGCGGGGCGGCCGCGCGGGGAGACGCGCCTACGCGAGCGGAAGAGGGCGGGACGCGGGACGAATGGAGGCGCGCGTGGATGTGTGACTGACGGATGCGGTGCGCGCGCAGGCTTTGACCCGTTGCGACTCGGGGCGAACCCGGAGACGCTGCCGTACTTGCAAGAGGCGGAGCTCATGAACGGGCGCTGGGCCATGGCGGCGACGGCGGGTATTTTGTTCACCGACGCGGTTGGTTTGCCGAAGTGGTGGGAAGCCGGTGCCGTGGATTACGGTATGGACTTCCAACAGCTCGTCGGGTTCCAAGTCGTGGCGATGAGCATTCTCGAGGCGGCGCGCACGCGCGGTTTCATGAAGTCGGGCGAATCCGGCGTGTTGAACGCGTTCCCGTTCGACCCGGCTGGACTCGATGCTCCGGACAAGCGCGTGAAGGAAGTGAAGAACGCGCGCCTCGCGATGGTTGCGTTCCTCGGTATGGTTTCCCAATACGCCGTCACCGGTCTCTCCCCGTTGGAGGGCTTGGAGGCGCACATGGCCAACCCGCAAGCCGTCAACTTGTTCACGAGCTCCGTCGGCGGCGAAGCCGTCGCCTTCATCGCCTTCTTGTCCACCGCCCCGACGTTCTTGCTCGCGCAAAAGACGCTCGGTGACGGCAGCGACGAGGAGTTCCGTCCGATCCCGTGGTAATCACTTACGGTTTAGCGTTGTAATTTTCGACGGCAAGGTCGTTATATAAAATTTGAGCGACGAACGCGCCGCGCGAGCGCCGTCGACGTCGCCCATCATCGCCCCGCGGTCGGTCTTCGACTCGCACGAGAGAACTACGTTAGTTTTTATTCGCGCGAGAGAACTACGTTAGTTTTTATTACATGATGATGATATATTGATTCATCTTCCAGACGACGACGACGAGCGAAGCGCGTGGACGAACCGAAGAAGTCAAACGCGCGCGACTGGCCGATTTCTTCGACCGAGTTTTCCGCGCGCGTCGTCACCGTTCGTTTCATCCCGCGCGCCCATCGCATCGCTAACCACGACGAGCATCGCATCTCATCGTTCCATACGATGACACTACTTCCCCTGAATCGCGCGAATCCCTTCGAATATCGTATCGACCCTCGGCAATTTCCCGCTCTGCAACTTTGAAGACACGAGCTCGCCGTCGTAAAACACCTCAAACGCCCCGGTGTTCAACACGTTCGCGCTCACGATGTTGAACACCCAAAAAGTCATGATGGCGGTTTGAAACTTATTCTCGCTCATCGACTTCAACCACGCCGGGACGACCGCGCTCTCGCCGAAGACGCGCGTCGCCGCCCGCTCGCCGAAAAACGTAGCCGTCCAGAGCGCGATTTGCACCCACGAGAACGCTCGACCGAGCGCCACCGCCGTCGCGCTCGGCGGCCAGTGCCCACCGGTCGTGGCCATCCCGAGTTCATTTTCGATCGCGCGCGCGAGCTGGTTGAACCCGCCGCGGTAAGATCACGAGGTGCAAAACCCGACGACGACTTTCCCGGCGCCTCGGGACATCGCGCGAAACGTCTCGGACGGCGCCGTCTCCGTCGCCGTGGACGCGTACGCGCCGTAGATATCGCTCGCGACGATCGCCAGAACGATTCCGGACGCCGCGACGAGCGCGCGGGACGTCGAGGACGGCATCGCGGTCGTCGCGCGCGGCGAACACTGCGGTCGGGCGTCCCGAACGTTCGGCTGGACGGGACACCCGGCGACGCTTATCCGCAAACGACGACGCGCGCGCGTCGCTCGAGCGCGCGTCGCGCCGACCGCGCGTCGCGAAAGCATGCCTCACGCGCGCGATGTCAATCCCGAGAGCGCGGCGGCGGCGACGGCGTGGCGAAGACACGCGGAAGACGCGCATCGATTGAGCGCGACTGAAACCTTGGCGCGGTTGGGCGTCCTCGATCTCGCGCACGGGCTCGATCGCGCGGACGTGCAGCGACGGAGAGATGCGTGCGGGGCGAACGCGCTGCCGGCGCAGCGGGAGACGTCGTTCGCGTCGTTGGTGATTAAGCAATTCGACGACACGATGGTGAAGGTGCTGTTGCTCGCGGCGTTCGTGTCGTTGGCGCTCGCGCTGTGGGACGGTGAGGGTGGCTCGGAGGCGTTCCTGGAACCGGGAGTGATCGTGGCGATATTAATCGCGAACGCCGCGGTGGGAGTGGCGACGGAGAAGAACGCGGAGCGCGCGATTGAGGAATTGAAAAAGTACGAGGCGGACGTCGCCACGTGCACGCGCGACGGCGAGAAACGCAAGGTGAACGCGGAGGCGCTCGTGCCCGGAGACATCGTGGAGATTGCGACGGGAGAAAAGGTGCCCGCGGATTGCCGATTGGTTAAGATTCACTCCAACGTCCTGCGGTGCGATCAGGCGCTGTTGACGGGGGAGAGCGGAAGCGTGGCGAAGACGGAACGGGCGGTGGAACATCTCGGCGAGTGCGTGCTGCAAGACAAGACGTGCATGGTGTACAGTGGGACCACGGTGACCGTGGGTAAGGCTACGTGCGTGGTGGTCGGTACGGGTAGTAACACAGCCATGGGGAAGATTCAACACACGCTCGAGCAGACGGAGGAGGAATTGACGCCGCTGAAGAAGAAATTGGACGAATTCGGGAACTTGCTCGGGAAAATCATCGCGGTAATTTGTATTTTAGTGTGGGTGGTGAACATTGGACACTTTGCCGACAAGGCGCACGGAGGATTGCTGCGAGGTGCGGTTTATTACTTTAAGATTGCCGTCGCGCTTGCCGTGGCCGCGATTCCCGAAGGCTTACCCGCCGTCGTCACCACGTGTCTCGCCCTCGGCACGCGTCGCATGGCGAAAAAGAACGCTCTCGTGCGAACGCTTCCTAGCGTGGAGACCTTGGGGTGCACTTCGGTTATTTGTAGCGATAAAACGGGTACGCTGACGTGCAACGTCATGACTGTGATGCGCATGTGCGTCATCGAAAATTCGAGCACCGCAGAAGTTACCAACTACGGTATTCGCGGCGAGGCTTACGCACAGAATGGGGAAATTTTAGACTCTCGCGGCTTGGTCGTGCACGAACCAGCCGACGCCGCGGCGGTGGCTTATGTTGCCATGTGCTGTTCGATGTGCAACGATTCCACGCTGAATTTCGACAAGGAAAAGGGATCTTTTGAGAAGATTGGAGAAGCGACAGAGATTGCTCTTCGCGTGCTCACGGAAAAGATTGGACTACCTTCGGATTCCGGAATACTCGGGCGAGCTCAGAGCGACCAGGACATGCATAGCACACAATATTGGGATTCGGAATTTACAAAGCTCGCGACGGCGGAGTTTACGAGCGAACGCAAGCGCATGTCAACGCTATGCTCTCGAAATGATGAATCCATTCTATTCGTCAAAGGTGCACCGGAGAGTGTTCTGTCACTTTGCACGTCGGTTATGTCTAATCGCAACGGCCGAGCGGAAAGAATGACGGATCAAGTTCGCGAACAAGTGGCGGAGCAAATGCGAGGCTACGCCAATGACGCCCTACGCGTGTTGGCGCTCGCGATGCGCCCCATGGGTCGAGGCGTCACGACGTGCTCTGAGGCGGACGAAAACAATCTCACATTCATTGGTCTTGTTGGAATGATTGATCCACCGCGCCCGGAGGTGCGTTATTCGTTACAAACGTGCAAAGACGCGGGTATTCGCGTCATCATGGTCACCGGCGACAACCAACAAACCGCAGAAGCCATCGCATCGCAGATTGGCTTGAGCAACTCGATCGATCCTTTGACGGGTGGTTCAACTCAAAATAGTTTCAAGGGAAAATCTTTCACCGGTGTGGAGTTTGAGGCGATGACGATCGAGCAGCGCGAAGAAGCGGCGCGGACGATGTGCGTCTTTTCTCGCGTCGAGCCCGCGCAAAAGAGCAAGCTCGTCGAGATTTTGAAGCGGCAGGACAACATCGTCGCGATGACGGGCGATGGTGTGAATGATGCTCCGGCACTCAAATGCGCGGACATCGGGATTGCCATGGGAAGCGGTACCGCGGTTGCCAAAGGCGCCGCCGATATGGTGCTCGCAGACGATAACTTTAGCACCATCGTCGAAGCCGTCGCGGAGGGTCGCGCAATCTACAACAATACGAAGCAATTTATTCGCTACATGGTGAGCTCAAATATCGGCGAAGTGGTGTGTATTTTTATCGCCGCCGCCCTTGGGTTCCCGGAGACGCTCGTTCCGGTGCAACTTTTGTGGGTTAATCTCGTCACCGACGGATTACCCGCCACCGCGCTTGGTTTCAACCGCGCGGATGGTGACATCATGCGTCAACGACCTCGGAGTCCGCGTGAGCAGATCGTTGATCGATGGTTACTGATTCGGTACCTCATTATCGGCGTTTACGTCGGCATAGCGACCGTTGGGTCGTTCGGATGGTGGTTTATGTCGTACCCCGGCGGCCCGCAAATGACGTGGGCAGAGCTCACGAGCGCCTCGCGATGCATCGGAGACGCGTGTGAATCCTTCAAAGATCGTCGACCGAGCACGATGGCGATGTCGACCCTAGTATTGATCGAAATGTTCAACGCGTTGAACTCACTGAGCGAGAACAAATCGTTATTCTCCCACCCGCCGACGACGAATGTCTGGTTGCTCGTCTCCATCGTCATCAGCATGTGGCTCCATTTCATCATCATGTACGTCCCATCCTTCGCGAAGACGTTCACCATCACCGCGCTCAACTACGAAGAGTGGCGCGCGGTGTTTTGGTTCTCCATTCCCGTCATCTTCATCGACGAGGTTTTGAAATACGTCACGCGCGCGCACCGCGCCTCCATCAACCTATGGCTCAAGCGCGGTCGAGGCGACATCCTCCCGCGTTCTCGCGCCGCCAAAGGATTTTGAATCCCGAATGATTTTGAATCTCAGCGATCGTTCATAATAGTCAGATTCATTCCACGCGCATCCCGCGTCGAATCGCGCGTTCCCTCGTCGTCTCGTCCTCCGTCTCCCTCCTCCGCCGGCGCGCCCGAAAAATCGCATCTTTGTCCTCAAACTTTTTCACGACGACGACTCACTTTCGCACCGCGCCGCCGCACGCGCCGCCGCGCGCGCGCCATGACGCGCGCGCGTCGCGCCCCGAACGACGCCGACGACGCGCCATCGACGTCGGCGTCGTCGCCCGTCGTCGCGCGTCGGAAGCACTGCGTCTTGATGCTGAGCGACTTTTTCCTGCCGTCGATCGGCGGCGTCGAGCTCCACATCTACGCCCTCGCCGCGAGATTGCGCGCGCGCGGACACAAGGTGGTGGTGTACACGCACGCGCATCCCGGACGCGTGGGCGTGCGGTGGATCACGCGCGGGATCAAGGTGTATCACGTGCCGAGGGTGGTCATGTACGACAACTGTACGTTTCCAAATTTTCTCGGCGGGTTCAAGTTATTTAGAAAGGTGCGACGACGACGACGACGACGACGACGACGGCGACGCGCGCGCGCGAAGTTTCTTTCGTTTCGTTCGCTCGTTCGTTTCGTTCGCGTCGACTGACGCGCGAATTCTGATTCGAATTAGACGTGCGTTCGCGAAGGCGTGACGCTGGTGCACGCGCACCAAGGGTGCACGATGTCGCACGAGGGCATACTGTACGCGCGAACGATGGGAATGAAGTGCGTGTTCACCGATCACTCGTTGTTTGGTTTCGCGGACGTCGGGGCGATTCACACGAACAAGTTATTGGACATGACGTTGGCGGACACGCAGCACGCGATTTGCGTCAGTCACACGGCGAAGGAGAATACGGTTTTGCGGAGCGGGTACTTGCTCGGGGGCGAGCCAGGTTTGGCGCCGGAGCGCGTGAGCGTCATCCCGAACGCCGTGGACTCCGTGAGATTCACGCCGGATGTGACGAAGCGGAAGAAAGGACGCAGGACGGTGGTGGTGACGTCGAGATTGATGTATCGCAAGGGCGTGCATCTGTTGGCGGGGGTGATTCCGCTCGCGTGCGCCGAGCACGACGATTTAGATTTCCTAATCGCGGGCGATGGATCGATGCGGAAGCATTTGGAGAAGGCGATCGAAGATGCGGGTTTGACCGAGCGCGTCACCATTCTCGGGAGCGTGTCGCACGACAAGGTCCCAGAAGTGCTTCGTCGAGGCGACGTGTTCCTCAACGCCTCGCTCACGGAGTCGTTTTGCATCGCCATCCTCGAAGCGGCGTCGTGCGGATGTCTCGTCGTCGCCACCGCGGTGGGAGGCGTTCCAGAGGTATTACCAGAAGATATCATGTTCTTAGCGAAGCCGGACGTGCAGTCCATCCTGGACGCTCTCGACGAGTGTCTCGAAGCGCTCCCGCGCGCCGATCCGTGGCGGATTCACGAGCGCGTCGAGGCGTCGTACAACTGGGACGACGTCGCCCATCGCGTCGAGCTCGCGTACGACCGCGCGTACGACACGTGGGACACGTTCATGGGGCGTCTTTACAGGCTGTACCGCCGCGGCGTCGTGTTCGGAAAGATGTTGTGGTGCGTCGCGGCGGTGACGTACCTGTGGTGGCGCGCTCTCGAGTTTTTCGAACCCGCGGCGAGCATCGAGCCCGCGCTCGCGCTCGACGACGAGCGCTTCGACGACGAGCGCTTCGACGACGAGCGCGCGCTCGCGCGCGAGGAGTAACGAACGATTCATCCTCCCTCTCCTAGATCTAGCTAGTCCATCCATCCATCCATCATTAAAACCCCCGTCCCCGCCGAATCTACGATTTTTTCAATCCCATAACCGTCTTCGAAGCACCGCCGCGCCGTCGCCATCACCACCCGCGCCATCTCTCCCGAGCACCGCGTCCCTCCCAGGACGTCCACGCGTCCTCTCCCACCCCCCCTCGCGCACACCACCTGATACCACGCGTCCGTCGCGCTCAGCCTCTCCGCGACTTCGAACCCGCGCGCGCCCCCCCG
>Ga0181597_10006989_pt1 | contig 10359 bp, 13 predicted proteins | sample 041ome_5_FD_148647 | JGI IMG/M metagenome (GOLD analysis project Ga0181597, IMG submission 148647) | Coastal salt marsh microbial communities from the Groves Creek Marsh, Skidaway Island, Georgia - 041403US metaG (spades assembly) | ecosystem: Environmental > Aquatic > Marine > Intertidal zone...
GGTCAGAGAGGATCTGATTGACCTCCAGGATGTAGCCGTCCGCGTCGTAAAATTTGGATACCAGCACACGGATCTTGCCCTTGCCCCCGTAGCCGGGATATTCCGTCAACTTGGGCTTACTGATGATCTCTACGCCGGGCGCATTTTCAATGGTTGGCCACTTCTCCTCGAGCCCGTCGGTGTTGAAGAGCAAAATGGCATTGCCGGGCGTGAATCCCTCGCGCCGGACGGGTTTCGTGTGAGCAGGGTGGTCTGGGTAGCCGTACTCGTAGTCGATCAGCCCAATGACGCCCACATAGTCGTGTGAGGCCTTTAGGAAAATGAGTCTGAGGCGTTGCTCACGGTCTTCACTGGAGTGTGGGCGGTTAATCTCCTCATCGTAGATAACCTCCATGCCCAATCCATCGCGATATAGTTTCAGCGAAGCCTCTATATCGCGCACGATGAGCGTCGTGCGGCGCAGCAACAGCGGAAACTCGGCGGCGGCGGCGATCGGATCGCTGGCTTCTTCCTTCTCGTGGTGTCCCGCCCATGCCGGTGAGGATAAGCCGAGGGGGATCAGCAGTGTGAGCAGTAGACCAGTTAACTTCAGTTTCATTGATGCATTCTCCGCAGGTGTTTTTATTTGGTATAAAGTTACATCAATATGCGTTTTGAGTCCAAGCGTGGCCACAATCCGGTTGGATTGGCCACTGGAAGGAGCGACGGGAGGTCAGCGCTGGTTCAGAAACGGCCGGGCATGGGAGGCCAATACGTCAGGCGACGCATCGAAAATCCCGTACTTGAGGTCGGGCAGTTCAATCAGCGTCACGCCGTCGATCATCTCAGCGAATGCCCGTGACGGTTCTTTCAAGTTGCCGTGAGGGTTGAGCACCAGCGTGGGTTGCGTCAGTAGCGGCGCGCGCTCCTCCGCGGGGTACTGGAATACCGCACCATAGATTCTGGCCTTGCCCTGCCATGCCCCCGCCGACTCGAGATAGTTACCGAAAGCGCGTTCCAGAGACACTTTGTCGTTGCGCATCTCCACCGCGAATATCCAATCCTGCGCCACCGCAGCAAAGGAATCCGGCCAGGGCTTGACCTGACCCAGACGATCGAATCGCTCTTGCCTGCCAGCCGCATCGTAGTAAGGAATGCCCATCAAGACGATGCGACGAACCAGCTCCGGGTGCGTGACGGCCAGTTCAGTCGCGAGCATGGTGCCGGTGTGATAGCCGCAGAGATCTACCGGACCGCCGCCATCGGGTCCCCAGCCCAGTAATGTCAGACTGTCGGCCATAATTTCGGCCAGCGTGCCCATATCCAGCTCGCCCGGATAGTTATCCGACTGGCCAATCCCCGGATAATCCAAAGCCAGCATGGTGCGATCGCTGCCTAACGCTTGCATGAACAGGCGGTAGTAGTTCCCCGAGTAGGGATTGGGCGCGAAACAGACCAGGGGAACGGGATTGTCGGGCACCTCGGGCTGAGAGGTCAGCACGTGGATCTGACCCCAGTCGTGGGTCACATAACTGCGCTCGAAGCTGACGGCATTTTCCGCCTGCGCGGCAGTTATCAGGTTAATGAGCCCAATGGCGGCGGTGAGGAGGAGGGCAAAGGGTTTCATTATCGTTATGCTCCTTTTGATGCGGGCGTTACTGACGGGGGCGATTACGCCACAGTCGATCTATGTCCTATTTACGTCGCTCCCGGATCCAACATGATTTTGCAGTGGGCGTTGGGGGTCCTGAGGCTTTCAAACGCCTCCGAGAAATCTTTGAAGCCGACGGTGCCCGTGCACATGTGCGTGACGTCGAGCTTGTCCATGGCAAGCAGTCCCGCAATCATGTCGAAGTCGGCTTTGTCATAGGCGACGACAAAACGCGCTGTGAGCTCCTTCATCATCGCTGCTGCAGGCACCAAGGTGTCGGGTCGGGCACAGAAACCCACCACCATAATTTCGCCACCATGGCGCGCGTATTCCACCGCTTCGGCGATCATGCCGGGAATGCCGACACATTCGAGCACCACATCGGGTGCGCCACCTGAAGCCTTTTCAATCTCAGGTAATACCTCAGACGGCGAGCCGGATGCGATTGCCGCATCCGCACCAAACTGCAGGGCGCTCTCTCGGCGGAGCTGCTCGGGCTCGGTGACCGTGATGTGGTAGGCACCCATGAAGCGGCACCAGAATGAGACTGCTAACCCCACGGGGCCAGCCCCCAAAATCAATACACGTTTGCCTCGAATATCGGTGCTCATGTTGATCGCATGCAGACCCACAGCCAGTGGCTCGATGAGAGCGCCCTCCACCCAGTCGATGCTGTCGGGCAGCAGGACCGAGTTGTGGGTATCGAGCGTCATGTACTCGGCAAAACCACCCGAGCGCTGCAGACCCAGGATAATGTTCTTCTCGCACTGCATCGGCTTGCCCGTTTTGCAGGGCAGGCATTGCCCGCAGGAATGCGAGGGGAGGCCTGTGACCTTGCGGCCGGGCTTCCAGTCGGTGGGGCAGTTCTGGCCCACTTCGACGATCTCACCCGCAAACTCATGGCCCATCACGGTGCCCGGAACCAGCAGACCATCGTGCTCTTCGGTGGCGTGAAGGTCAGTGCCGCAGATGCCACAGCGTTTGACCGCAATAACCACTTGTCCGGCAGCGGGTGAGGGGTCCTCAACATTCTCAACGGTGAGGGGAGTGCCGGGCTCGTGGAATACTGCGGCTCGCATAGCTTATCTCTCGTATCGACGGTCTTATTTTATTATTACAGCATTATCTTGCAGTCTACCGTCGCAGTAAGCCAGCTTGAGGTGGTCGCTCTTAAGTGGTCTTTGCTCTACCATTCTTCGATCGCCGCCCAACGCGGTTCGGCGGTGGAGGTGACAGGCGCCGGTGGACTTTGGCGCGCTTTAATTTCGTTTTCAGAGAGGGTGTCAGTACAGAAATCGTTTCATCTGGCCTTATGACAGCCTGCGCGGTTTACGCCACCTATGTGGTCACGGGTAATGCCGGCGCATTAAGAGACATTGGTGTCGAATAGATCACTGGTCTGTTCAGTGGGGAGCTGGCGCAGGTACAGCGTGCAAAGATTAAGCAGGCTGAACGAGAGGGCAGAGAAGTGCCGGAGTTAATCTGACCGCCGTAAGATCTGTTTTGACCCGGCCTCGATGAGTGCCTGCAAGGGGCCGCAGTCATGGATAGATTGCGGATGCGTCTATCGTCTGTTGCTCCAGAGATAAATTAACCACCATATAGGAGGCGACTTTGAGAGAGTGTGGTGATTGCACGGCCTGCTGCGAGGGCTGGCTAGCTGATAAAAGTCTGGATATGTCCGTAGGGAAGCCCTGTCAGCACTGTGAAAAATCCGGGTGTGCGATCTACGAGAAGCGACCTGAGAACCCTTGCAGAACGTTTCGCTGTGTGTGGTTAGGTAACCCCGCGGAATTTCCTGAGGATATGCGACCGGACGTCTCTGGGGTGATCATGATGGATGGCAGAGATTGGCGGGAGTGGGAGGTGTTACGCGCAGCCCCGGTTGGTGCAGAGATTCCCCCGGAGACGCTAGAGAGATTGAGGGTTTATACACAGCAAAAAGATATACCTCTGATTTTCTATGAGAATGACGTGGAGGGCGAGATGTTCACTGGCGGAGGTCGGCAGCGAGCATATGGCTCCCAGAAGTTTGCCGAGGCGGTCAGAAATCACGTTTTGCCCAGTGATTTGATCAAGTTTTAGTGAGTGAGAAGTCTCTCAGGCATCGGGTGAGGGCCGATGACAAATCGAGTGTCAAATAAGAGATGAAATCTGATAACAGGGAGTGCGGAGCCTGCACCGCCTGCTGGGAAGGTTGGCTTGTTAGCGACGTGGTGGATATGCACCCCGGAAAGCCCTGTCGCCACTTTACCAGCGAGGGCTGCTCGATCTACGAGGAGCACCCCGGAAGACCTTGCAGAACTTTTTCGTGCTCCTGGCTGACAGAGGATTCCCCTCGCCTGATAGTGCGCGTCCGGATCAGGTGGGCGTTATCCTGTCTCGTCTGGGCAGTTGGGGGCTCTGGCCTATTCTGGCGGCTACCCCAACTGGCGCGAGTTTTGACCCGCCCACCTTTGATTTCCTCAAATCATTTTGTTCTGAGAACAATGTCGCGATACTTTTTGTGGAATGAGAGATGATTGACGAGGCCTTTACCGGTAGAGGATGGCAAAAGACCTTCGGACCTGAAGATTTCATGAGCACACTTCGCTCCGGGGACAACGTTGATGCTTTGTGGGAGCTGGGCAATCGCGTCAGGCGGGTCTAGGTCGCTGTGTCTAATTTGGCAATGTTTGGCTACCTGTTAGGTCCGCGTTGTTGCAAGCGGCAATTCCATGGGCGTTTACACCATCTTTTGCCGTTCCAAAGCCAGCGCATTAACCTCTAAATCGCGTTTCAGGCTCCGCGCTCCCATCCATAAAAAGAATACGCCTACTAGGCTAATGGTGAGCGTAACGGCCATAGCGTAGCGCAGATTGTTCTCTCCATACGTTCCTGCAAAAGCATCGCTCAAGATGCCGACGGTCAAGGGGCCGAGCCCGAGACCAATAATGTTCAGTACGAAGTACAGAATTGCCGAAGCCATGGCGCGCATCCCGGGGGGCACGAGGTTGTGGCAGGTGGCGATGCAGGGTCCGAGATACAGCGCACCGAGGATCTGAGAGGGAATCATCGCGGTGATAATGAGTGTGGTGCTCTCGCCTAACAGCGTGTAACACGCCGGGATCATGGCGGATAGGCCCCCGAGCATGGGTATCCACACATACCATCGGATGTCTCTCACCCTGAGGCGATCGGCCAGAAAGCCACCGAGGAAGGTGCCGGTAGCGCCGGACAGGCCCGAGATCAAGCCGAGAATGGCGCCGACTTCTGCGAGAGATAGGCCATGGTTCCGCATCAGGAACGAGGGCATGAAATTGCCGTTGCCATACGACACAAAAGCGGTGAACGCGCAGCCTACTGAGATCCACCAAAAGGTGGGCCGGCCGCGCAGGCAGCTCATGGTCTCACTGAGGCTGCTTTTAGGCGGCGTGCCGCCTACGTCAAACTGGCCGCGCTTGGGTTCCTTGACCACCCACAGCACTGCGAGCGCATAGAGAATGCCCGGGATACCGATCACAAAAAAAGCGTTGCGCCAGCCAAAGTTTTGGGCGATCCATCCTCCGGCTGCGAAGCCGAACAGCACGCCGATGTAGATACCCATGCTGTAAAAGGACAACGCGGTACCGCGGCTGCTCGGTGGAAAGTAGTCGCTGATCATGGAGTGTGAGGGCGGGGAGCCGCCGGCCTCGCCCACGCCTACGCCCAATCGCGCCGCCAGCAACTGGCCGAAGTTCTGCACCAGACCAGAGATGGCGGTCATGAATGACCAAAACGCCAGCGAGGCAACGACGATATTGCGTCGATTACTCCGATCAGCCAGCCAGGCGATGGGGATGCCTGCTGTGACGTAAACTAACGCGAAACTAAAGCCGGTCAGTAAGCCCAGCTGGGCGTCGCTTAGGCCCAGATCGGCTTTGATTGGCTCCTGCAGGATGACCAGAATCTGACGATCGATAAAATTAAAGGTATAAACCAGCGTCAGCATCACCAGCGCCGTCCAGCGATAACGGATGCTCGGTGCTGAGGTGTGATCGGGGGTCATGCTGTGTCCGGGGGGTGACGCCGTGGAGTGGGGCATCATGCCAGCTTATGCCGTTTGTCGCACCGGAGTGTTAGCATTGCGCCATGCCTGAGAATTCAGATCGCCTGACGCATCTTGACGATGCTGGACGGGCGCACATTGTTGACGTCAGCGAAAAAGCGGTGACCGCGCGTGAGGCCACCGCGAGCTCCCGCGTGCGTATGCAGGCCGCAACGCTGAATGCCATTGTGGGCGGTGATACACCCAAAGGAGACGTGTTAGCGGTGGCGCGTGTTGCTGGGATTCTGGCGGCCAAGAAGTGCTCGGAGCTGATACCGCTCTGTCACCCGCTGCCTTTGTCCTCGGTCAGGATCGATTTGGTGCCCGATGAGGATCTCCCCGGTGTGCGCATTGAGGCGACCTGCAAGGTGACGGGCCAAACGGGTGTAGAGATGGAGGCGCTCACAGCCGCCTCTATTGCGGCATTGACGTTGTATGACATGTGCAAGGCGATGGATCGCGGTATGTCGATTGAGCAGACCCAGCTTGTTCACAAAGCAGGCGGGGCGAGCGGTGAGTGGCAGCGTGAAGATCACGATTAAATTGTTTTCAGCATTGCGTGAGGCGTTGGGGGAAAGCGAGTTTCAGTTGGACCTCTCTGACATCTCAGAGGCCTCTGCTCTGGTCGATGTGGAGGCGATCAAAAAACAGTTGTCACAGCGTGGCGCGGAATGGAAAGAGGCCCTGAATCAGCCGAACCTGGTGCATGCGCTCAACCACAAGGTGGTGTTCACTGACGCGGTGGTAACCGCGGGGGATGAGCTCGCCTTCTTCCCGCCGATGACCGGGGGTTAGCGTGTCGGTTGCACTGCAAAGCGAGGCGATTGACGTGGCGGCTGAGTATGCCCAACTCGTTGGGGACAGCCCTGGCGCCGCAGTTGCGACCTTTACAGGATACGTGCGTGATCATTCCGACCAGCACGCAGTGACCGAGTTGGAGCTGGAGCACTACCCGGAAATGGCGCGCAAAGTACTTGAAGATCTGGGCCATTCGGCTGTCGAGCGATTTGGGCTCAGTCGCTGGCGGATTGTGCATCGATTCGGTCAGCTTGCGGTGCTTGATACGATCGTGTGGGTTGGCGCGGTTGCGGATCATCGCGGAGAGGCCATTAGCGCCTGCGAATTCATGATGGATACCCTGAAAACCGATGCGCCCTTCTGGAAACGTGAACAGGGACCCGCGGGAGACCAGTGGGTAGCCAGCCGTGACAATGATACTGCGCGCCGGGCGCGCTGGCAGTCGGGAGAGGCCCAGTGAAGTTTTGTAACCTGTGCGGTGGGCCGGTTGCCCTGCAGATCCCTGAGGACGATGAGCGCGAGCGGCATGTCTGCCAAAACTGTGGCCACATTCATTACATCAACCCGAAGGTGATCGTGGGCTGTCTGCCCACGGTGGGCGACCGCATTTTGCTGTGCAAGCGCGCCATCGAACCGCGCTACGGGAAATGGACGCTGCCCGCGGGCTTTATGGAGAACGGCGAGACCTCGGCAGGGGGCGCCGCTCGTGAGACCTGGGAGGAGGCAGCCGCCAAGGCCATTGATCTTGAGCTCTATCGCATCTTTGATGTGCCCCATATCAGTCAGGTGTATCTGTTTTATCGCTGCCACATTGAGAATGATGAATTTGGTGTTGGCCCGGAGTCACTGGAGAGCGCGCTCTTTACCGAGCAGGAAATCCCCTGGGATGAGCTGGCCTTTCCCGTGGTGCGGGAGATGCTGCAAGAATTCCTTGAGGATCGAAAAGCGGGACAGTACCCCATTCGCAACACGGCCATCGAATATCCCCGCCGCTAGCTCGTCTGATGTGTTGGCGGTCTGCTGATCTCTGGGCGGCGTGCCGGCGTAACAGGTTTAGTTTTGGTTAATTGATCCGGAGGCCGATATGGCGTTTCCCAAGGTGGGCAATCTGGCGCCCAAATTTTCACTCTCAGATCATGAGGGCAACACCGTCTCTCTCACCGACTTCAAGGGCAAGTCTGCGGTGGTGGTGTACTTTTACCCCAAGGCAATGACACCGGGCTGCACGGTGCAAGCGCAGGGGCTTAGAGACTCGGCCAAGGCGCTCAAGGGCCTGAATACGATGGTGCTGGGTATCAGCCCGGATCCGGTCAATAAGCTCGCCAAGTTTGTGGAGCGCGACGAGCTCAATTTCCAGCTGCTCAGCGACGAGGACCATGCCACCGCCGATCAATACGGCGCCTGGGGCCCCAAGAAGTTCATGGGCCGTGAGTTCGACGGTATTCTGCGCACCACATTCATCGTGGGCAAAGACGGCAAGTTGAAGGCGGTAATGGACAAGTTCAAAACCAAAGACCACCACACTGAGTTGCTGGCAACCCTGAAGGCCCTGGATCTGGGCTGAGACTGCTTTGCCCGCCGCGGAGACTGGGTTTATGCTTGGATGCGCTGGCGGGTGTAGTTCAATGGTAGAACGAGAGCTTCCCAAGCTTTAAACGTGGGTTCGATTCCCATCACCCGCTCCAAGACCACGTTTCAGCCTCTTCAAGGAGGTATCGATGCGAGCGCGACTAAATACTCTTATGGCATGGACGGGCTTCCTCTGTCTGCTGTTTGGCGTAATACCTTTGGCAGCCATGGCGATCGGTTACCAGTTGGAGGCCATGCAGGACAAGCCGACACTCCAAACGCTCTCTTGCAAGGAAATAGAGGCAACAGATTCGGAATATCAGTCGTTGTATCGCGCGTACGAGGCGGTAGAAAAAGACGGGGCGTCTGCCGGTTCGGGATCAATGGAGAAGTACAATCCGCAGATGTGCCGTGTGGCGGGATCGGGCACAGCCACCCAATGGCAGCGCGGGTCAGATCATGGCTTTATTTATGCCAATCTCTCAGAGGAGCAGGCCTACGAGAGGCTTGGCTATCGCACTTTTTTCCATGCACTATCCAGAGAGCGCTGGGTTTTTACTGCCTGGATTGCGGCATTTTGGCTACCTGTAACCTTATTACTGTTTCTCACGAGTGGCCGCTTCAGGATGCTGCCTTGGCAGACATGACGCGTCCATTCATCGTCAGGTGGGCGTGGCCACACGCACGCTAAGGCCATTCGGCTCGCACATATCGGGATCATCGGCGTGCTGAGATTGTCACTTTTTGAGACGTCGATATTGGGTCCGAAATGGTAGGTTATGCGGAGTCGGCCGTCGCGCGGGTGAGCGACGGGTCCGAATGTCATGAAGTTTAGAAGCGATTAGCCGCATTGGCGGGGAGAAAAAATGAACAAGTTCAATCTGTTTTTATCTGCAGTGGTGGTAGGGGCGATGTCGGTTTCCAGCTGGGTCTCCGCAGATTCAGGTGCGGCTGACGAGCTGATGGCGGCACTCAAGGCGTGTAAGGCGGACTCGGCAGCAATGAAGTCTGCGCAGGCCATGATCAAAAAGCATGGTGGCAAGCCTTCTGACGATCAGGTCGATGACTGGGTTGATGAGCAGGACGACAAGCTCTTTAACTGCCTCGACAAAAAGCTCTGATTAAAGGCTTTTAGAGAGCCCAACTTAAAAGCCCCGCTGAGTGCGGGGTTTTTTATGCGTTGATCCAGGAAGAAATGGGGCGGATCACTCGCCATTCCCGCTTGAAAGATGTTTAGACTTGGCAGCGTTCAGTGAATTTTTATCAAAAGGACAGCCTCATGATCGAGTTTCTAAAAACCAATGCCGTTCTCCTCGCCCTGGTGGCGGTGATCCTGTGCCAGCAGAGTGAGCTCAAAGAAGTTGAGCGCACGTTGAACTACATTTATGCGGCGGTGCAGACGAATAACAACGATATTCAGGCGACCAGAGAAGAGGTGTGGGCGGTGAGCGATTTGATCGTTGCCGTGTATGAAGAGGAGGCCGCCGCGGCTGAATAATGCCGCCCATTTTGTGGGCGGTGCTGTGGCTGCTGTCGGGCCGCCTCGTCATCTTGCCATGGCGGTAGAGCGCGTCTGAAGAGCCTGAGAACTGAGGGCTACTGCGTGTTTTGCGCCGTGGGCGGCAGCGCGCAGCGTCATTTGTCCAGGTTTTGTTTGATCCAGTCGGTGCCGGGGCGGGTAACACCTGCAACTCCACCCTCAGGCATTGGTCATGATTTTCGGGTTCAGTCATTACTCAATCGGTACGCTTGCCCCCGCAGAGCGCTCCAGCGATGAGCGCGCTGGTCCTGATGTGGATAGGGAGCAGACGGGACGAACCCCCGCGCAGGTGTATGACTTGGCGCATGAGCGACGCCTTAGAGCACTTCAGTCCTATATTGAGCAGGGCTATACCCTGAATGAGGCGGCCCGCCTGCTAGGCGTCTCAAACCTGACCGTGCTTCGCTGGGATGATCACGGGCGCCGATGACACGCTACATCAGGCTGACTGAGTCTCCAGCGGACACAGTACCCGCCTCCAATACAGACGCGTAAATACCCAGATTACCCTCACTGTGAGCGACCAGCTTGCGCATGATTTGCGCATCTTGCGGCAGGTCATCAAAACCGTGTGTGGTCATCGAGCATCGGGGACACGTCATCTCAATCTTCAACTTCGCACTGCCTATCGATAATGTCTTGCCCACCCACGCCTGCTCGGGAAAGGGGTGATCGCTGTCTGGGATATCCACCAGCAGGTTGGGTCTAAAGCGCCGGACGTCAAATAGAGAATCACCGTCTAGCTGATTCATGGTG
>Ga0181597_10006993_pt1 | contig 10355 bp, 9 predicted proteins | sample 041ome_5_FD_148647 | JGI IMG/M metagenome (GOLD analysis project Ga0181597, IMG submission 148647) | Coastal salt marsh microbial communities from the Groves Creek Marsh, Skidaway Island, Georgia - 041403US metaG (spades assembly) | ecosystem: Environmental > Aquatic > Marine > Intertidal zone >...
ACCAGTGATTATAACCTCCTCAAGCACGTTACCCAACTCAAGTACCACATTAATAGTACTCTGGTTGCCAACAGTGATTTCTTGTGCAGTGTAACCTACATAAGAAAAGATAAGCACATCTCCCGCACTAGCTGAAATCGAATAATTACCATCGAAGTCTGCTGTAGTGCCCGTAGCTGTACCTTTAACTACGACTGTTGCCCCTGGTAGTGGTCCCTGATTATCAGAAACAGTACCTGAAACAGTCTGCGCCTCTGTCATACCGAAACACAATAGTGCTGCGAAAAACAGAAAACCTTTAAGCATCATTTTCATAAGAGTAAAGTTTAAGTTTAGTTTATTTTTCGGGTGTTAAAGTAATGCAAATATTACTACATGCAAAATATCCGACGCTAATTACAACTACATTTGCATTTTTTCACAGCATTTTTGCCAAATCGGTATTTTTTTCACACTTTTTTAAAATCAAACTTTTGAATTTGACGCCTGATCTAGGGTAAAATAGCGCAAAAAAACAAAGTGTATTTCAACAAAAAAGCCGCAAAGAGCGGCTTTTTAGTACTGAAATTAACTTCAGAGCTTAAATTTTATCTGCGACCACTTTATAAGTAGGATCTTCAATAATATTCACTTCTATTAAACTTTCTGCATTTTTAATGAGACGCAAGCAATCTTTACTAAGGTGTTTTAGATGGATTTTCTTCCCTGACTTGGCATAGCGTTCTGTGACTTTATTGAGGGCTTCAATGGCCGACATATCGACTACACGACTCTCTGCAAAGTCAATCACCACCTCGTCAGGATCACCAGCTACATCGAACTTTTCATTGAAAGCCGCAACCGAACCGAAGAACAGCGGACCATAGATTTCATAATGCTTAACTCCAGCTTCATCGATTCGCTTGCGGGCACGAATTCGAACTGCATTATCCCATGCAAAACCAAGCGCGGCAATAATAACACCAACGATAACAGCAAGGGCAAGATTATGCAAAAATACAGTCACTAAAGTCACGAGAACCATCACGAAAACATCTGACTTAGGCATTTTATTAAACGTACGGAGGCTGGCCCATTCGAACGTTCCTATCGATACCATAATCATCAACCCGGTTAGTGCCGCCATAGGCACTCTCTCGATAAGCGATGAACCGAACATGACAAAACTCAAGAGTCCGATAGCAGCAACAATTCCCGAAAGCCTTGCACGGGCTCCGTTAGAAACATTAATTAGTGATTGTCCGATCATTGCGCATCCACCCATCCCAGAAAACATTCCTGATAAGGTATTTGCAACCCCTTGTGCTAAAGCCTCTTTGTTCGCTGAACCTCTAGTTTCGGTAATCTCGTCGACGATATTAAGGGTAAGTAGGCTTTCGATCAGCCCAACACCTGCAATAATGAGCGAATATGGAGCGATCAATTTCAACGATTCAAAACTCCAATCGATTGCCGGAATATGAAACGGTAAAAAGCCTCCTTTGATAGATGCAATATCACCTACGGTACGTGTATCTAGGTTAAAAAAGGTTACTAGACCGAAGATAATTAATATTGCCGCAAGAGACGAGGGTACAACCTTGGTGAGTTTTGGCAAGAAATGAATGATAAACATCGTAAGAGCTACTAAACCAAGGAGAAGATATAATGCAGAACCTTCTAACCAATTTCCTGAGGCGTCCTTGAATTGAGTCAATTGAGACATGAAAATGATGATCGCTAGACCATTCACAAATCCAAAAATAACCGGATGGGGAACTAAACGAATAAACTTACCTAACCGCAGGAGACCAAATAATATCTGGATAAGACCTGCTAGCACTACCGCAGCAAACACATATTCTACACCGTGTGATTGAACTAACGAAACAAGTACTACAGCAACAGCACCAGTTGCACCTGAGATCATACCAGGTCGGCCACCAAAAACTGAGGTAATAAGCGCCATTACTACAGCGGCATATAATCCGGTTAATGGAGATAGCCCAGCAATTAATGCAAAGGCAACCGCCTCTGGCACGAGTGCCAAAGCAACCGTAATACCGGATAAAATTTCAGTTTTATAACTAAAAGTATAAGTAAAGTCAAAAAGTCTTAGATACTTTTTCATTTCGCGTTTTGATTGATGGCGCGAAAATAGGGCTTTATTTAAGATTGAACCCCAAGAAGGTATCGACCCTCAACCCACTTGAAGCTATAGTAAAGAATCGATGCGTAGAAAAGGTCACCTAAAACAGCATTTCTAAAAAATGGGATGGCAGCCGTGTAACAGGCTAGGAAACCTTCGAGGGTCAGCGGATATCCGAGCAACCAAACTCCAAAATTAGAGATGATAAAAAAGGCAAACGATGAAGACAATACGGTAAGTACATTCATTTTCTTAGACCATTGTCCCAGAAAAACAATCGCCACAAATGAAGCGTAAACAAACCAACTGATTGTGTAGAACCCAAAGATTAAATCTGTAATCAACATAACCGTTAGGGGTGCTGCGAAGGCTAGTACTTTATTCTTAAAGTGACGCCCTGCAAAAAGAGCTGTTGCCGTCACAGCTGTAAAATTAGGTAGGTGAGGTATGAGTCGGCTGAGTATTGCGATAATCACAAAGGCGATCAATACTTTTTCTTTAGAGGAAAGGGTTTGTACTCGGTTCATGCTGCGAAGATCGCACAACTTTAATTAAAAACAAAAGCCCTGAAAGTCAGACTTTCAGGGCTTGAGCTAATCTCAAAATGATTTAATCTAACAGATCAAAACGATCCAAATTCATCACCTTATTCCAAGCAGCTACAAAGTCATGTACAAACTGTTCTTTATAATCTGCCCCAGCATAAACCTCAGCGAGAGCTCGTAGTTGTGAGTTCGATCCGAAGATTAGGTCAACACTAGTAGCGGTATACTTTTGAGAACCGGTAGAACGGTCGGTACCGATGTAAGTTCCGCCTTCACCTTTTTCCCATTTAGTGCTCATATCTAATAAATTCACAAAGAAATCGTTCGATAGCACACCTACATTACTTGTAAATACACCGTTTGAAGAAGAACCGTGATTGGCACCAAGTACGCGTAAACCTCCAACTAAAACAGTCATCTCTGGCGCACTTAAAGTCAATAATTGCGCTTTATCTACAAGTAATTCTTCTAACGGACGGTCTACTTTTCCTTTTACAAAGTTTCTAAATCCATCAGCTTTAGGCTCTAGAACTGCAAACGAATCGACATCAGTCATTTCAGCAGTAGCATCGGTGCGTCCCGGTGTAAACGGAACTTCAACTTTAACGCCAGCATCTGCTGCAGCCTTTTCCACTGCTGCGCTACCACCGAGAATAATAAGATCTGCTAGAGAAACTTTTTTATCTCCTTTCGCGTCGAAATCTGCTTTTAATTTCTCTAGTGCAGAAAGCACCTTAGATAGACGCTCTGGCTCATTGGCCTCCCAGAACTTCTGTGGAGATAAAGCAATACGAGCTCCATTTGCTCCTCCTCTAAGATCTGAACCTCTGAAAGTAGAGGCAGATGACCATGCAGCGAAAACTAGATCACTAGTAGATAATCCTGAACCTAAAATAGCTGCCTTTAATTCAGTTGCATCTGAGGCTTCAATCTGCTTGTAATCAGCTACAGGAACAGGGTCTTGCCAGATCAAAGTCTCCGCTGGAACTTCAGGCCCAACGTAATTAGTTTTAGGCCCCATATCACGATGCGTTAACTTATACCACGCTCTTGCAAATGCATCTGCAAACTCGTCTGGATTCTCGTAGAATCTTTTAGAGATCTTATTGTAAGCAGGATCTTCTCTTAATGCAATGTCAGATGTTGCCATCATTGGAGCGTGACGCTTGTTTGGATTGTGCGCATCAGGAACCGCATCAACAGCTTCACCGTTCTTCGGCTTCCACTGATAAGCACCAGCAGGGCTCTTGGTTAGTTCCCACTCATAACCAAATAAAGTTTCAAAATAGCTATTATCCCACTGAATGGGAGTAGGTGTCCAAGCACCTTCAAGACCAGATGTTATGGTATATTCACCGTTACCGGTTCCGAAGCTATTGGCCCATCCGAACCCTTGTTGTTCCACTGGAGCCCCTTCAGGCTCAGGACCAACATGCGCTGTATCACCAGCACCGTGCGTCTTACCGAAAGTATGTCCTCCTGCAACAAGTGCTACCGTCTCTTCATCATTCATAGCCATTCGAGCAAATGTTTCGCGAATGTCATGTGCTGAAGCAAGAGGATCTGGTTTACCATTAGGGCCTTCTGGGTTAACATAGATAAGACCCATCTGAACCGCAGCTAGTGGATTGTCAAGTTGACGATCACCAGTGTAACGCTTATCCCCTAACCACTCGGTTTCTGGTCCCCAATAAATATCTCCTTCTGGCTCAAATACGTCTGCACGACCACCACCAAAACCAAAAGTTTTAAAGCCCATGGTCTCGAGTGCAACATTACCAGTTAGAATCATTAGGTCTGCCCATGACAGCTTATTTCCATATTTCTGTTTGATTGGCCAAAGAAGACGACGAGCCTTGTCAAGGTTTCCGTTATCTGGCCAGCTATTTAGAGGAGCCATTCTTAATGTTCCTGCTCTTGCACCACCGCGGCCGTCTTGAATACGGTAAGTCCCCGCACTGTGCCATGCCATTCTGATGAAAAATGGGCCATAATGACCATAATCAGCAGGCCACCAATCTTGCGAATCAGTCATTACGTGAGCTAAATCCTTCTTTAATTCATCGTAGTTAATCGAAGCAAATGCCTTTCTATAATCTACATTTGCTCCCGTAGGCTTCATTTCAGAAGTGTTTTGGTGAAGCATTCTGAGGTTCAATTGCTCAGGCCACCAATCTGCGTTCGAAAATCCACCAGCAGCCGTGTGACGGTGCTTAGCCCCCATTACTGGGCATTTTTCAATTCCTTCGTTTGTATCGTGTGAGTGCATAGTATATTTTTTTGCAAATTAATTCATAATCAGCGAAATAAGCTCTCTTTCAAATAAGTTGTACTAATTCAATTATAAGATATTCTTATGATCTGTAATTGCTCAAAAGCTTTTTATTATAGTTAGACCTGAAGTGCTTTCTCAGCAGCATTTCTTCCACTGCTCATCGCTGCATTCAATGATGGGTAAAGTAAGTAATCGCCAGACCGGATAACGGCAGAGTCCACATTAGATGAGTCAGGCTTCAAGCGGATTTCAGAAATAACAGGCAGCGCTTTTTCAATTTTAAAATGCTTGACAAGCTTTCCCGGTTCAATTCCCGAGCGCATCTTAATCTCCTCTCTGATTGACGTCTCAAGACGCTCTGAATCTTCTGAAACACCAATGGCTGTAGCAGAAAGAATAGAAGTGTTGCGACCTTCGAGCACATGTATCGAATTCACCGAATTTGATTCGGGAAACAATCCGATCACATGTTGCAATTTATCAGAATATTTGGAGGTATTGGGCAACTCAAAATAGAATACTTCAGTGCCATGCCACATCTGGTCCTTTTCTGCAAAGGTTTGAATTACCTTATCGTGACGATTTAGAGCCTCCTCAGTCGTTACTTTTTGATTCAATAACACTTTAGTTTTCGTGAGCTTTTCGCAAAGTTGGTCAATTACAGCCTGCATACCGCGCTTTGGCATAGCGGCATAGCCTTTGGCAAACATGTGAAACACAAACTCAAACTGTATTACTGTAGTCTTAAGTTGCTTTTCTAGAAAAATTCCCCCATAAAAGGGTTTAAAGAATTGATTAATAAATCGCCGACTGTATTTTGAATGAAGAGAATCGATTGTGGGCCGGTCAACCTGATTGAAAATTTCATCTACACTCAAAGTACTAATTCTTCGCTGTTCTCCAAGCAGTTTGACTTTGTCTAAGAGACTCGCAGAATTCGCCTTAATGGTAGGCCATAAAAAAGAGGGATCTCTGAAAGCATCTCCGATAAGTTCAACCTTACCGTCTTTTCGAAAAATATATGCTCCCGGCTTGAAGTAGTGTAATTCGAGTACCGACAGGTCTAAATATTTGATTACTTCAGGATAGGCAGTTAGTAGTACCTGAAATCCATGATCAAGGGGAATGTCATCAAAAAAATCTGTTTTCACTCGGCCCCCTAATCGGCCTGAAGATTCATATAAGGTAGGGAAAACGCCTCTTGCTTCAAGTTCTAATGCAGCAATAATACCACTGATACCCCCACCAAGGATGGCAATGTCAGAAGAAGGCATGGACATTTAGACCGTGGGAACGTTCTTAATACGCTTTTCGATTTTCTGTTTTTTAGCTGTCACGCGCTTCATCCAATTCATAAGTTCAGGATCTTTTGACTCCTTATAAATCTCGTTGATAGCAAGAACAAGAGCTTTACCTTCTCTTGAGTATTTTACCCGATCACTTGTACTCATGTGGCTCATAGCAAGTTTCTCGTATTCTTCAGCTTGTGTCAGTAAATCTTCTACAGAATTGTTCATCGAATCGCTTAAAAGGTTAAACAAATATGGGTTAAAAATGTGAGAATGTCTAACCTAAGCGTCAAAGTTTAATAAAAGATTAAGAAATAGCCAAATTACTGACCGATCTCTCTTGCCTCAAAATCAACGATTTCCGCAGATTCAAAACGGTAATCAACCTCAATGGGATTGCAGCATACCTCACAATCTTCGACATAGACTTGTCTACCGTCGATAGGGTCAAGAATCATTGAAATTTCTTCCCAACAGTAAGGACACTGAAAAAAATGCTCAAACATCTATCTAGGTATTAAAGGATTCAATTTGATCACTGATCGAGCCCCATTCTTCCATTTTCATTTCTAATTCGGCCTTGAGTTCCTGATAGCGATCCATATAACCACTTGTCTTAACTAGTTCCTCATAACGTTCTAAAAGCTCTTGATCTTTAGCGGCGATCGCCTCCTCTAACTCCGTGATTCGCTTTTCAATAGAACCGAGTTTATTACTGAGGGTTTTTAGTTTCTTCTGATCAGCGTAGCTAATATCATTAGAAGACTTTTCTTCACCCTTGGTATCGGAGGTCTGACCCCTAACCGTTGCCTTTTCAACTTCTCTAAAGTCATTCACCTTTCGCTGCTCCAAATAGAAATCAATATCTCCCAAATAAGGTTTCACTTTATGATCTCTAAATTCGAAAACCTGATCTGTAAGACCTTGTAAAAAATCACGATCATGAGAAACAACGAGCAGTGTACCTCCAAAATTGAGAAGTGCACGCTTCAACACCTCTTTAGATTTAATATCTAAATGGTTAGTAGGTTCATCCATCACCAGCACGTTGAAAGGTTGCAATAAAAGTTTAGCAAGAGCGAGTCGATTACGCTCACCTCCCGATAACACTTTCACCTGTTTATCGACATCATCGCCTCCGAATAGGAATGAGCCCAAAATATCTCGAACCTGAGCTCGGTTTGATTCGTTGGCCGCGTCGATCATGGTATCCAAGAGTGTCTTATCACCATCTAGGTATTCTGCTTGGTTTTGGGCAAAATATCCGATTTCAACATTGTGTCCGAGTTTAAATTGTCCCTGGTGCTCTAAGTCACCGACAATGATCTTGGCAAGGGTAGATTTACCTTGACCGTTTTGACCGACAAAGGCAGTTCTCGACCCTCGTTCTAATAGAAAAGAAACTTCATTGAGAACCAAAGATTCGCCATAAGACTTAGAAACCTTATGGAGTTCTAAAATGACTTTACCAGGTTGTTTGGATAGCGGGAAACGAACGTTCATAACGGCTGTATCAGTGCCATCCACTTCGATTCGGTCAATTTTGTCGAGCTTTTTGATCAGGGACTGAGCCATCGAGGCCTTCGTTGCCTTCGCCCGAAATTTTTCGATCAATTTCTCGGTCTGTTGAATTTGTTTCTCTTGGTTCTTAAGCGCATTCATTTGCTGTTCTCTGATCTCCTCTCGGAGGGCTAAGAACTGGGTATAAGGTTTTTGATAGTCGTAAATTCTACCCAAAGAGATTTCGATTGTTCGGTTAGTTACGTTATCTAGGAACATACGATCGTGAGATACAATTACTACCGCTCCCGGATACGAATTCAAGAACGTCTCTAACCAAAGTATCGACTCGATATCTAGGTGGTTTGTAGGCTCATCGAGGAGCAAAACGTCATGCCTTTGAAGGAGTAATTTGGCGAGTTCGATTCTCATACGCCATCCGCCCGAAAAGGTATCGGTTAAGCGATCAAAGTCGGTTCGTTTAAATCCGAGACCCTGTAAAACACGCTCTGTTTCTCCTTGATAATTATAACCCCCGAGTATTTCATATCTAGTGTTCAAATCACTAACCGCTACCATAAGATCGTGATACTCCTCACTCTCATAATCGGTCCTTGTTGCTAATTCGTGATTGACACGATCCATCTCTCGTTCTACACTCTTTATTTCTGAAAACGCTTCATAGGATTCTTCGAGAACAGTACGACCCTGAACGAAATCGATATCTTGCTTTAAAACGCCGATAGTAATATTTCGGTCACAAGCAAGCGTACCTTCATCAAGATCTAATTCTTTAGAAAGCACTTTGAGCATGGTTGATTTTCCCGCACCGTTTTTACCAATAAGGCCTACCCGATCACCAGGGCTGAGTTTATAACTAACTCCCTGAAACAAATAGGTGCCAGAAAACGATACAGCGGCGTTGTGTAGATTTAGCATGGGCGCAAAGATACCACATCAGCCTACAAAATAAAGCTAGGTAACACAGGTTACTTTCATTACTTTCAGAGTCATCTATCTTTGAATTACAAATCCAATACCATGTTTAAGAAGGGAACTAAACTCTACAGTATTTTCGGCTCGAAATGTCCGAAATGCCATGGAGAGAGCATGTATAAAAATCCGAATCCTTTCAATATCGCTAGAGTGTACGATATGCCCGAAAGATGTTCAAAATGTGGCACTAAGTACAAAATCGAACCCTCGTTTTTCTACGGAGCCATGTATGTTAGCTATGCTCTAGGGGTTGCTATCGCCGTGACAGCCTTCATTACTAGTCGCTTCATAATCGGTACTAACATGATTACAGCATTTTTAAGCATTATTGGTTCTATCGTATTACTAATGCCTGTAAATATGCGCTTGGCCCGAAATATTTGGATTAATTTTTTTATAAGTTATGATCCTGAGACGGCCAAAGCGATCGAAAACGCTCAATAGAAATTTCTTGAGGTAAGGACTGTTGCTCTTCTATATATTTAAATAATTGCTCTGAGGTTATTGGGCCAATCATCACGCCTCTCGAACCCATACCATTCAGTACATGACAATTCGGATAGCTAGGATGTGTCCCTACTATAGGCTTTCGATCGGTAACTGTGGGTCTGACTCCTGCCACATGATCGATAACTTCAAAGGGTAATTTCAAAAACCTCTGAAGCTTTTCGATGAGTTCTAACTTTGACGCTTCAGTCGGTATACTCGTCTTATCTTTCCACTTATAGGTTGCACCTATTCGGTATAAATCTCCACCCACCGGAATGATAAAAACTCCCGACTTAATCACTCTAGTTTCGTCTAGCCCCTTGCAACGAATTAGAAGTAACTCTCCCTTAGTACCATTTAGTGGTAAATAATTAAAAAAAGGATTTTGCTTGAGTCCATAACCCTCGGCAAAAACAATGTGTTTTGCACGAAGCTCGCCGTAGATAATTCCCTCGCCGAATTGTAATCGATTATAATCAAATCGCTCTTCAAGGAGTTGATTCTGATTTTTCAAATAAGCCTTATAAGCGGATCTAAGGAGTGAGGTATTTAATTTACCTGTTTCTAAAACCTCAGCCAATTTAAAAGGCGCTTCAATGCCTTCGTTGGTGTTGACTTCGAAACCGTCTTTCATAAAGCGCTCATACCCCCTCTTATCACGAGCCTCGTACCAAATATTTTGCTCTGAAGGTGTGTTTAAAATACGAAGGGTAGGTATTTTTTGATCGATTTCAACACCTAAGAAAGCCGTTAATTTTTCGTAAAAAGGCATAGCATAATCGAGCTGTTCAGCGGCATTATAAGCTAAGGTAAATCGCTTTAAAATTAGTGGATTGTAAAGCCCGCCTGCCACTTCAGAGGCACATTGGGATTCATCGCTGATCACTAAAAAAGATCGATGATGGCGCCTCAACTGTTCGGCAAAACAGATTCCCGCTAAGCCTGAGCCGACAATGATGTAATCGACTTCAGTAGACAAAATTATTGTTGTTTAGTAGGGTTGAGAACGGTCGTTTGATTCTTCTCCTTCTTCTTACCCTTGAACAGATCAAATAATCGCCAACGCTGCGCTAATCGCTCTTCCTCGGCAGCTGTACCTGAAGTGAAATCAGGAAATTGTAGGTCGCGCTGGA
>Ga0181597_10007004_pt1 | contig 10349 bp, 5 predicted proteins | sample 041ome_5_FD_148647 | JGI IMG/M metagenome (GOLD analysis project Ga0181597, IMG submission 148647) | Coastal salt marsh microbial communities from the Groves Creek Marsh, Skidaway Island, Georgia - 041403US metaG (spades assembly) | ecosystem: Environmental > Aquatic > Marine > Intertidal zone >...
CCATCTCTTCTTCTCCTTCTCGGCTGATTTTCCCGGGGGGTGACGATGAAATCCTCTCGTCGTCTGAATCGTCGTCGTCGCGAACGATGTCATCTTCTCGTCCTAAAATTCTACTCTCTGTCTTCTTTCTCCGTCTTTCTCCGTCTTTCTGCGTCTGTGTCTGTCTTTCTTGCGGTGCGCTCTCTCCTTCGCGCTCTTTCTCTCTCTCTCTCTCTGAAGCTTTTTTTGCTTCCCGTGGTGTCCAAAACACCAACCCTCTCTGAGAAACCTCTCCGAGAAAACACGAGAGCGCACGAAAACGACACAAGACACAAAGTTTTGCCTTTTTTTATTCGCTCTCAGACAGACAGACAAGAAGGAAGGAAAGAGTTGTTTAAACCTCTCGCCATTCGTCAGAGCACGAGAACGACTTTTGGAACGCTCGAGAGGAAAGAAAAGCTTTGCACTCTTTCTCTCTCTTTCTCTCTCTCTGTGTATATATCTATAGAGCGCACACGGCATCATCATCATGAACAACAACACCATGATCTCCTCCTCCTCTGTCTCCTCCTCGTCGCTAAAATCGATGATCAACACCACCCCGCGCTTTTGTTGCTCGCGCGTTGTTGTCGTTGCCGCAAAGAAGCGTTGCGAAAAGATGTTTAATCCACGGACGAATTTGAATTCATCGTCGTCGTCGTCTCTGATGAGAATCAGAAGGAGTGTCGTCGCGCTCGCGTCGTCGGAAACCAACACCGATCTGCTCTTATCCTGGAACGAAAACAACATCTCCTCGAACGAGGAATTAAACAACGCCGCAATCACCGAGCGACGAACGCGAACCGCCGAGGACGCGAGGAGGATGAAGATGAAAAAAGAGATCAAAACGTTCCGAGAGCGGTTGAAAAAAGCGAACAAAACGGAAACGGAACGCAGGAGGAAAGAAGACGCGATCGAACTCGAGATGCAAGAAGATGAGACGAAAAAACGTAAGGAGGAAGACGCGAGACGCGAAGCCGCGGATCGAGCGTTGGCGGGTGTGTTTGAAAAGGAGAGGAAACGCTTGGAAAAAATCGAGCGCGAGCAGCGCGAGGAGGAGGAGGAGATGTTGGGTTTTTTGAGAGAGAGGATCGAACGGTTGGAGAAGAACGACGAGGATATCGCGGCGTACGCGAAGGATGCGTTGGTGGTGGCGAGGCAAGCGGTGAAGGATTTGGAGAGCGAGTTGGAGACGCAGAAATCGGCAGTAATGAAGAGGAGGAAGCAATGCGCCAAGGAGGCGAGGAAACGCGTGAAAGAGATGCAACGAAATCGCGAGGCGGAAGAGAATCGCGTCAATAAAGCGTTGAAAGGAGGAAAAGGTGCTAACGACGAGGATAACCAGGAGTTGGAGAAGAAACGGTTCGAGTACAAGTTGAGAATGGATACGGAGCAGCACGAAAAGATGTTGATGGACGAGGCGCGATTGCAGTTGATCGAAGACGCGGACATTAAACGCGTCGAGGTTACTCTAAACGAAGCGTTAGTCGCGGTGGAGAAAGTCAAAGACGAGGAAGGCGAAAGAAGAGACTTTGTTCAGAAAGAATTATCGGTCTTTTTGGATGAGTTTGCGATTAAAGATTACGAGGTGCAATCGAGACGAGAGAACTTTGACGCCACGTTATCGAGCGAGTGCGAAGCGGTGTCGATTATCGCGAAGAAAGAGGAAGTGCAAATACGCACAGAGGAAGAAGCGAGGCGCGTAGAATTCACGAAGTCGCTGAGAAGCCAACGGAAGAACGAGGAGGAACGAAGAGTGAAGTGGGACCGAGACCATTTCGCGGACGTGCAAAAGTTGGAAGAGATGAAATCGAACGAAGCGAGCACGAGACGAAGTGAAAACACTCGAAGATCAGCGTTTGCGACATCGTTCGCGCAGAAAGATGCAAATGCGGCGGCTATATTTCTCGCGTTATATTTAGAGTCCTTAGAGAAGAGCGATTTGAGCAGAGAGGAGGATATGGCGGACGTGATGGAGGCGGACGGGGCGTTGTACGTCGCGGCGGAAAACCTTCGCAAGAGACGCGAGAGCGAAGAGTACAAGAGAGACTTTGAAACGCGCAAAGCGGTAGAAAAGAGCGAATATTTTGCGGAGTTGGAGAGAGTGAAGAAAGTACAGGAGGTTAAGGCGGTGGAGGCGAGAGAAAAAGCGAAGGAACGTGAGAAACTTCGCGATGAACGCATCGCGGCGGCGAAAGCGCAGAGAGCACAATTTCTCGAGATGAGCAAAAAGAGAGCGGAGGAGCAGAAAGAGAAAATGCGCGTCTTGTCCGAGTTGAGAGAAAAACGACGAGCGGAAGCCGAGGAAAAACGTTTGAAAGAATTGGAGGACGAACGCGTGCGAATGGAGAAGAGAATGCAAGAAGAACGAGAGGCGGTGAACGGCAAGAAAGAAGCCGCCGCCGCTGCCGCTGCCGCTGCCGCTGCTACCGCTCCCAAACCAATCGCGACGACAACTGCTTCCGCGGCCGTTACTTCGAAGAAAGAGGAAACGGCGGTGAATAAATCTACGAGTGGTTTCGTCGCGGCGAATCCCTCGGCTCCTATTCGCGCCTCTGGATCCATCGCCAAGATGAAAACGGATGCTCTTTGGAACGAAAACTATAAAAAGTTTCTCAAGTTTGTCGATCAATCGTCATCGTCATCATCATCATCATCATCATCATCATCGACGATGACTATACCGAAACAAGAAGAAGAAGTCGAACGACCGAAGAAGAAAGAAGAAAAAGTAGTAGCAGAAAAGAAACCGGTCGTGGCCGCCGCCGCCGCCGCGAAAGAGGTACCGCAATCCATCCTCGATTCTCGAGATGCGGTTGCAATCGCACAACATCTCGTCGACAGCAAATACGATGCAAAAACAGTCGCCAACGCGGTTTCCACTTTATACACCAACGGTGGTCGCCGTGGTTCGGACCTCGCGGAGGAGATCTTCATGACTTTGCCTAAATCCATCTCCGGCGCCGCTCTAGTCAACATCCAAGACAACGCCGTCGCGTGCAAACTTCTCGAAAATTGCGAGCCGGGACGACAAACGGTCGAATTGAGCGAGCCGTCCACTTCTGAGCCTTCTTCAGAACCGAGGAAACAGTTCTTCCTCGCGTACTCTTCGCGAAAAGCTATGTACGCCGGCGTCGAAATCCTCGAAGTCGCCACTTCCGTGAACGAATCTCGCGCGGTGGAAATCTACAGCAACATCTCTCGCGTTCCGCGCGCCTCCATCGTCAAAAGAGCCGTCTTGCAGCAAGGCTCCCGTCCAGGCACGGAATCCAAAAACCCGGAGTCTAAACCACCATCCAAAATTATCTGGATCGCGAAACTCTTGGCCAAAATATCCCCGCCGTCCACCGCCGTGCAAACCTTGGAAACCTTTCGAGGAGGTAAAAGAAAGGGTGACGAGAAGATGAACGCGTACGTCAAAGACATCGTTCAAATCATACGCAAGAACGAAGGCGGCGACATCGAAGGCGCGCAGGCGTTCGCGAAGATTTTAGAGAGTCGGCTGTTGTTATGATTTTCGCGTTTTGATTCGAAATGTATTTATTATGCACTACTACTGCGCTTATTTATTACTACGTGTTGTCCGTACATCTTCTCTCCGTTGTTCGACTCTCTTCGCGCTCCTCGCCTGCTTTTTTGCTCCTTGTCTCGTTTGGTTCCCTTTTCTCTCCATTCCAAACGTTCCTCTCGTAATTTTCGCGCTTGCTTTTCTTTTTCGATCATCGCGTGTGTGTATCTCTCTCTCTCTCTCCTTTGTTACCACCGGTAGTGTCACATGGGCGGCGTGGATTTCCGCAAGCGCATTCTGTCCGTCTTGCGCACCACGAAGAGAGAGAAGAAGAAACGAAAGAACGAATCAGATTTGCCGTCGAAGCCGTCGCCGTTACAACGCGAAGCAAAAGGAGAAGAAGAAGAAGAACGACGACGACGAGGAGTGCGAGCACGACGAGAGCAAGAACAGCGAGAACAACAACAACAACCGAGTCACTTCGTCCAGTACGCGTCGCCGAAAACGCTTCAGCCGAGCGCGTTCCCGCGTTTGCCGAAGTCGTCGTCGTCGTTTAAAGAAGACAAAGACGAAGAAGAAGAGGAAGAGGAGAAGAACGAATACGTTCAAAAACCAGTCCTGAGCGAATCGCAACTCCGGAACATATATTCGTCGAACGAGAACACAAACGACGGTTCTTATTTTAAAGGACATTTAAAGGAGGAGGACGCGTTGAACGATATCTTGACGACACCGATCGTAGGGAGGAAAGTGTTCGTGGCGGAAGAGGAGAAGAAGCGGCGACGAGCGCTGAGCGATAGGAGTAAGGCTTCGCGGTATTACGGTTCATCCGGGAAGTATTCTTCTTACTCTTCGAGAGGAGGAGAAGAAGAGTTCAGATTTCGTAGCAACGAGGAGAATTCGTTCGATACGTTTGCGAGAGCGGCGAAAGCGAGTCGAGCGGCGTACGCGACGTCGAGTAGTCCCGGGTTTGGGAAGCCGGCGTTGACGTTTGATCGAGAGGAGAGGTTGTTTGAAAAGCAAAGATCGATCTCTTCGAGGCACACGCCGTTGGATTTAGTGAAGCAAGCGTCGGCGACGAGAGAAGAGTTGAGGGAGATTGAACGAAGAAGACGAGTAGAGAAGGAGGAAGGAAATCGTGGCGGCGTGATCGATTTGACCGGAGAGGCGGGAGACGCCGAAGAAGAAGAAGAAGAAGAAGAAGAAGTACCTGCGGAGGTGATTGATCTGACGAGCGACAATCCTCCTTCGTCTTCTCATCGGAACGAGAACATCGCGGCGACTCATTTTACTCCAGCGGCTCCAGACTTTGGAGATTTACGAAGAACAAAAAGTGCGACGCCGAAAATGGGTGTCGGGGCGAGCTCTGGTCGCAGTAGCGGTGGTATCAAGGATGAAATCAACAAAGCGCACAGCGCCGACGTAGGCTTGAAAAGGTTCAGCAGACGAAAAAAACACATAGATCTCATCGGACGCACGGCGCGAGAGCTCGTCGAGAGCGCTCCAGAAGGCGAACAGTTGAGTCAATACAAAGCGCAAGTCGCAAAATTTGCCTCGGAGGCGTACGAAAACGACGACGACGACGAAAAGAACGAAAAGAACGAGAACGAAACGCAACGAAACTTAGTAGAGGAATTAGATGAAAAGGATGATACCGGTAAAACGATGGTAACGACGCCAAAAACAACTACGACCGTAACGAAAATGGGCGGCACGCACACCAAGTTTAACATCTCGCCGTTATCACCGACGGAGTTGAAATTAGAAGCTTCCGCGCGAGCGGCGAAACGCGCGACGACGACTTTCGCGGCGGCGGCGGCAGAAGAGGAAAAAGATCCTCTGCGCGCGCAGTTAGAAGCGCTTCGCTTGGAACAGAAGAAGAAAGAAGAGTTACGCGTGAAAGCGACCGAGGATCGAGTAAAAGCGGAAGAAGAGGCGGCAAAAGAAGCGATCGTGGAGAAAAAGAAAGCGAAAGAGGTGGACGTTTTCGACCAACTTCCTACGCCGGAAGAGGATGAAAGAATCGACAACGCGTACGACTCTGGGGAACTGGTCAACCACGCTTGCGCGCGCTTACCCGGGCAAGGCGTCATGCCGTTAAAAGGTAAAGATATTCACACCTTGGCGCCTGTCACGTGGTTGAACGACGAGTGCGTTAATTTTACGCTCGGTATCCTCGGTCGTCGCGAACGAGAACGGTGTGGACCAAAAGGTCATCCTCGATGCCATTTCTTTAACACGTTTTTCTTGAACAAACTGTTCCAAGACGACGGCGAGTACGATTACAACAAAGTTCGTCGATGGTCGACGGAAAAAAAGTTGGGCTATTTGCCAATCAAATGCGAAAAAGTTATCGTACCGGTTCACCAAGGTGTTCACTGGGTCTTAGCTGTGGTTGATTTGAAGCGCAAAGTTGTTTCCTATTACGATTCATTACTGGGGAAGGACCGAGAGGTTGTTCGAAACCTCATCAAATGGGTCGTCGACGAAGCGAAGAACAAGTTGAATGAAAATTGGGATATCGGCGAATGGAGAGAAGAGTACCCGTCCGAAATCCCCCGGCAAATGAACGGGAGCGACTGTGGCATGTTCATGCTCAATTACGCTCGTAACATTGCCAGTTTCACGGACGAAGATTTGAAGAACAACGCGTTTACGTTCCACCAAAGAGACATGGTCAATCTCAGACGACGACTTGTTTTGGAGATCTTAAAGATAGGTCTGGAAATGCCCGCGGACGATTAAGTAGTAGAAAAGGCAAAGAAGAAGAAGAAGAAGAAGAAGAAGCACGCGACGACAAGAACGCAGAACGAAGAAGACGCGAACATTCTGTCGTCGTCAATCACACGCGCACATTATAAGCAGCAATACATAATAAATGCAATTTTCAAAACAAAACAAAAGCAACGCAAAAATTCAAACTCATAAAACTACGACTTCTTCGCGTCGTCGTCATCATCGAGACCTCTAAAACCACTCGTCTTCTTCTTTTTGCTGCTAAACATTTTTTTAAAACTCCGTCCTTTCTTTACGTCTTTCATTCGCTTCGGCGCCGACGGTTCCTCGCTCGTCCCTCTTTCGTCGTCGTCGCCGGTTTCCTTTCCAGTCTCACCCTTTTTATCACCACCACCACCACTAAAATCAAACCCACTCGTGGCCCTTTCGCAGTTCGCGCATTGCCGGTCGAAGCTCTCCCGATGGTACACGTACGCGTACGTCATCGCCCCAGCTTTGGCGCACAGGATTGCTCCGACCACGATCGATGCTTCCACGAACATAACGTTACTCAATGTATACGAGAACAAGCAATTAAGGTGGTTTAAAGCCACAAGGTCCCCCCAAAATCAAATCACAATTCAACAATGCACCTTATAATAAAACAAGGAGAAAAGAAGGAGCAGGGAGGAATGAGCCGCCAAAAGAGAAGCGTTCTTCTCGTCCGTTTCTCTCTTTTTTTCTCTCTTTTTGCCGCTTTTTGCGGCAGACCGCAGCGGCACACCGAAAGGTCTCTGATTTGAAGATGATGATTTGAAGATGAAGTGTGCGAGGGTGTTGCGCGCATGCCCAGGGTTTAAGACCCTAAACAGTTGGTCTCTTCATTCTTGACTCAAAATTGGTTCAATTTCGATACAAAAAGGACGTTTTACGACACACACATATACACACACACACGTATATTTACACCCGCAAGTGCGCGTCTGCGTGCGTCTCTCGTCGTTACACGTACTATTAAAGAGAGAGAGAGAAAGAGAGACGCTGTGTGCTGTGAAATCACGACGTAAACGACGAGGAAATTATGATGATGATGGAGCGGTTTTCGTGGTCTCGTTCCTTCCCATCGTCGTCATCTTCGTCTCCTCCTCCTTCTCTCTCTCGAAAGAGTGGCGATAAAGAGCGTCGGAGGAGGAGTCGCTTTTTTTGTTCTCCCTCTGGTTCTTCTTCTTTGTGTTCTTCTTCTTTTCATCCAGAGAAGAATAGGAAGAAGATTGATGATGATGATGACGATGATCATCAAAGCGCTTTACGAAAGGCTTCGGATGTTTTTGGAACATCGACGACTTTGCAACGAAGAAGAGGCGCGAGAGCAAAAGTCCGAGCAATAACGAAGGAAGAGGATTCGGAAAAAAACGACGACGACGCGTTGTCGGACGATCAGCCGAGATGGTCGGGAGAACCGTCGAGGGCGGATGCGAACGCGACGGAAATAGAAACGACTGCGACGCCGGCGATACAACCCCCTGCGACGACTTCTGGGTACACTCGTAAATGGAAGAAACGAGATTTATCGTGGGCTCGAGACGCGATTCCTTTTTACGTGATGCTCCCTTTGGACGTCGTCTCGAGAGACGGCGTTCTGGAGAACAAGGAAGTTTTAGAAGTCGCGTTGGACGCGTTGGCGAGAGTAGGCGTAGATGGCGTCATGGTGGACGTTTGGTGGGGCATAGTCGAAAGGAAACGCCCGAGGAATTACGATTGGACCCCGTACTACGAACTGTTCCAAATATGCGAAAAGTTAGGTTTGAAAGTCCAAGCGGTGATGAGTTTCCACGCGTGCGGCGCAAACGTCGGCGACGTGTACGAGATCAAGTTACCGGATTGGGTCTTAGAGTCTGGGATTCAAGATCCAGATTTGTTCTTCACGGACCAGTACGGGTACAGAAATCCCGAGTGTATTTCGTTGTGGGCGGACGATGCGAGAACAGTCGCAGGAAGGACGCCGAGAGAGTGTTATCGAGATTTCATGGTGTCGTTTAGAGATACGTTTGAAAATTTATTGCAATCGACCATCTCGGAGATTGCGGTTGGATGTGGACCGTGTGGAGAGTTGCGATACCCGTCGTATCCAGAAAATAAACGTTCACCGAACAGTTCCCAGTGGCGTTTCCCGGGGATTGGCGAATTTCAGTGTTACGATCAACGAGCGTTGGGCGCGTTGGCGAGGCACGCCGCCGAGGTTGGACGCATCGAATGGGGCGGATCTGGTCCGCACGATTGCGGCGGATACAACAACTTACCGCAAGAAACTGGTTTCTTTCGGGCCGATCGAGGGAGTTGGGACAGCGAATACGGTCAATTCTTTCTCGATTGGTACGCGAAAGAGCTCGTTAAACACGGCGACAAGACGCTACAAACTACGCGAGAAGTGTTCGATTACGAGAAAACTGGCGTTGACGTAGCCATCAAATGCGCTGGCGTGCACTGGTGGTACAACTCCCGTTCGCACGCGGCTGAGTTAACTGCCGGGTATTTCAACACTCGATCGGGCGATTTTGTCCCCGAACGCGACGGGTACGAACCGATCGTAAAGATTTGCGCCAAATACAACGCGCGTTTGAATTTTACGTGCGTAGAGATGGTGGACGGCGATCACCCGTGGTTTTCAAGGTGCGGGCCGGAAGGTTTACTCAGGCAAATTCGAACCGCAGCGGCAAAGTATAACGTGCGAGTGGCGGGCGAGAACGCCTTGTGTCGTTTCGATCGGTCCGCGTACGAACGCGTTATTAAAAATGCGCGAGGGGAAGGCGACGACGTGGAGTTATGGAAGACGGGCGAAAAGTTACCACCGATGGCGTGTTTTACGTTTCTTCGAATGTCCAGAGAATTGTTCGAGCTGTATAACTTTAACAGCTTTAAGGAGTTTGTGAAGCGCATGAAAGCGGCGACGGTGAGAGACAATCTGAGATTGTCGAGATCATCCTCGTCCTCTTCTTCTTCTTCTTCTTTGAATTCTTCTTCTTCTTCCTCGTCTGCGGGGACCATCGGACGACCTGGCGGTGCCGCCGGTGGCGAACGAGACAGTTCAAGTTTCTTCACGACGAACTCGACCAACGATAACGGATCGCTATCCTCCTCCCCACCGATGTATAACCCCAACGAGAACTTCTCAACCAACAATACCGCTTCCTCTGGAGGAACGGATGTATCAACAACAAATAGCAGCAGCAACGGCGCGGCTACCGGCGGCACACCCGTTGCCGCCACTGGCAACGCGTACATAGATAATTATAACAACATTAGTCAGGACAATAGCAGTAATAAAAGCTCCGATAGCATGGACAGCATTGACGAGGACGATTACGAATTAGAAGATGGATTTGCGGATCGCGGCGAGGCGCCTCCTCTGCAAGAGCAAGTGCAAAGTATCGTTCAGCTAATGAACGAGTTGTGATAAAATTGTAACAAACAAACGACTCTAAAATCATACACTTTAAGATGTATACACGTACTTACAGTAGTAAGCGTAATTCTACCACTGTATTAATTAAAATCATGTGCCACTGTAGCACATTTGTATTTATTTATTATATAAACTGCAAGCTAAATTCACTCGTGGTGGTTTCGTTCGGGTTCGAATTTTAAGTAGAAAAACAAAATCGAACAAACGCACGGCTTTCTCTCTCTTTTAATCTTACTTTCTCTCTCTCCTTTCTCTCATTCTTCTCTTTCCAAAATCTCTCTTCTCGATTACTTGTTCATATACATCCCGACTAAAAACGATATCAACGCCACGATCAAAACCATAAGAAACGAAAACCCGTTCGCGCCCGGCTTCATCGATTTCGACAACTCCGTTTGCAACTGTCTATTTCGCTTCTGCATCGCTTGCATCTGCGCCTCCAAACTCGCCACTTTATCCCCGTTCGGTCTCGAACTGACGCTCTTCCCACCTCCTTTCTCAACGCTCGCCGCGCTCGGCGTCTGCTTCGTCGAAAAATACCTATTCAAACTCGGCCCGCTTCCGTCCGTCTCTTTATCTTCCGGCACGCTCGCCGGCAACCCGCCGGCTTCGGTAAACACAACCTTCAACTTCGTCTCTTGAATC
>Ga0181597_10007009_pt1 | contig 10348 bp, 8 predicted proteins | sample 041ome_5_FD_148647 | JGI IMG/M metagenome (GOLD analysis project Ga0181597, IMG submission 148647) | Coastal salt marsh microbial communities from the Groves Creek Marsh, Skidaway Island, Georgia - 041403US metaG (spades assembly) | ecosystem: Environmental > Aquatic > Marine > Intertidal zone >...
ACTCTGCAGTTAAAATACAGCCAGGACGCAGTAGCGGCCTTTGAGAAGCAGCTGACGTTCCTCAAAGAGGATAACAATGACTTGAGACGCCAACAGCAGATCAATGAGGCGGAGCTTTCCGAGCTGAAACATGCGGTAGGTGCTCGTATGCAAGAGACTCAGGCGTTATCCGAGCAACTGAATACCATGCGTGGAGCCGAACAAACCTGGCTGCAGGAAAAATCTGCGTTGACTGCGACTTTGGCAACGCAGCAGCAGCTGTGGCAGCAATTGGCTCCAACGCTTGATGCCAGTAAGCCACCAATTTTTGCAACCGGAGAAGATGTGCTGGTGACGGATCCCGAGAGTCGTCTTTACAATAAAATCGGACAAATTACGCGGTATACAAAGAGGTCGGATGGATCCATAAAATATTCAGTCAGTTTTGAGGGCGAGATCTGTTCGCTCTCTGAACAGGATATCACTCTGGCATGAGAGCGACGATGGACTTAGAGCAAAGACCTGTGCCACCAAATGAAATGTTGCTCTGAAGTATGATTTGGGAGCCTCTAACGACCAAGGATAGAATGATGAAAAATAACTGAAGAACGATTACAAAGTGGATGACAGGTACTATTGCCTTACAGTGGAGAGAATTAGGTACAAAAACGGCCAGCAACCCTGAATTCCAAGTGCTTCTATAGAATGTTTAGTTTAATTATCGGCTATTTGTGCCGACAGATGACGATCAATAGGATAATCAATGCAGCTTTATCGTGAGAAATTAGAACACCATCAGGTCATTATTTATTTTGTCGCGGTGATCATCGCCGCTGTGACCGCGTTAACACTGCCAGGAATGAAAGCACTGGAGCAGGCGATTAATCCGGCACTGGCTTTGATGCTATTCGTGACCTTCCTGCAAGTGCCGCTATCTGATCTAAGACGTGCATTTACACATGTGCGGTTTCTGAGTGCGTTGCTCGTCACCAATTTTCTGATAGTTCCGGTGCTCGTGGCCTGTTTAGTGCCGTGGTTACCTGACGAGCCGTTGATCAGGCTGGGTGTTTTGTTTGTATTATTGACGCCATGTATTGATTACGTCGTTACTTTCTCACATTTAGGGCGTGCTGATGCCCGGTTATTGTTGGCGGCAACGCCAGCATTACTGGTCATTCAAATGCTGTTGTTACCCGCCTATCTTGGATTGTTTCTCGGTGAGGCGGCCGCAGAGCTGATGCAAGCCGCTCCGTTTATTGACGCGTTCATATGGCTGATAGCCATCCCGTTCTTGTTAGCCGCAGTGGTTCAATACTGGGCGTGCCGTCATACAAGCGGCGAACGAGTTTCCGCTGTACTTGGATTATGGCCAGTGCCAGCTACAGCATTGGTACTCTTTGTTGTGATCGCAGCTTTTATCCCTCAACTTGAAACGACAATTGACACTACATTGCAAGTAGTCCCGGTCTTTATTGCTTTTGCAGCCACAGCGCCCCTGATAGGTTGGGCGGTTTCACGTGCGTTTCAGCTTGATATTCCAGCGTCCAGAGCTGTCGCTTTTAGCGCGGGTACACGTAATTCACTGGTGATCCTGCCACTGGCGTTGGCTGTCCCTGGCGCTATCCCTGTGCTGCCGGCAGTGATCATTTCTCAAACCCTGGTGGAGCTGGTCAGTGAACTGATTTATATCCGCCTCATCCCCAGATTTTCCGGAGGGAATAAAGTGTTGTAACTATGGCGGAGCAAGACGCAGCTATAAAACAGTGTGCTTCGACTCGAAGCATTCCCTAAACAACAGCTTCTCAATGAGGTCCTTTTTTCAACGCAATACGACACTATGAAGATATGACCGTATATTGAAGGCCATTTATAACTTTTTAATTTATAATCAACATTTTTAAATCAATTGTTATTAAGGATTTAAATGTTTGATGGCATAACAACAAATGTTAACTCAGGTTGTTCGGTACCTTTAACTCCACAATAAACTCTTCGTTATTACTTACTCGATACGTCAATTCTATTTGATGTAAATCGATTATTTTCCGAACGATTGACAGGCCCAAACCGGAACCCTCAATGTCTTGGTTCGCGGCATGTCGGAAAAAACGTTCACCAAGACGGGGCAAATCTGGTGTTGGTTCAGTTGAGATGAAATTTCGGATAGTAATTTTACAAAACGTCAATTCTTCTTCAGCATTCACTTTGACCACAGAGCCTTTTTGGGCATATTTGGCTGCGTTATCCAGAAGATTCCGTAATACACATTGAAATAATGCAGCTTCAACGAGTAACTTGGTGGCCGAATCAACCTGTATATCCCAACTAACATTATCCAGATATTTGCTTTCAATCTGCGCCATGGCATCAGAGAGGACATTCAACAATACAGTTGGCAGAAACCTCAATTGATCCAGATGCTCCAGTTTTTGTATTTCCATCAACTGGAAGACCAGATGAGAGAGCCGCTTTGTGCTTTTTTGAATTGCCAGATTAGCGTTTAGCATATCTGCAGGCGACTTTGCTTCAGACAGGTTGTCAGTATGGAGCTGGAGTATGCTCAGCGGGGTTCGCAGCTCATGTGAAGCATCCGCAATGAATCTCTTTTCTTTGATAACATATTCTTTCAATTCTGCCAGTAAAGAATTTATCGCATGCTGAAAAGGTTCAAGTTCTCTGGGTAGTTTCAGATCCAGTTGTTTCAAGTTGTTCGGACCTGTTTGAGATAGTTTTATAGATAAAACCTTAATCAGGTTGGTGCCCCAATATACCGCAAACCAAACCAGCATTAGTATTGGAATAAGTGCGATGCAAAGTGGGATCAAGTGGTCAAGCGCCACATGGACACTCAATTCATCGCGAAGATCTTCACGTTGAGCAGTGAATATCCAGACATCGAGATCGGCAGCGAATAGACTAAACCCGATCCATTCATGGTCGTCATACTTTATAACATGATATCCCGCTTCCATCGGTTGCATAGGAAGGGGACCTGCATTCGCCGAACGAAGAAGAAGTTTGCCATCTTGACGCCATACTTGAACTGCAATTTTACTTTCGTACTTGTGGCCTTCGAGCGTGCGTTCCTGCGCAGTTGTTGTCTGTGCATCGTCTTCCATAATGCGGGGGACTTCAATAATAGTATTTGGATCTGTGACACCGGATGGCTTTTCCAAAAGAAGATGACGAACCAGTCTCGCGTATTGAGCAAGTTGCGCATCAAAAAGCTCATCCAGTTCGTGATGAGTGCTGTAAAATGTGCTAACGCCTGTGATGAGCATAAATAACAGGATAACCCCATTGATGCTCAAGAGCAGGATACGTCGTAAACTTCTAATTCTCATCGTGGCTCTTTAGCATGTAACCAAAACCCCGGACTGTTTTAATTATATAAGTCGCTGTTTTCTTTCTGATATTGTGGATATGTACTTCTAAAGAGTTACCTTCATTATCGCCATTCCAGCCCGTATTAATCTCCTCTAAGTGTTGTTTAGATAAGATTTTTCCAGGATGCAGCATTAACTCTTTAAGTAACAAAAACTCCCGAGTTGTCAAATGAACTCCCTTATTCCGGAAGCAGCATTTATGGCTTTGAATATCCAATGTGAGCTCATTACTGATCAGTAAATCCTGCTGCCGTTGTTGATGTCTTCTATGTACAACCCGAAGTCGAGCCTCAATTTCTCTGACATCACACGGTTTTAATACATAGTCATCAGCACCGGCATCCAAAACATCTATTTTAGTCTCGAGATGGTCCCAAGCGGTCAAGACTAATATCGGTAATGCCTGATTGCTCGCTCTTAGGGTCTTAATCACAGGAAGAGCCAATCCGTCAGGTAAACCGAGATCGAGGATCATGACATCGAACAAACTGTTTTGAGCAGCTTGTAACGCTTGGTTCCCAGAAATGCAATGTTCAACCCGATAGTGTAAACGTTCTAAAGCGGTCACAAGCCCTTGTGCTAACAATTGGTCATCTTCTACTAATAAGATCCGCATTTGCACCCGCTCCTAACTTAGAACAGAATAATGGCCCAAACCACGGCAGCCGCCACCAGCATCGTAAGTACAGCGGCAGAGCCCACATCTTTGGCTTTGCCACTGAGTTCATGGTAATCAGCACCAATTCGATCCACTACGGTCTCAATTCCGGTATTGAGTAACTCCACAACCAGGACCAGCAGCAGACTCAGGATCAGAATTGCACGTTCAGCAGCAGTCACATCCACCCATAGTGCGAAGGGGAGCAAAAAAATGAGCGCTACCATCTCTTGCCTGATAGCCGCCTCAGAACGCCAACTACTCAGGTAGCCTTGCTTGGAATAGTGGGCTGCACTTATTAAACGGCGAAAACCTGTGTGATGATTCTTCATAAAATTTTCCTTTTAAAACACTATGATAATTCTTGAGCCTTAAGGGAATCTTAAGTTTGCCGAATTAAACTGCGCATCCTTAAAAAAAAGGACTCAGTTGGATGCAACGCGGAATTTTCAAACATTTGTTTACGGGCCACGTCTGGGGACCCTACGTACATTTGGTGCGGATGATTTTTATTGGCATGTTTGTGCTTAGTATGAGTCGGCTCTCACTAATACTCTGGTTATACGACCGGGTGGAACCTACCAAAATGTTGGGGAAGATTTTACTCCAAGGTGTGAGAGCTGATTTTATCTTGATGTGTCTTCTGGCTGCGATTCCGGTATTGCTGTCCATTGTTTTGGTGTGGTCACCGCTGAAAAGAGTATGGTTTCGTCTCACATTTATATGGAGCTTACTAGCGCTGATATTACTGACCTTTCTCGAACTGTCGACACCGTCATTTGTGTTGCAATATGACATCAGGCCCAATCGCCTGTACATTGAATATCTGAAATATCCAAAAGAAGTCTTTGCGACGCTTTGGAATGGATTTAGGTTGCCGTTGTTGGTGGGAGTGTCACTGACAGTGGTATCCGCATTAATATTTAGGAGACAATTGCAAGTCTCTGCAGATCAACACCGCCTATGGCCAATCAAAACCCACTTATTGGGTTGGCTACTTGCTGTAATGGTTGTTGTTGCGGGGATCCGTTCGACAACGCAACACCGGCCCGCAAACCCTGCTATGTTTGCAATTACTGCCGATGCCATGGTGAATTCGTTAGTCATCAACTCTGGGTATTCTGTGCTGTATGCCTTGTATAGTCTCAAGCACGAGGCGCGCAGTACTGAGATTTACGGCAAACTGTCTGAAGCTGACATGATAGTTCAGACTCGTGATTGGCCATGGCTCAAAGACTATGAATATCCAAACCCTGAATATCCAACACTTCATTGGCAAACCGCAAAGGTCCAACGTCAAAAGTCATTAAATATCGTTATTGTTCTGCAGGAAAGCTTGGGGGCGACTTTTGTACAGTCGCTAGGAGGTGCGCCGGTCACTCCTCAGCTTGAACAATTGAAAACTCAAGGGATCTGGTTTAACAATTTATATGCAACAGGCACCCGGTCAGTTCGGGGTATTGAAGCCGTTTTGGCAGGCTTTATGCCAACGCCTGCACAGAGTGTTGTGAAGTTATCCAACAGCCAACAAGGTTTCAGCACGCTTGCATCTGTACTTCAGCAACAAGGTTACCATACTCAGTTTGTATATGGTGGTGAAGCTCATTTTGACAACATGCGTAGTTTCTTTACTGGTAACGGTTTTAATGATGTCGTTGACTTGCCGAGAATGAAGGCTCCCAAGTTCGTTGGCAGTTGGGGGGCCAGTGACGAAGACTTGTTTGATACTGCACATCAGCAGCTCATTCAAATGCACCAGACCGGTAAACCATTTTTCAGCCTTATCTTTACATCAACCAATCACGAACCTTTTGAGTATCCTGATGGCAGGATTGAGCTATACGAGCAACCCAAATCGACTGCCTATAATGCTGTCAAATACGCCGACTGGGCTATGGGAGAGTTTTTCCGTAAGGCAAAAGGCAGTGCTTACTGGCAGGACACCATCTTTCTTGTCGTTGCTGATCATGATAACAGGGTGTATGGCAGTAACTTAATTCCGGTTGAGAAATTTCAGATCCCCGGTTTGATTCTGGGAGGTTCAGTTAGACCTGCCACGATTGAACCACTAGCCAGCCAAATAGATTTAGCGCCGACATTGTTAAGCATTGCAGGCGTATCTTCTTGTCACCCATTTGATGGCCGTGATTTCATCGCAGATCCGATAAGTCCGGGACGTGCGATGATGCAATTTGATAATCTGTTTGCTCTGATGACGGAGCAGGAATTAACGATTTTGCGACCGAACGATACACCTGTAGGTGCCGACTACGACAGAATAAATCGCATTTTGACATTGAAACAGGGGGATGTCGCTGAAGCTTCTCGGCAAAAAGCTCTTGCCCATGTACAACTACCGTCCTTCTTATATAGAGAACGGAAGTACAGCAATAAAGCCAAGTGTCAGACATCGCATCAACAGTGATTAGTTATTGGAGGCCGAACTCAAGACTCTAACGAAAAAATTATCAGAGACTTAAGTTAGTCTTAAGTCTCTGTGGTTAATCTACAAGAACGTCAAACCATCTGAATGTTTGTGTATGCAACTGCTCAACTACCAAGAAATCTTTAAACTGCTATGAAAGCCTGCTTAGGTTTGCTTGTTGAATTGTCGTTTGGCTTGATCCCTGATGCTGTGCAGCAGTTACGTGGAGATCATTTTGACTCACACGATCTCACTACACTTTGGTTGGACTGGTCTATCAGTTGTCTTGTTTATCGGTTCTATCCAAGTCGAAAAAGAACTCGTTCGGTTGCGCTTCGGGAACATCGTTATGTTTGATTATCTGCGTCGTTACTCTTTAAGCATTGTGGTGCCTGACTTACAAAAGCCTGCTAATAGTTGGCATCCATTGCTGTTTGCTCTGGTCGCAGCAGCAAGTATGACGCTGATGCTCAATGGTCCATTCTATGCAGCACTTCAGACCCAGCTACCGGGCCAATATAGACTGCAGATGATCCTGATCTTCATTGTTTTTCTGCTCAATTTGACACTCATCCTGCTGCTGGGGTACTCGCGTTTCCTCAAGCCTTTAGTCTTAATTTTGTTTCTGGCTGGTAGTGTGAGTTTATATTTTAACCAGGCTTTTGGTGTGCTTATTGACCGTGACATGCTGCAAAATGCTGTGGAAACAGATCCTGGCGAAGCACAAGGATTGATCAGCGCGGCGCTTATCCTTCATTTGCTGCAATGGATGTCCTTTCCTCTACTATTGGTCTCGATGGTGAGAGTCCAGCGTTTAGCACGTCGGACTTATTGGCAACAGCACGGTGCAGCAATGTTACTGGTTATCGTTACTTTCACCGTCATAGGTGCCACCCAATATGCTGAACTCGCTTCTTTTTTCCGAAATTTCAGAAGTGTGAAGCATCTCGCATTGCCTGTTAGTCCTGTCATCGCAGCGATTTCACTGGCAGTAAAATCGGTCAAAGCGCAGGTTCCCACTGAATTTCAGATTGTGGCTTCAGATGCCACCAGAACCCCAACTGAAGTACAGCCGAAACTACTCGTCTTGGTTGTTGGTGAAACTGCGAGAGCCGATCATTTCCAACTCAACGGATATAAACGTTCAACCAATCCACTGCTCAGTAAATTGCCGGTCGTGAGCTTCAGTAAAGTCTCATCATGCGGAACCGCAACTGCACATTCTTTGCCTTGTATGTTTTCAGCACTCACTCGCGAAACCTATGATGAGAAAAAAGCCAAACACAGCAGTAATGTACTCGATATTCTGCAAATGACGGGAATGGACGTAAGCTGGCTTGACAATAATTCTGGTTGTAAGGGGGTTTGTGACCGACTACGTTCAGAGTTTTTGTTTCAACAACCAGATCCCCGATGTCAAAATGGTCAGTGTCTGGATGATGTGTTGTTAGATGGTCTGTCCAGAGAACTGAGCAGAAAACCAGGCACCGATCGGGTGATAGTATTGCATCAGTTAGGAAGCCACGGACCTGAATATTACAAACGAAGCGCGAAAACAGACAAAGTATTTGTGCCGGAGTGTCAGGACAAGCAACTTCAACTCTGCACACGTGCAGAAATTATCAATGCTTACGACAATAGTATTATAGCGACAGATAGGCTACTTGCATCCGTGATCCAACTGTTGGAAAGGCAAGAACACTATAACGCTGCGATGCTGTATATATCCGATCACGGTGAATCGTTAGGTGAAAATGGAATTTATTTACATGGACTACCCTATTTTATGGCACCGGAGGCTCAAACGCACATTCCTATGATTTGGTGGATGAGTAGTGGATATTCAGACTCCTCCAAATTAGACAGCCGGTGTGTCGCAGATAAACGCAACAAATCTTTCAGCCATGACAACTTATTTGATACGTTGTTAGGTGCATTCGCCGTAAATACAATAGATTACAGTGTGTCCCTAGATATATTTAATAGCTGTGAAGTTTCTGACGCAAACACTGAGGTTCAATAGGCATGAACAACTGTTCGTTTTATGAGGATTTCAGGACAAATTTAAACGCAAATTAGAGACTGTTGATCTTTGAGTGAAAATTAGACGGCATAGCAACAAGGTATAATGGTTTCGCCAAAAATCAAAAATACCACCGAGAACGGACGTTGCTATGCCTAGAACAATGTTAACAGATAAAGCCTGGGAAGCCCTAAAGCAAATACTTAAAGACACGGGGCGTGTTTACAATAAGTATGAGCACAGAAATACGCTTGAAGGCATTCTGTATCGGATGCGTACTGGAGTCCAATGGCGAGATCTGCCTGAAAAATTCGGCCGTTGGAATACCGTTTTTAGACGTTTTAACCTCTGGTCAAAAAAGGGGGTACTTCAAAAACTGTTTCAAAGCATATCGTCTGAGAATGACCCTGAGTGGCTATTTATTGATGGAAGCATCGTGAAGGCGCATCAGGATAGCTGCGGGGCATCAAGCGGTGCAGACGAAGCGATAGGAAAAAGCCGGGGTGGCAATTCTACAAAAATTCATCTTGCTGTTGATAGTGCTGGGCTACCTGTTTATTTCGAAATCTCTGGTGGGCAAGTACATGACATCGCCCATGCTCAGAGTTTGATAGCAGAAGCCCCAAAATCAAGCAGTGTCACTGCCGATAAGGGCTACGATAGTGATAGTTTACGAGCATTTATTGAAGCTCAAGGTAGCGTGGCCAATATTCCGAGGAAAGAGAACAGTAAAACTGGGAATGGTCATATGGACTGGTGCCTTTATAAGTACCGGCACCTGGTTGAAAACGCTTTTTTAAAGATTAAAAAATATCGTGCTATTGCTACTCGCTATGACAAACTGGCAAGAAACTACGCCAGTAATGTCGCGTTAGCCTTTGTCATGGTCTGGCTACCAATGCATTGCTGAATAAAATTTAAGCAAAGATCAACAGCCTCTAGCATTTTTCACATTTTTGTTGAATCAAGATTAGCGGTTGAGCATTAGCGACAGAACAAGGATAATACGCGCCGCATTCGCAGCACTATAAACACAGGCTGCATCACATTTTTTGGAGACCAAGATGACCCACCCGGAACAACCAAGCACAGAGCCACAAAACGAAGAGCTTCAGGAAAACAAATACCTGCGCCGTATTCGTAGCTTTGTTTTAAGGGAAGGTCGTCTGACCAAAGGCCAGCAACGCAGTTTAGATTTATTCTGGCCTATTATGGGTCTGGAATACCAAACCACACCTTACGATATGAAAGCTGTGTTTGGCCGCGAAGCCGACTTAGTACTCGAAATTGGTTTTGGTATGGGCAAATCTTTGGTGCAAATGGCCAAAGCTGCGCCTGAAAAAGACTTTATTGGTATCGAAGTACATAAACCTGGTGTTGGCGCATGTTTAGGTGAAGCCGAAACAGAAGGCGTTAAAAACCTGCGGGTATTTGAGCACGATGCCATCGAAATTTTAAACGACTCCATTGCCGACAACAGCTTAAGCACAGTACAGCTGTTTTTCCCTGATCCATGGCATAAAAAGCGTCACCATAAAAGACGTATTGTTCAGGCTGAATTTGCCCAGTTATTACGCCGTAAATTAAAAACCGGTGGTGTATTTCATATGGCCACCGACTGGGAAAACTACGCTGAACATATGCTGGAAGTGATGAAAGCAGCCGAAGGTTACAGCAACCTGTCAGAAACCAATGACTATGTACCGCGTCCTGATCATCGCCCTTTAACTAAATTCGAAAACCGTGGTGTTAATTTAGGCCATGGTGTTTGGGATCTGATGTTCAGGAAGGAAAACTAAGATGCTCGACAATACCAGTCAGCTGCTGCTGCGTAATATTGATTTTTTATCAGGCAAAGTGCTGCTGGTAGAACCTAT
>Ga0181597_10007016_pt1 | contig 10339 bp, 10 predicted proteins | sample 041ome_5_FD_148647 | JGI IMG/M metagenome (GOLD analysis project Ga0181597, IMG submission 148647) | Coastal salt marsh microbial communities from the Groves Creek Marsh, Skidaway Island, Georgia - 041403US metaG (spades assembly) | ecosystem: Environmental > Aquatic > Marine > Intertidal zone...
AATGGGCTGGCTCCTGTCGCAAAAATTCTTCATGAAAAGTTTGGTATCGATCGGGGTTTGCTCACTACGGTCCACGCTTATACAAACTCTCAGAAAACTGTTGATACGGCTGCTGGTAATCTGCGTGATGCACGAGCAGCTGCCTTGAACATTGTGCCGGCAGGAACAGGTGCTGCGAAGGCAGTCGGTCTCGTCATACCTGAACTACAAGGCAAGTTTACCGGCATGGCCTTTCGGGTGCCTGTTCCAACTGTGAGTGTTGTCGACTTCACAGCGACATTAGGCAAGGAGGCATCCCCAGAAGAAATTAATGCTGCTATGAAGACAGCTGCGGAAGGTCCATTAAAGGGCATACTGAGGTATTCAGAACAGCAGTTGGTTTCAACTGATCTACGAGGAGATCCTCATAGCTCAATTTTTTCCGCTGTCGACACCATCGGCCTTGGAAATCTTGTGAAGGTCGTCAGTTGGTATGACAACGAATGGGGTTATTCAAATCGCGTTGCTGACTTGCTGAATTTCTTGGAATCAAAAGGGCTTTAAGTAACGAGCCTCGATTAGAAATTATTTGAATAACGGCCGGCTCTTCTTTTTTTAAAGAGGCCGGCCGTTTTTATTGGCTTTTTTCAGAGGCGGAATCAAGTTTGGCAATAGCCTCTGTTTCAATTGTTGAACCATCAAATTGAGTTAGCTGTACTGAGATTCGGATAGGAGTCGTTGTTGGTGCTGTGGTTGGCCATGGCAGTACGAAATGAAGCCCACGGGCCCTCGATGTACGTCTAAAGTGCTGGTGAGCTTTGGCTGCAGGAATTGTCCATTCAGCAAACTGACGCCCTAAACCGGCTTGTTGTGCCGGTGCGGTTGGTTCGTATGCAGCCACGTAAATGTCACCGGCAGTTGTGACGAGACGTTCATCAGCATCACGTGGTTCAACGACAAGCGTCACGCCCTCCGGAAATCCATCACCATCGGCATCATAACACACCGTTTTTTCATGATTGATGACGAGATGCGTTAGATCTGATTGGTGACCAATGCTTTCAGCAAAAGAAAGTTGGCGAATTGGCCGAGCTGCACCTCGCTTGGCTGAATCCTGCGGCAGCGGTGGAACACCTTCGAGGGTAGGAGGTACCATATCGCCCTTAGGATTTGGAAGACTGCCAGAGCTCTCTGGACCCCCGGATGTGGATGAAGGGCCTGCACCAAAAGTTGGACCATTATCGTTGGAGCTACCATCACTCCCATCGAAGTTCGGTACATCAACTTGTGGGGGTACAAGAAGTGGTTGAGCAGGTGTCGGGGACGACATCTTAGTTTTTGACGAAGAGCTATCAATGATTCCGAGTTGCCTGCGAAGTGATGCGTTCTCATCCGTCAACGTGTCGAGTTCATAGCACTGTGTCTGTAACTTGTCTTGGAGGCAATAAATCTGATCTTCTTGAAGTCGCAATTCCCGCTCAAGCAGTTGATGATGAACATCACTTTTACAACCACACATGAATACGATAAGACACATTACTAGTGACACTGAACATAGATTAGGTGTCACCAATTGAGAACAAGTTTTTTTCATGACGCGCCTCCTTGCGCCTCACGCACGGTTAAGGACTATTAGCCCGTGGGAATTTGCTCGATCACCTCATCAATAAGATGATATTCACATGCTTCGTCTGCTGACATGAATCGATCACGATCAGTATCTTCCTCAATTTTTTCAAGAGGCTGACCAGTATGTTTCAGCAAAATTTTATTCAATTTACTTTTGATATTTCGAAATTCATTGGCATGAATCATGATTTCTTCTGCAGTACCTTCCATGCCAGCAAGCGGTTGATGAATCATGATTCGAGCATTCGGTAAAGCGCGGCGTTTCCCGGCTGTTCCAGCAGTCAAAAGCAAAGCACCCATGGATGCGGCTTGTCCTATGCAATACGTTGCAACATCACAACTCACAAATTGCATTGTGTCATAAATTGCCAGCCCTGCGGTGACACTTCCTCCTGGTGAATTGATGTAAAGATGGATATCGCTCTTCGGATCATCAGTCTGAAGAAAGAGCATCTGCGCGACAATGGCATTCGCCATTTCATCATTTACCTGAGAGCCAAGGAATATGATGCGGTCCTTTAGCAGCCGGCTGTAAATGTCCATTGCCCGCTCTTCGCGGCCACTTTTTTCAACAACATAAGGGATCAGGGGCATTTAAATGATTCCGGTTATTCAGGAAGAAGATGGAGGGAAGAAAAGATGCCTAGTCAACGTCTTTGTCTTCTTCTCCAGGGGGTTTGGTGAGAATATCATCGACGAGACCATATTCTTTGGCCTCCGTCGCCGTGAGATACCTATCTCGGTCTGTGTCTTGAGCAATTCGATCAATTGGTTGACCCGTATGAGATGCAAGAATTTCATTTAAAACAGCACGGGTTTTAATGATCTCATCAGCTTGGATTTCAATATCACTTACTTGTCCACCAACCTGTCCATACGGCTGGTGGATCATCACTTTGGCATGGGGCAAGGAAAATCGTTTGCCTGATGCTCCTCCAGCGAGCAATACGGCACCACCACTGGCAGCAAGACCAACGCAGTAAGTGGCTACTGGGCACGAGAGAATCTGCATTGTGTCATAAATCGCCATTGTCGCAGTGACGCTGCCGCCAGGTGAATTGATGTAGAAATGAATGTCTTTTCGGCGATTTTCACTCTGAAGATAGAGCAATTTCATGACAAGTTCATTTGCATTTCCATCATAGATTTCACCCTGTAAAAGAATGATTCTGTTTTCCAACAGAAGATCACCAAGAGTCATTTGCCGCTGCCGTTGGTAGTCTCTATAGGCACTGGCAGCACTTGGATCAATTGGTGCGTTTGACGATGGTAATGGAAACCTTTGGGCAGGCATGAGCAACTTTCAGAAGTGCGTATGAATGAATCAAAAAATAACTGAAAAACTATGAAGATGAATCTTCATGTGTAAGTGGTGTGGTCGGAATTTCATCTTCGCCGGCAGCAACACCGCAGACGGCGTGGTCAATAGCCTCAGCATCCGGTTTCGGAAATTCAAAAGGTATGTCTTCAAAGTTGGCCTGTGAAGTAACCAGGTCAATAGTTTTTCGTTCAATAATTTGATTTCGAAGTACATCCATAAGGCCTCTTCGCTCAAGGCTGGCGCGGACACGCCTTGGCGATTCACCTGATTGAGCAGCGATGGCTTTAATTTCTGCCTCATAGTCGGCGGCAGAATCAGAGACATTCTCAGCCTCCGCAATTTTCTCCAAGATAAAATGTTCTTTCAACGAGCGTGCTGTGCTTGCCATTACTGACTGACGAAGTTCATTGACGTACCGACGAATTGAGTCATCATCGAAACCACTCCGACGAAGTTCTAGAATTGACCGTTCCAGTTCTCGCTGACTTTGGCGACGTAATAAGTCAGGAGGAAGTTCCCAGCTAGCCGAAGCTGTTAGCGACGCCGACACCTGTTGCCTAACCTGTTTCCTTTGATGCCATTCGAGCTGGTTGTGGAGTTGCTTACGCACCGCCTCGCGAAGGTCATCATCCGACTCGAAATTACCTAACTCTGTAAGCAGTGAGGGAGTTATTTCGGGCATTTCAAATCGTTTGACATCCAGAAGTTGAATTTCCAATGTGACTGTTTTTCCACGAAGATTTTCGACAGCTGCTTCCTCGGAAATCGATATTTCGGATGAGACGTTTTCGCCAGGCTTCAAGCGGGAAACAAGTTTGTCAAAACCATCTAGTTCTGCATCGGCAAGAGAAAGTTTTGGGCGGACAACAATTTCCATTTCTTCTGTGTGAGAGAGCACCTTGCCGTCGTCATCAGTACATTTGAGGTTTGCGACGATGAGGTCCCCTTGTTTGGGAGACCCCTTCGCTGGAACGAGTCGACCTCGCTCTCGCAGGAGATTGTTTACAGATTCCTCTACGTCTGTATCAGAAATTTCTCGATTTGGTCTCTTTATAGAGAGCCCTTTCCACTCCGGCATCTCGAATTCCGGTCGTACTTCGATAGAAAATTCAAAGGTCATTGGTCCATCATCTGGCAGAATGACAGCAGCAACATCAAGGTCAGGTTCACTAATTGGAGCAAGGTTTTCCTGTTCATTAACCCGTGCAAGAGCGTCATTCAGTAGCTTGGACTGAATTTGATCATTTAATTCTGTCTTAAACTTGCTGCCCACGAGTTTTCGTGGTGCTCTTCCGGGACGGAAGCCAGGCAAAAGGGCTGTTGGCATGAGATCACCAACAGCCTCTTCGTAATACCGGTCAATTTCTTCTCGAGGAACAGAAACTTTCACTTTTCTTTGGCACGTGGAAGTTTCTTCTACAGTCACATCGATTTTGAGTAGCTGAGGATCGGCAAGGGCTGTTGAATCGTCTGACATCGTTGTCCTGTGAAAAAGTGTGAGAGAAAAGTACGTGTTTGTGTCGGTAAAAAATTAGTGTGGGCCAAAACCCCAATAAGCGGTTTGGAGACCACGAGTCATGGCAACCATATCCACGAGGAGAGCGGGTGATGGGATTCGAACCCACGACAACCACGTTGGCAACGTGGTGCTCTACCAACTGAGCTACACCCGCATTTTGTTCGTTTCAGAAGTAGTTGGCATTTATGACAGCCACTAACTCCCGAAAACCCCGTGATTATAGGGTATTGAGTGCTTGTCGCAAGGTCATACCCCGCGTTCTTGGTGTGATTTCTGTTGAAAAGGAAAACTCAGCTAGGGCATTTGGAAAATCGGACTCAGAGTGGATAATCGAAGTGTTTTGGCACCTCAGGCGAGGAAACTGCCGCAGTTGCCGCTACCATTTAAACCCAGCATACATCGAAACCATACTATCCTGTGCCAGGTTCTGAACTAGTGCAGGCCCCATCTCGGATTGCCAAATGAAGTTGCAATTGGTCTTTAAAACAGCAAAGTCTGGTGGGAAAAAGCCTCGTACGTACGACGTGAACCTCCCAGTCGTTATTGGCCGAGGGCAACAGGCATCATTTCGCATTCCTCATGGACAAATTAGTCGTCGCCATTGTGAACTACTTGAGTCGAAAGGATCTGTCTTTATCCGTGATCTCGGCTCCACAAATGGAACGATGGTCAAAGGTACGATGCTACCCAGCAAAACAAAAGTTCCTATCCGTTCTGGTAGTGTAATTCGATTGGGCGACCTTGCTTTCCGGATCAACTATGTTGAACCAAATGACGGTCGTGCTACAGAAGTTGAGGATTCATTTGAGGAGGCAATTGACTTTCTTGAAGCAGAACCGGAGGGAGAAACAGTCGAGGCATTTGCTGAGTCAGGCTTGCGGCCCAGTACGGACAAAGCACTTGAAGGGGAGCCACTTGATGATGATCTCTTTTTGGAAGCAGATGAAGAACTGAATGCCGACAACGATGACTTTTTAGACAAAAAGAGTACTTCTCAAGAATCGTCAGGGACTTTATCGGATGATGACATCGATGATTTCTTAAACGATATCTGAAACTAAATACATTAAATTAGGAAAAATTATTTCGGTCGAAATAAAATACTCCTAAAACTTTTGGATCGTTCACTTCATGCAAGACCAAGATAACGAATGTCGTTCCCTTACGATTCGTGACTTAGCACGTGCCAAGCAGAGTGGTCGACCGATAAGTATGGTTACTGCCTATGACTGGTGGTCGGGTAGCCTCGCTGATTCAGCTGGTGTCGATTGCGTTCTCGTCGGTGATAGTCTCGCGATGGTGGTGGCTGGTCGAGAGACAACACTTTCGGCAACAATTGAACAGATGATTTATCACGGAGAAATTGTTTCTCGTGCAGTGCAACGTGCCGTCGTATTTGTTGATCTTCCATTTCCCTTGCAGCATTTGGGCGTTGGGAAAGCAATTGAATCTGCAGCTAGAATTCTGCAGGAAACAGGGTGTCAAGCAATTAAGCTTGAAGGAACATCAGGCCAACAAGATGTCATAGCCGGTATTGTTGAGGCTGGAATTCCAGTGATGGCCCATGTAGGACTTCGTCCTCAGGCGGTACATCAACTCGGCGGATATCGAATCCAAAGAGATAGAGAACAACTTCTCGCGGATGCGGCAGCGGCAGCAGCAGCAGGTGCGTGTGGAGTTGTACTTGAATGCGTGCCTTCAAAGCTAGCAGCAGAGATAACCGCTGCAATACAAATACCAACGATTGGGATAGGAGCCGGCCCTGACTGTGATGGTCAGGTTCTTGTCCTGCACGACTTAATTGGTCTCTCTATTGATCATATCCCTCGGTTTGTCAGGTCGTATGCTGATACGAAGGGAACTATTTTGGATGCTGTAACCTCATGGCGACAGGATGTTGAATCCAAAAAATTTCCCGGAGAATCAGAGACCTTGGCTTAGAAGTTTCGTTCCTGTTTCCCTCAAAACGGAATACTGTTGAGGGTTCTAAGGGCAGGTATTTCTTTTTCTAAGGCAAGACTACTTCATCGGAAATAACAACAGGCTTGCTGGCTCGTATGGTCTGTGGTGAACCAACGGTGCCAGGAATCATGCTACTTCCAGCGAGTGGGACACCATTGCCACAGTTGTTGCACGTATTGACCGGAGCACACGGTTGACAACCAGGTGCACTGCATGGTCGCATCGCAGCCGGTGCAGCAACTGGAGGTGGGATTGCACCGTTTGGTGTGAAGCCCGGCGGCAGATGCCCAAAGCACCGTTCGTACTTCCATACTTCAAATTTTATGTAACGTTCCTGAAGGCTTTTGCAGCCAGTAAGCCCTGCGGCGGCCAGCACAACTGGCACGCACGCGATGGCTCGATAGATCCACGGCGTCCTTGACATTAATCCTTACTCCCTGTGGCAAAGCGGACCTACGAGGACCGCCATTATTGTGGATAAACTAGCCCTCAGCATTTCTGAGAAGCCTAGCAACACTACACCACACCACGGACGGGGCAAGAAAAGTGAGAATAAATTTTGCCGTAGCCAGCGCAAGATTTCTCTTGCCGTTATTATTAGCCCTTACGATGACGAATTTTCGCCCGCATACGTCGTTTCTTTTGCCCGAGTTTTCGACGCCCTTTACCTGACTTCTTCACTCCCATTAACTAGTCTCCACTGTATCTTTTGGAATGTTCGTTATTTTCCGTACTATTTAGTCGAGGCTGTATAGCCACTGCCGAAATCGTATTAGAATACACCAGGCGGCCATTGCAAGGTTTCACTCGGTATTCCGTCTCTCGTTGGCCCCAGTTTCACTTACCATGATTACTTTCTTCCCAACCTATGCCCAGTGGATCGAGACCACAGGCGTCTGGCGGGTCAATATTCACGGCATGGTCACTCGGCCACTTCCAGTAGCTAGTCGTCGGCGGACGGTGGCTTACGCGGTTGTGAAGAGGCTTCTAAAATTGGATGAAGGTCAACTTCGATCACCGATTTTTAAGGCCCGTTCAGAGGCATTTCTACTTCAGCGAATATCAGGGCAGTCTGTCGCAATCACGCTCGGGGGAAAAAGAATAGACGTTGGTATCTCCAAGCGTACCGGCCACTTTGGAACAACCTTTGATCTTGATGCGCAAACAGTGTCCGAAAACACAGTGGAAACACCGTATGGGCAAAAACTTTGTTTTGAATCAGTGGATGAAGACGTCGACTCGAGGCCTCTGACGATCAAAGGCTCCGTTCAATTGGTTGATGCGAGTGGACTCTCAGTCATCTCTGATATTGATGATACGGTCAAACTGACAAATGTTGCAGATCGTCGAGAACTCTTGGCAAATACCCTCTTACGGGAATTTGTACCAATCCCGGATATGGTTGACCTTTATGAACGATGGTCCTTGTCTGGAGCAGCATTTCATTATGTATCGGCTAGCCCTTGGCAGCTTACGAGACCGCTCAACGATTTTTTTCATTCCGTAGGCCTGCCAGACGGATCAATGCATCTCAAGCTTTTCGGTCTCAAGGACTCAACTCCACTGGGAAGAATGCGTTCTTCCAAAAAGTCAAAACAGGATGTAATCATTGAAATAATAGATCACTTCCCACATCGAAAATTTGTTCTTGTTGGGGATTCAGGAGAACGAGATCCTGAGGTCTATGCAAACGTAGCCCAGCAGCGCCAAACCCAGATAGCAGGTGTTGCGATTCGTCGGGTTTCAAGTAGAAAGTCCAAGCAAAAAATTGAAACTGCTCTCAAGACTCTTGCACGAGCAGTGCCCGGTGACAGGTTGCGAGTGTTCACTACAGCAGATGAAATAAGCGAGCTTATTTCGACAGGAGAAAATTTTTAGGTATCACTTTCAAAGGCATTCTGAAAATGTTCAATGATCGGTGTATTGCTGGAACGGCGAAAGAGCCAGTGATTTTGGATTGACGTAGGACTTGTGAAAAGAACAGTAACAACATCCAGCCGGAAAGAATAATCCTCAAGTCGATGCTGCTTTATATATGCATTTGCTAAAGTGCAAATACGCTGTTTCTTTCGTGTGTCGATTGTTTCAGCAGGATGACCGCGTTCTGTATTCGTTTTAGAGCGTACTTCGACAAAGACAACAGTTTGTCTATCAAGAGCTACGATATCGATATCACCATGCAAAATCCGCTCTCGGCGAGCTAATATTGTGTATCCCTGTTGTCGCAGGTAACGGGCGGCTTCACGCTCACCTTGTAGGCCAATTGTTTTTCGAGTGGCCACTCAAGACCTCTTTGCGATTTCCAGATCACAAGTGTCATTATTTGGTTGCCACGTCGGTTCGTCGTTCACGAAGACGTACGGCTTTGCCTATACGATCACGCAAATAATACAACTTTGCGCGTCGTGTAACACCAGATCGCTTCACAACAATCTTTGCAATTTTGGGAGAATGAACAGGGAATTTACGTTCCACGCCCTCGCCTGAAACAATTCGACGAACAGTAAACATCTCACGGCTACCTGCACCACTCCGGGCAATGACAACACCATTGAATACCTGAGTTCGTTCTTTGTTACCCTCAAGAATACGATTGTGGACATCTACCGTGTCACCAATTTCAAATTTATCGATTTCTTTTTTGAGACTGTTCGACTCGACATGATCGAGAATTTGCTGACTCATTTTTGGATCTCCTGTAAATGTAATGAGCTATTGTGAATTGTTTTCTGTGTGCTTCGTTGTATGCCTGTGTGTTGCATGAGTCGCCTGTGCTTTTCGCCAATCAGCGATTCGTTGATGGTCACCGGTCAATAAGACCTCAGGTACCTTGAGGCCACGATATTCGCGAGGACGCGTGTATTGCGGACCTTCGATGAGGCGTTCCGTGCCTGAGAACGAATCATCGACAGCACTTCTCGAATCACCAAGGACACCAGGTATTAGCCTAGCAACAGCATCAATAATCACCATAGCTGCTACTTCACCACCCGAAAGGACATAGTTTCCAACTGAAATAGCATCTGGCTTGAGTGTGTCGCAGATGCGTTGATCAAACCCCTCGTACCGTCCACAGAGAAGAATAAGACGTCGTCGTCCAGCAAGTTCCTCAACAACCTGTTGAGTAAGTGGTCGTCCCGAGGGTGTAAGCATTGCGATACTACTTGAGAGATCAGTCGTTTCAGAAGAGTCACTTTCCATAAAAAGTGACTCAACGCAGTCAACAACTGGTCCAGGCATAAGAAGCATACCGGGACCACCACCGTACGGACGATCATCAACTTGCCGATGGGCCCCAGTCGCAAAATCACGAATGTTTTTTAAACGAATGTCGAGTAAGCCAGCTTTTTGCGCAGCACCCAAGAGACTTCCATCAAGAAAGCCCCGAAACATTTCAGGGAATAGCGTAACGACGTCGATCCGCATAGCACGTCCTGCACTCGCCTCACTCGTCAGTTTTTGTTTCAGCTTCTGGATCCGCCGAAGCTGAAGGGGCTTCAATAGATTCGGGCTCATCAGGTGACACCGCTGCTGGCTCTGCACTTTTGGCATCTTGTGAATCTGTCTCAGCCGACGCCTCAGTAGGAGAAGATTCTTCGCTAGAAGTTTCAGCTGAGGCATCTGCTTCTGGTGCTGGCGGCTCTTCTTCCGGAGTTGGTGCCAATATGGGCTCACCAGCTTCTGGTACTACCCGCGGTAGGGACAATCGGGAACGGGCCTCTTCCATTTCTTTTAGGTGAGTGCCATCAGTGCCGTATTTTTTAATAAGGACTCGTACCTTATCACTTGGCTGGGCTCCAACACTCAACCAGTAATCCACCCTTGTGGCTTTGAGCGCACAACGCGCATTCGTATCGGGTATACTCGGATCGTATGTGCCAAGTTCTTCGATCACTCGACCATCCCGGGGTGTCCGGCGGTCAGTTGCA
>Ga0181597_10007023_pt1 | contig 10332 bp, 10 predicted proteins | sample 041ome_5_FD_148647 | JGI IMG/M metagenome (GOLD analysis project Ga0181597, IMG submission 148647) | Coastal salt marsh microbial communities from the Groves Creek Marsh, Skidaway Island, Georgia - 041403US metaG (spades assembly) | ecosystem: Environmental > Aquatic > Marine > Intertidal zone...
TACATAAACTACAAATAATGACTTAATATTTTTTTTATTGCATTAATTTCCAATCTTACTTTTTTTAAGTCTCTATTAGGATCGATTGGAAACACTATACTTGTTTCTCCAAGTAATTTTGCATTTGATAACCTTTTTTTTGGTGATAGTCTCAATTTTTTAAATATCTTTTCTCTATAAATTTCAGCACAAGATCCAACACCACAGTTTATTTTTTTTTTATTAAGTGAATCAATTAAATTAATTTGTTTAATCTTTTTTTTATTAATGAATAAGTTTAATCTATAAAAAGAGTGTGTACATTTATTACAATTTTGTTTGCTTTTAATTAAAGGACAACTCTGGCATTTAAAGTTTGGTTTTTTTAAAATATTATATTTTTTATAATAGTCGCTAAGCTCGTCTAAATATAAATTTACTATTCTATTTCTTTTTTTTATCTCTTCATCTAAAAACTTTAATTGTTCCCTTCCCAGTAGAGCTTGAATTTCTGTCATCCGATAATTTGATCCTAAATTATCATGTAACCATCTAAAGCCTATTTTGTGCTTTTTAAAAAAAACACTATGATAGTTTTTACCGTGATCTTTTAAAGACCAACATTTTAACCAAAGTTTTTTGTTGTTAGTAGAAATTAGTCCACCCTCACCACCTGTAGAAATAATTTTATCTTGGCAAAAAGACCAGGTAGAGATATCCCCAAATGAACCAACTTTATTATTTTTGTAAATCGCACCATGAGCTTGAGAGCAATCCTCTATTAAAAAAATCTTATTCTTTTTTACAAATTTTAAAATTGGATCTAGATCACATGATAATCCATTTAAGTGTACAATAACTATTGCTTTAACTTTTTTATTGTATGCCTGTATGATACCATCAATACTAATGTTACCATTATCATCTACATCTGCAAAAACAGGTTTTAATCCAAGACTTATCGTACAACTTGCTGATATTATAAATGATCTTGGCGAAACAATAACCTCATCTCCTTTATTTAAATTTAAAGCTTTTAAGGCAATCTCTAAAGCTACACTGCCGTTACTTAAAGCAACAGAATATTTATTTCCTAAATAATCTGAAAACTCGTTTTCAAATTTTTTACACTCTGTGCCCGTCCAATAATTGACCTTTCCACTTTTAAGTAGTGGTTCAATTTTTTTTATAGCTTTACTTGAATAAAAAGGCATATAATAAATTCTTGATTTTCATATAATATTATTAATTTTTAGCTTATTTTTGAATTGATAAATTCTAAAAATTTTTGACCAACTAAACTTTCTTCATACCTTTTTTTAACTCTTGTTCTGGCTCTTTTTCCATAATATTTGAGCATTTTTTTATTTTTAAGAACAAATATCATTTTTTTTTTTATATCACTAATACTGCCAACTTTATGCAAAAAACCTGTTTCATTTTCTTTAATAGCATCTGTAATTCCATAAATTTTTGAACCAAGTGTTGGTAAATTGCAAGATCCAGCCTCAATAATTACTGATCCAAAACCCTCTCTGTGGCTAGGTAAACACAAAATATCTGCTATAGGAAACCATTTTTCTGGTGTTTGAGTTTTACCCACATAAATAACTTTTTTATTTTTTTTAATTTGACTTTTAAGATTATTATCTTCTATCGGTCCCACCAAAACAAGAAATGCTTTGTAAAATTCTTTAAGCTGTTTGAATGCTTCGATAAGCTCGATAATTCCCTTGTCCTTATTAATCCTTCCTAAATATAAAAAAATAAAATCATCCTTCGATATATTTAATTTTTTTCTAATTAAATTTCTATAAACCTTTTTATATTTAAATTTCTTTATATTCACACCTCCAACTGATCCATTAAGTAAAACTGTTGATTTATCAGTTGTAATAATATTATTAAATATCAAAAATTTTTTTTGTGACTCGCTATCAACTAGAACAAAGTTAGAGAAGATAAAAATTATTTTATCTAAAAATTTATAAAAGAACCGTAAAAACCCTTTTTTTGTTACCCAAATTTGTCCAGTGAACCAGTGAACACGAAATGATATTCTTGCAATAAATGATGATAAAGCGGTTATGAAGCCTGCTTTAGGAGATAAAGAAATAGTTAATTTTGGTTTTTTTTTTATTAAATAATAAAGTAAAATAAAAAATGTAGTAAAATCTGATATAAAGTTAGGTTTTCTTTTAAAATTAATATTAATTAATAATACTTTTTTGGAAACTAGTTTTTTGAGTAAAGATGCATTATTACAAAAAATTAAAACATTATAATGATAGTTTAATAATTTTATATTATTTAACATAAATGAAGTGATGGTAGAGGCTGAAGTTGCAATTACAGCTATTGTTGGTTTATGTTTCATCAAAATAACTAAAATTTCTTTCGCAAAGAATTAATTGTCTTGAAATTTAATTCTTTTTTAATTTTTTGGTTATCATAATTTACTTGTGAAGAAATAGTTAAAAAAAAATTTAATATTATCCTTGGTAGAGGTATATGTTTAAGGGTCAAATTTACTAGTTTTAATGAAACTGGAATTTTTAATAATTTAAATATTTTTCTTGTTGAGAACATTTTATGCAATAGATATTGATTAATATCGTCAGAAAGGATGTAGATTTTATCCTTTGATTTTTTTAAATTCAAAATACAAAGTTTAACTGCAAATGCTATATCTTTAGCATGTATATAGTGATAATTAGTGTGATTTGAACATTTAAACCAAATACCATTATTTAATAAAAACTTAATTAATTTAAAAGAATTCGGATTTTTAGAGTCACTAAAAACATTTGCAATTCTTAAAATTGTAAATGAAAAATTTTTCCTATTATTTTTCGAAAAATTTCTAATACAAAATTCAGATTCCATTTTGCTTTTTGAATATGAATCATGAGGGTTAATCTGTGAATTTTCTGAAATATTTACAACTTTATTCAAATATTTTTTTTCTGCTCCATAGATGCTTACACTTCCTAAATGAATTAATCTTATGATTAATTTATTATATTGGACAAAATTAATTAACTTTTTAACAAAAAGAACATTTATTTTGTTGAGATTTTCTTCACTACTAAAATTTTTGCCTACGCAGTTAATTATAATATTTTCTTTATCTAAAAAATGAAGTTTTGTTTTTGTAAAATCATTGAAATTCCACTTTACGTAATTTATTTTTTTGTTTTTAAAAGGTTGATAACTAATATTTCTACCTACACAAACTAGATCGAATTTATTACTTTTTTTTAAATATTTTACTAACTCACTTAAAATATGACTTCCTAAAAAACCACTATAACCAAATAAAATAATTTTCATTCAAATATTTTTATATTTTTTTTAAATTTACCTATAGCTTTTAAATACTCCTCAACAATTTAATTTTAGTCATTTTTTTTAATTCAGAAAATATTATTTTTAAGCTTATATATCGTATTTACAAATTTGAATTTTAGTTCAATTCTCTTAACTATTTATATGTAACAATTAAATTTATATTTTCTTCATCATAATGATTTTCTAATATCATTTTAATCTAATATTTTTTCAACCTTGAATGCCTCTGCATACTGCATAAATGCCTGACCACCTCGTACTCTTGATAAGTTAATTATCCCTTCTTTTGATCTAGGATGTGGGAATTTTTTATTTTGAGATTTATATTTTTGAAAAGCTTTTACTTTTTTTTCAATATCAGACTTATTCAATTGTACAAAATAATTTGGATTAAAAGATTTTCCATCCTCACACCACTCAGTCTCAGAAAGCACTTCATAAGTTAGAATTTTTTTTAAATTAGTTATTTTGTTAGGACGCATTGAAACTTTTGCTGCCTTAAAAATTATCTTATGATCATCGTGAATATCATTTCTAGAAGGAATTAAAACAATTTCAGGATTAATATTTGCTAAATACCTATCTATCAAATTAGTAATTTTATAAACGGGATAATTATTTAAATTAATAGCTGGCAAATTTTCAAAGAATAATTTGTATGTTCCAATTAATTTATTAGCTATTTTCGCTTCATTTCTCAAATGCTGAATTTCCTCAGGAGAATAAATTTCAGGCGCACCTTTATTTGCATTAGTCAAAATAAGAACATTTATTTGATAATTTTTTTTTGAAAATTTAGATATAAACCCTCCACATCCTAAAATCTCATCATCTGCATGTGGAGATAATATTAATACTTTTTTTTTCATGATTAGATAACTAATAAAATATATATAATGCTATTAATTAAATTTTTATATATAAAAATTTAATTAAGACCAATAATTTGTTAAAAAAAATGAAATAAATTATTTGATAATAGAAGATTTATTTTTATATATTCTCAAAATAATAATTAAAGGTGTTCTTAATAAAATTTTAAAATAATTAGATATATTGTAATTATCTACAAATTTTAAATCTAATTTAACTTTCTTATCTAATTTCCTATTTTTTCCATTAAAATTTACTTGTGACATTCCAGTTATACCAGGCAAAACTTTTCTCCTTTTTGCTTTAGATAAACTATCAATTTTTTTTTCAATAACCTTGGGCAAAGGACGGGGACCAACGATTGACATATCTTTTTTCAATACATTAATTAATTGTGGTAATTCATCTAAGCTTGTTTTTCTCAAAATTTTTCCAAAAGAAGTTAATCGTAGGTTTTCATCTTTATAAATTGTATTACTCATTGTTCTAAATTTAAGAATTGAAAATTTTCTACCTTTAAGACCTACTCTAAATTGTTTAAAAATTATAGGCCTACCATGTATCATCAATATAAAAACTGAAATAATAATCATTAATGGAGAAAAAACTATTAATAATATAATCGCAATTAAAATATCGAAAAATCTAATCATCTAAAATATAATTAGTAAGTAAATAAAAATTATTTTATTCATGCCCAATTGTCATAAAAATATCTGTATCTCCTAAGAAGATTTCTTTTTCAAAAAAAATTCTATTTTTATATTTTAAATTAAATTTATTTATAATTCCTATTTTTAAGTTCAAACTATTTAGCAATTTAAATTGAGTTTTATAAATCCTCCTTCTAGATAAAAAGAGTAATCTCTTTTGCTCGTTAACAAGAATGGAAAGATGTCTGGATTTTAATTTTTTGGATCCAAAATGATCTAAAATTACGAAATTAAGACCCAATTTATCTTTGTTGCGTTTTATTATGAAATAACTCGCAAAATTTCTAAATTCAAATTTATTGATAAAATACTCATTCTTTTTATATAATAAATATCTGTTTTTAAAATATGTAAAGTTTTTGAAAAAAAAATTATTTTTATGCTCTATTAATTTTTTTAAACTAACTAGCTTTTTTATATCGTAATTTTCTGTTTTTTTTTTAATTTTAAATTTAGATTTAAAATTAGACTCGTATAAAAAGTATTTTTTTTTGATAATAGCATTTTTATTTATGCCAAAGTTTGCAAAATTATTTTTGTTAGGCCACATAACTACAAATCTAACTTTTTTTGAAATTTTTTTTTTAACTTTATCTAATAAATTTGAAAAAACCCCATAGCCTCTATATTTTTTCAACACCATACTAGAATGTCTAGAAAAAATTTTTTCTTTAGAATTGTTGTTCAATTTCATAGAAACCATGCCTACATTGGCAATTAATTTTGAGGACTTGAAAACGCCAAAACAAAAGGAATAGCTATTATTAAAGTATCTCCATCGGAAAAAATCAAAGCTAATTTTTTTTTTAAAACAAAAATAAAATAGTTTTCTGAATTGATGATAGTCAGAGATTTTTAATTTTCTATAAACTAAATCAGAATTTTGTAAATTTGAATTCACTTACTGAGATTATAATGGGTTTTAATAATATTATATATTTTTGAATTTATACTTTTATTAGAAAAATCTTTATTTATTGATTTAAATGCATTATGTTTCATTTTACTAAAAATAACTTTTTCTAGTTTAAGGTAATATAGTATTTTTGGTATTTCTTTAAATGACTCAATAAAAAAACCATTGAACTTGTGTTTTATAAGATCACTATTGCCTCTAATATTATAACATATCACAGGCAATCCAGCTGATAAAGACTCCATAACTGAAACGGGAAGACCCTCTCTCTTACTTAAGTGAAGCATAATATCAAATTTTTTAATTTTTGAATTCAAATTAGTGTCAAAGTTGTTAAAAGAAATGTTATTAATATTATTTTTATTTTTAATTGAATTAAATTTATCATAATTTCCATAACCATAGCATTCTATTAGAATGCTTTGATTTTTTAATATTTTAGCTAATTTTAATATTTCCACATATCCTTTTTCTCTCTTATAGGAAGCTATTACTAATATTTTTTTTAAATCTTTTTTAGTTGATATTTTCTTTTTAAACTTATCTTTTAAAATCTTTATACCTACTCCGTTTATCTTGTAACAAGGTGATTTTCTAAATAGAAAATATTTAGCATAATTATAATCTTCATTATTTATGGTTATAAAAATATTAGTTTTAAAAGATAAAATCTTTTCAATTGTTTTAAAAAAAAAAGCTTTTACTAGGTGAGTTCTGGACGTGAATCTGAAACCATGTACAAAATAAATTATTTTTATTTTGTAAAAAAAAGTAAAAAATCTAAACAAATGCGATGCTAGTGGTGTATGTAAATAAAATATTGCTTGTGGGTTATTTTTTACAAGTTTTTTTATTTGTTTAAAAATTTTAATGTAATGGATTGGATTAAATAATTGTGAAATTTTATGTGGAAAATTAATATTATGTTTGAATTTGTTTATAAAATTTAATTTATTACTTTCTGAGCATGCAACTTCAATATTTAATCCTTTTTGAGCTAAATAATCTGCCTGGGATTTTAAAAAAGTATTAAATGTAATAGGTTTTGAACAAACAAAAATTATTTTCATTTAAAAACCCAGTTTTTTAGATAGGTGTTTGCCATATTAGGAATTGAAAAATTTTTTTTTATTTGCAATCGAGAATTTTTTTTTAAAAATTTCCATTTTTTTTTCTTATATTTCAAAAAATATATTGTTTTCTTTAAATTTTTTAATATTGATTGACTATCGTTTTTGTTCATAACAAACCCAAAGCTATTAATAATTTTTTTTGAGCAACCGGCATTACTTGAGAGTACGGGTGTAGAGCAAAGCATGGACTCTGCTATTACATTGGGAAATGACTCGGAATGAGAGGCCAATAATAAAAAATCTATGCCATTATAAAATTCTAATAAATTTTTTTGCTCATTTAAAAAAAATACTTTTTCACTAATTTTTAAATCATTTATATAAGAAAATAATTCATAGTTTTGTTGATTAATATCTCTACCAACCATACATAAGAGTATATTGTTACAATTTTTAATCATTTTTGAAAATGCGAATAGCATTGCATCAATATTTTTTTGTTTTGCATATCTCCCAGCATATCCAATAACAATATCAGAATTTTTTATTTTGTATTTTTTTCTAAAATTTAAACGCAAATTTGATGTTGGAAAATAAGCTTTATCACTATATCCATTATAAATTAGTGAGGTTTTGCTCTTTGAATAAAAATGATTTTTTTCGTGAAAATTTATACTTCTTTTTGAGCAATAAATAATTTTCCTAGGAACAATTTTTGAAAGTAAGCCACAAAATATTGATAAAAATATTGTTTTTTTCTTAGATATTTGAGTATTTAATTCTGCGTGCCTAATGTTCCAAAATAATTTTTCATAAAATTTTTTTGGCAGAAACAAAGATATAAAATTTGAATGATACATCCAGCTTTGAATTACATCTGGATTTTGTTTTTTAATAAATTCACGTAATTTAAAAATTTTTCTTAATACTTCAAAAAAATTAATTTTTTGCCTCAAATTCAGAGAATAAATCTTTATTCCTAATTTTTTAAGTTTGGCTTCATAAAATCCATTATTAATCAAAGTCAAAATTATAATTTGAATATTATTTTTATATTTTTTTTTATGAAATCTACATAAACGATATAGATTTCCTTCAGCACCTCCTTTTTTTAAACTATTTATGATATGTATGATTTTCATGAAATTAGATAAAAGTATAATTTAAGTAATAATTATATCAAAAAATGACTAATTAATCTCAATAAAATATCAATTTTTACTTCTTTTGATTTTAATATTTTTACATTGAAAAGATTTTAATTAATTAACTTTAAGTAAACTATAATCATGATAAAAAATAAAAATGTTTTTTATATCTCATAGAGGTAACCTTAATGGCTCAAATAAAAAAGAGGAAAATAAAATTGAGTATATTAATGAGGCATTAAAACAAAATTTTGATGTTGAAATAGATTTATGGTTTATCAATAAAAATTTTTTTTTAGGGCATGATAAACCGCAATATAAAGTTGACAGGAAATTTTTAAAAAATAAAAAATTCTGGATACATACTAAAAATCTTGACTGTTTTTATGAATTAAGTAAATCAAATTTGAATTATTTTTGGCATGAAAATGATAAAGTAATTTTTACCAGTAAAGGATTTTTTTGGAATTTTCCTGGAACGAAATTAAATAAAAAGAATAGTATTTACGTTTTACCTGAAAACCATAAAAAATTTAATAATTCTTTAGACTATATAGGAATATGCTCAGACTATATTGCAAAATATAAAAAAAAAATTCAAAATATAAAAAAAAAATGAAAAAGGAAATTCAATTAATTATACCTGCTGCTGGACCAAATTTTGAATTTGATAAAATGGGTAACCATAAATTAATATTGGAAGTATATAATAAAAAATTAATTCAATGGGTCCAACTTTCTAGACCATACGATCTTTCTAAAGGTCTTTTTATATTTAATAGATTTCATGAAAAAAAATATAACTTAGTAGAAAATATATCTAAAGCATTAGGAAAAAAAATTAGATATAAATTGCTTGACAGATTTACTCCTGGTGCTCCACAAACTGTTCTTTCAGCTAAAGATTTAATTTTTGAAGATAAACCTATTTTTATTGATCTTCTGGATCAATATTTAGATCTAAAAAACTTTTACAACTTTTGTCTAACAAAAAAAATAGATGGTTGTGTTCCTATATTCCAATCTCTCTATTATGATAGAGGTTATGCAATTCTTGATTCAAAAAAAAATATAAAAAAAATTTCAGAAAAAAATAAAAAGCCTATTTCAACGAATTCCACAGGATGTATAAGTTTTTTTAAAAAAGCTAAAGATTTTTTTTATTATTGTGATTTAATGATAAAAAGAAAAAAAAAGTCAGCGAATGGAAAATTTATGATTAGTTTGGTATATAATGAAATGATTAAAGATAATTATAAAATTAAGGGTTTTGACTGTGAATTTGTTGCTTCATTAGGAAGTATTAACAGCCTTAAATCGTTTAATGAAAATTGTAGATTAATTAACTATTAACTATGCTTATGGAAAAAAAATTTGATAATTACCTCTACAATGAGAATGTTGATAGAAAAAAGTATTTTATTGCCAAGTATTTATTAAAAAGTAACGATATGCTTAAAGCATCTAGTGGAATTGCAATAGGTCAATCAATAGGAAACCCAAGTGTAAGACTGGATAATGAAACAAAAGAATTACTTGAGAATCATTTAGCTATAATTCTTGATCACCCTGAAAATTTAAAAAATAAAAAAGAGGCAATTGTGAAAATAGCCTATCCAGTAAAAAACCTTGATCTAGAGCAGGATGGAGTTACTCAGTTAATTTGTACTATTATGGGTGGACAAATGGATATTGAAGAAATTTTGAGCTGTAGATTATTAGATATAGAATTCCCAGATATATTTATAAAAACTTTTAAAGGTCCAAAAATTGGAATGAATGAAATAAAAAAAAGGACGAATTGTAATAATAGACCTTTACTAGGTGGAATTGTTAAACCAAAAACAGGACTTGATATAGAAACTTTAAAAAAAGTTTGCAAAAATATGGTTATAGGAGGTGTAGATTTTATTAAGGAGGATGAAATTTTAGGCAACCCCTCATGTTGCCCTTTTGAAGAAAGGGTAAAAATTGTAAATGATGTAGTACAAAATGAAGCTGCAAAATTAAATAAAGAAGTTTTTTATGCTCCATGTGTAAATTCTGATTTACCATATTTGTTAAAAAGAATTGAATTTTTAGTTAAACAAAATATCAAGGCATATCATGTTAACATTTGGTCAGGTGTTAATATGTATAAATATTTAAGAAGTTTTGATTTTGATATTGCGATGTTTTATCAAAAAAGTGGTGATAGAGTCATAACTGATAAAAATAATTCATATTCTATATCTTGGGGCGTACTTTTGAAGTTAGCAAGAATGTCAGGTGCAGACTTC